>OGFF01002054.1_pt1 | contig 18740 bp, 13 predicted proteins | sample 1570751 | NCBI WGS metagenome assembly OGFF01 (sample SAMEA2581951, study PRJEB24529) | metagenome | biome: Human gut stool | place: China | collected 2011 | reverse complement strand
CTTCACCCATGGCCTGGAATGACTTGATCATACCGGTTACAGTACCGAGAAGACCAGTAAGAGTACCAAGAGTTACGATTGTAGCGATGATAGGCAAGTTCATTGTCAGAGTAGGCATCTCCAACTGAGTAGCCTCCTCATGAGCCTGCTGGATCTTAGCTACCTTCTGAGCCTTCTTCAAAGAAGCGTTAGCGCCAGACTCCATTGACTTGTAAGCGTTCAAAGAAGCCATAACAACGTTGGCTACAGTACCGCGCTGCTTGTTGCAGAGCTGCTCAGCCTTAGCGAAATCGTTAGCGTTCAAAGCTGCCTTGATGTTTGCAACGAACTTAGGAAGAGCACCTTTACCAGTGGCGGTCTTGAGGGCCATCCAACGCTCGATAGTCATTGCCAATACGGTGAGCAACAATGTGTGAATTACAGGTACGATAACACCACCTTTGTAGATTGTACCCCAAATGTCTGCTGGGTGATCCTGTACACCTGGATCCTGGAAGTGCATGTCGTTACCGAACCATGTGAAGAACAATGTGAATGCGATGATAGCACATACCACGATGATCCAGAATGCGCCTCTTACTCCCTGAAAGCCCTCAGACTTCTTAGCTGGGGCTGCTTGTTTTGTAGTTGCCATAATTTTACTTTTTTTAAATTATTAGTTAATAAATTATTTGAATGTTTTTTCTCTAATGTTTTGTAGACCTTATTTGTGTCAAGACAAAGTTTGGTTTTTTCTGTTACTAAGGGCAAAGATAATAATTAAAAATAAAACACGAAACGCATTTAAGAAGTTTTAACGAGATATTGAATGTATTTAATCAATATCTCGTCATTTAAGTCGTTTTCTACGCTTTTATTGTGCGTTTTTACCGATTTCTTATTCGTTTGCTGTTGTTTCTTTTCGATTACTTGAGCTTGCCCAACGCCTCCTTGATTCGGCGTATTGCCTCTACGATATTCTCATCGCTTGTGGCGTAACTCATACGGAAACAATCTGGGTCTCCGAAAGCGTCACCTCCCACTGTGGCCACGTGAGCCTCTTCCAAGAGATACATAGCCAGGTCTGTGGAATTGTTGATGGTACGGTCGCCTGTGCTCTTGCCATAGAAGCTGCTGCATTTTGGGAAGAGATAGAAGGCTCCCTGTGGCATGTTCACCTCAAGACCTGGTACTTCTTTAGCCAACTTTACGATGAGGTTGCGACGGCGTTCGAAAGCTTGGCGCATGTTCTCTACGGCACTTTGGTCGAGTGTGTAGGCTGCCTCGGCTGCTTTCTGGCTCACAGAACATGTACCGCTGGTATACTGTCCCTGCAGTTTGTTACATCCCTTGATGATCCACTCAGGACCTGCGAGGAATCCAATACGCCAACCTGTCATGGCATAAGCCTTTGATACACCGTTGGCAATGATGACCTGTTCCTTCATGTCAGGTTCCTGTGCGATGCTGTGGTGCTTGCCGATATAGTTGATGTGTTCGTAAATCTCATCAGCCAATACGAAAACTTCCTTGTGTCTTCTCAGTACATCAGCGAGTGCTGCCAACTCTTCCTTGGAATAGACGCTACCTGTAGGGTTGCTTGGTGAGCAGAGGATGAGCATCTTGGTCTTGGGAGTGATGGCTTGTTCCAACTGCTCGGCTGTCATTTTGAAGTCCTGGTCGAAACCTGCGTTTACGATGACAGGTACACCGCCAGCCAGTTTCACCATCTGTGGATAGCTTACCCAGTAAGGTGCAGGGATGATGACCTCATCACCAGGATTTACCAAGGCGAGTACTGCGTTGCAGACGCATTGCTTGCCGCCAGTACCTACGATTACCTCATTGGCAGTATAGTCAAGATTGTTCTCGTTTTTCAGTTTGGCAACAATTGCTTTTCTCAAGTCAGGGTATCCTGGAACAGGAGAGTAACGAGAGTAATTTTCGTCGATAGCCTTTTTGGCTGCCTTTTTGATGTTGTCAGGTGTGTTGAAATCGGGTTCTCCCACGCTCATGTTGATCACGTCGATTCCTTGAGCCTTCATTTCACTGCTTTTCTGCGACATCGCCAGCGTTGCTGATGGTGCCAATCTGTTAAGACGATCTGATAATTGTGCCATAATTTATATCAATGTTTATAATTCGACTGCAAAAGTAATTATTTTATTTCTTTTGCGGAAAGAAACATATTATTATTTAACTTTTTGTATCTAAATTGTTACATTCTGCCATGTTTAACCCAGGTGAAGCACATGTCCCATGCGGTCTCTCTTAGTTTTGAGGTATCGCTCATTGTATTTGTTGGGAGTGGTCTCGATGGCGATATTCTCTACGATTTCCAGTCCGTAGGCCTCCAGCCCGACACGTTTTACGGGGTTGTTTGTCATCAGGCGCATTTTGTGTACACCGAGATGGCGCAGCATCTGTGCTCCACAGCCATAGTCGCGCTCATCGGGTTTGAAGCCCAGATGGGTGTTGGCATCCACGGTGTCGTAGCCTTCTTCCTGAAGCTTATAGGCGGCAATCTTGTTCATCAGACCGATGCCTCTTCCTTCCTGCTGCATGTAGATGAGAACACCCTTGCCTTCTTTCTCGATCATCTCCATGGCTTTGTGAAGCTGCTGACCGCAGTCGCAGCGCTTGCTTCCCAGGATGTCGCCGGTGGCGCAAGATGAGTGAACACGTACGAGGATAGGCTCGTCTTCTTTCCATTCTCCCTTGATGAGGGCCATGTGCTCCAGTCCGTTGCTTGCCTGGCGGAAAGGAATGAGATGGAAGTGACCGTATTCTGTAGGCAGGTCTACCTCTTCACCTATTTCTATCAGCGACTCTTTCTTGAGTCGGTATTCTATCATGTCTTTGATGGAGATGACTTTCAACCCCCATTCCTTAGCAAACTTCAGGAGTTGTGGCAGGCGGGCCATGGTGCCATCTTCGTTCATGATTTCCATCAGTGCGCCGGCAGGGTAGAGTCCCGCCATCTTGCAAAGGTCGATGGCGGCCTCGGTATGTCCGCTTCTGCGCAGCACTCCGTTGTCTTGTGCATATAGTGGGTTGATATGTCCTGGACGTCCAAAGGTCTTGGATGTGGAGTTGGGGTCGGCAAGGGCTTTGATGGTCTCAGCTCTGTCGTGTGCAGATACTCCAGTGCTGCATCCTTCGAGTTTGTCGATGGTGACGGTGAATGGAGTTCCAAGCATGGAGGTGTTCTCTGAAACCTGGTGGGGCAGATCCAGCTCATCGCATCGGCTGATGGTGATAGGTGCGCAGAGCACGCCACGTGCATGCTTGAGCATGAAGTTTACCTTGTCTGCATCAATCTTCTCTGCTGCTATGATGAGGTCGCCCTCGTTTTCTCGGTCTTCATCGTCTACTACTATAACGAATTTTCCTTCTTTGAAGTCTTCTACGGCTTCTTCTATGCTATTCAATCTTACGTCTTCCATTTTCTAATTGATACCTTATTATATATATAGTTACATTTCTTTAGTTCTCATGATGATGTCGTTGTTCACCTGCGTCACCACTTTCAGGTCTCTGTACAGTCGCAGGCGGAAACTCCACATTCTAAGGTAGAGCACAGTGCCTAAAGGAACGATGAGGGCTGCCAGGATATTGAGCCATTTACGTTCGAATGGACGTGTGTGAGCCTTGGGCGAGAGTACGGGATACTGGTTGATGTTGTGCAGGATATATTTGTTCTTTGTATTCGACAAGTCTTCTATCACTGCTTCCAGTTCGTTGCTGATGCGCTCTATCTCATGATCGGGCTGATATTTGAAGAACACATTGATGAAGTTGGGCCATTTCTTGAGTCTGTGCTCCTTGTTGTATGCCTCGATATCTTCGTTGATGTGTTTCAGCTTGACGGCGTCCTCAGTGTATGCTGGGTCGTTGATGATGACCTCCTTGCCAAAGATATGTCGTTTGAGTCGTATTCCTAAAAGCTTGAATATAAACTCTTTGTACATATCTATGTTGAACACCGTCGAGTCGTTGGTTGCCTTGTAGGTGACGAATACCGCTAAAGGTCCCAGTACGGCAGTGGCAAGTCCTTTTCCAAACCATATAGCCCAAATTCCGCTTCGGCTCATTCGGTATCCAGTGTTGTCGAGAATAAAGAAGGTGATGAAAACCAGCACCGAGATGATGACAGGGAATCCCAATCCTCCTTTTCGGATGATGGCACCCAGCGGTGCTCCGATGAAGAAGAAGATGAGGCACGACAGCGCCAGCGTGAACTTGTTGATGGCCTCTATCTTGTGGTCTCTTATCAGTCGGTCGCCCACATTGGTGATCATACTCTTGAAGTCGAGGTCGTTCATGGCTTGCTGCACGTCGGATGAAGCGTAGTTCACTACCGACAGCCTGCGCTCTGTAGGCATCTTCTCGAACAGAGAGTCGATATTCACCTTTGTTGCAGCAGCTTTTTTCACAGCCTGTAGCGAGTCTTGCTTGCTCATGAATGGCTGGTGATAGTATCTTATTCTGGCATCAGCCAGGTACATTCTTCCTATCGAGTCGTACGACTGGTTGATGGAGTCGATGTCGTGTTCTATCTTGGCAAGACTCTTCGCCTTGGCATTGTTTGACAGCGAGCTGGCATCGGTGAGGCTGAAGTCGTTGTCGAAGTCGAGCACGATTTTCTTCGAGATGAAGGTCTCTCTTCGGTAGGGCACTGCGGCGCTGTTGGCAAGCTCGCTGCTCTGCATGTTCTCAAACCATTCTCCGCTGTACAGGCTCAGTACGAGGTGTTTCTTCTCGGCCGTACTCTGCAGCATACCCGAGTCGGCGAGGATAATGGCGGCATCCTCATAGCTGTTGGTCATGCGATATATCATGATGCCGTACAACTTGCCCGTCTTGAGGTCTTTCTTCTGTACGTAGAGGTTGCAGTTGGGGATTCCGTCATAGAAGATTCCCTCAGGGATTTCCAACTCAGGACTCTTCTGCTTCATCGAGATGAGAAGCTGTGCCAGCTTCATGTTGGAGCTGGGTCCGATGTTGTTCTGAAAGTAGAACGAGCTGACCATCACAAGGACCGTGATGATGATGAGCGACCTGAAAGCCTGCATCAGCGAGATGCCTGCGGCCTTGATGGCTGTCAGCTCAGAACTTTCTCCCAGGTTGCCGAAGGTGATAAGCGAAGAGAGCAGAATGGCCAAAGGCAGGGCCTGTGGTACAAGCATGAGTCCCATGTACCAGAAGAACTGCGCCATGACTTCCACCGACAAACCTTTACCTATCAGTTCGTCGATGTATCTCCACAGGAACTGCATCATCAGCACAAACTGGCAGATGAAGAATGTTCCCACGAAAAGCAGTCCGAATTGCTTCGCGATGAATATATCTAATTTCTTGATTCTCATTTCAGCTTGCAAAAGTAACATAAAAAACTCAAAAATCATTCTTTTTTTGTTTTTTTATATATTTAAATCATGTTTGCCGCTACTCAGCACCCATAGGGAGAACTGATTGTTTCAGTTGCTTTACTCGTGTTGTCAGCCTTAAGTCCCAATGAAATGTTGGCTTCATACTGGAGAAATCTTGCTCTTATGCTGTATAAATGTTTTGCTTTAGCAACAAAAATCTCCGTTCCGTATCATGGAACGAAGATTTGTCCTGTGGTCGAATTATTTTTTCGTTATTGATAATATGAGTTGACTCAGTTATTACTTATTTATAATTCACGTAGACTTACGATCATAGGTTTACAGAAGCACACGCCCTGAAGGTCTTAGGCTTATATGGAAGTAGCACGCCCTGGTCTATGAGCTTCTGTCCCTTCGTGTTGTGTGTTGCTTACTTGCGGAAGTTGAATATATAATGCTGCTATATATAATAAGGTGTAGTGTCTTCAGGAAGAGTATAAAAAGCAAAAATATTACTTTTTTGCAAAATTCTTTCGAAATAATTTGCTCAGTTCAAAACTTTGTATTACCTTTGCACCCGCAAACAAGCAATGGTTTGCTCGGATGGCGGGATAGCTCAGTTGGTTAGAGCGTCGGATTCATAATCCGGAGGTCCCGGGATCGTAGCCCGGTCCCGCTACGAAGAAGCACTTGTGAATATTAGTTCTCAAGTGCTTTTTTTTGTTTTTAGATAGTCAAAGAAAGAATAGGAAAGCCTTTCTGGTGGCTTTCTAATTGTTGCATGATAGTTTTGTGGAAATCTAAAAAAATGCAAAGATGCCTTTGTTTCTCAAAAATATTCGTATTTTTGCGGATGAAAACTAATAGCTGCATATAAAAGCCTCTTTTTTAGAAGTCTTGAGTAGCTATTGTATCCAATTGTAAAGCCAAAACCAATTAATTTAAATTAAATTTTATTTATTTGTTTTGTTTTATATTTATTTTTTTCTATTTTTGCTTTGTCAAAATGAGGTTATTTGTTTTTCAACATGTCACTTAGATAAGTAACCTTATTACTTGACAATAAATAGTTCTATATTCTTGAATAGTAGATTATTTATTTTTTAATTCTTTAAAAGTGACTTTATATTGATTAGCTTATGATTAAAGAGAGTCGTTTTTTAGCTGTTTTGTTGGCTTTTGTAATTTTGGGAAGTTGCTCTTCGCCAGAGGAACATTCTGATTATGTATTAGGTCTAACTTCCTCTAAGATTTCTAATCCATATGCGTTTATAGGAAGTATCCACAACGAAGCTATGGATTCTGTAATTGCACAGAGAATAAGCCTTAGTAACCTTAAAAGTTTTAATAGAGATTTCACTAACAAAAAATTAAGCAAAACTAAAGGCTTTGATGACGTAAAAATATCGACAGAAGCGCTTAATGCAGGTTATGATATTGGCTTAAAAATGAAGCAGGTTAAAACGAGGGCTACTATAGATAATTTGACAGATAGTTTGATTTGCAGTATTCCGGAAGAAGGAAGACCTTATGTATCTAAAATGTTCCAAATTTGCGATAAGCAAATGAGAGATACAATAGAGATTAACAAGATTTTTGATAATATTGATAGTAACATATACTATGATGTTAATCTAAATGATACTTTAAGAAGTGCTTTATTTGCAATCAGTTCAATTGCTAGAGCAACGAACATCTATAACTCAAAGCCCCTATCAACCAGAGGAGCAACTTGGGGGTCAACCGCAAAAGCAGATTTAGGTGGTGCTATTGCAGGTTTAGGATGGAGAGCATTATTTAAGGCATCTTATAGGGGGTTTATGTTTGGACCAGGTGGAATAGTTTTAAGTTTTGCTCAAGATTGTGCGGTCGGGGCTATAAGTTCTAGCGCATTGCATGTTATTTCGAGAGGCTATTTTTAAGATATAATATATATATATGCATAGCTATATCAGTATAATTTGCATTATTTTGTTTAGCGTTTTATATGGCGTTTTATACTTCTCAAAACTTAAATGGAAGAGATACGTCGGAATAATCAATAGTGTTTTAATTTATTCTTTGCTTAATAAATTCCTTCATGAAGAATTTAATTTTGATTCTTGGAATGCGCTCTTAATCTTTGCCTTATACATTTCACTGATAGGATTAATAATAAAAGCTATTGAGAAAAAACTCAAACACATGATTTGATAATCATATTTGTGTATTTATACTCAACATTCAATTCTGTGTCATAGGTGGCTCGGAATTGAATGTTGTTTTTTGTGTAATTTTATAGTAGTTATATATTTGCAGACCATCAATCCGAGGATGGTTAAATGTCTCAAAAACCGCAAGTACTTATGATTGTTTTACGTAAGTACTCGCATTTGTTCTCGTAAGTTCTTTCAATAGCCATCTCAAGTGCTTTTTTCGTTTTTAGATAGTCAAAGAAAGAATAGGAAAGCCTTTCTGGTGGCTTTCTAATTGTTGCATGATAGTTTTGTGGAAATCTAAAAAAATGCAAAGATGCCTTTGTTTCTCAAAAATATTCGTATTTTTGCGGATGAAAACGAATATGACTTTATTTTAACTTAAGTGATATGACTACTAAATGGAACTTTCGTATAGGTTCTCTATACCTTATTATATTATGCATCCTGCTTCTTTGCTCATGTGCCAACAAGCCCAAGAAGTATATTATCGGCATTTCGCAATGCTCTATGGATGCTTGGCGAGAGAAACTGAACAGCGAGTTGAAGACAGCCGAGTATCTCAATGACTCAATAGAGGTGCGTCTGGCTTCTGCCGATGACGACAATGACAGTCAGCTGTCGCAGATCAATTACTTTATCGACCAGGGTGTCAGTCTGCTCATCGTTTCTCCCAATCAGGTGCATGCCATTTCGCCTGCCCTCGAAAGAGCACAGCAGAAGGGCATTCCTGTGATTCTTGTCGACCGTAAGACGCAATCGAAGAAGTATACTGCTTTTATCGGTTGTGACAACTATCTGTTGGGTAAATTGGTTGGCGATTATATCGCCCAGCGCCTGAATGGAAAGGGACGTATCGTTGAGATACGTGGTCTTGACGATTCTTCTCCTGCCATCGACCGCCATCGCGGTTTTGTTGATGCTTTGAATGCCTATCCCGATTTGCAGATTGTGGCTTCCGAATCGGGTGACTGGAAGGAGCAGAGCGGTTCGGAGGTGATGAAACGAGTATTGTCCAAGACACAGGACTTCGATTATGTGTTTGCGCAGAACGACCGCATGGCTTATGGTGCCTATAAAGTAGCCTGTGAGCATGGCTTGCAGGACAAATGTCGTTTTGTGGGCGTAGACGGTTTGGCAGGTAAGCATGGCGGACTTGAGTTGGTAAGACAAGGAGTGTTGGAGGCTTCCATGCTTTATCCTACTAAGGGCGACGAGGTGATAGCTCTGGCTATGAAGATCTTGCGTCATGAGCCATTTGCCCGCGACAACTATCTGCCCACATCGATTGTAACCCGGAATAATGCCGAACTGATTCTGATGGAGGCGAAGGACAGCGAACAGCAGCGCAGCAGTCTTGACATGTTGCACCGGAAGGTTTCTCAATACAACTCAGCCTATCATGTGCAGCGGTTCTTTACCTTGGGACTTGTTCTGTTGGTAGTGCTCATCGTAGTAGTGGCAATTTATATGTTCCGCAGCTATCTTGTCAAGACCCGTCTTAACGAACAGCTTGCCCAGAGCAATGACGAGTTGAAGCGACTCAACGAGGAGGTGCTCGAACTGACACATTCGCGACTGGTTTTCTTCACCAATATCAGTCATGAACTCCGTACACCTTTGACGCTTATTGCCGACCCTGTGGAGATGTTGCTCGACGACCGTTCCATCAAGGGTAGGAGCAGGGAACTTTTGCAGATGGTGCAGCGCAATGCTCTGTCGTTGCAGCAGTTGGTAGGCTCTATACTCGACTTCCGTAAGATACAGAACGGCAAAATGGAACTGAGTTTGAGCCGTTTCGATTTGCCAGAGGCCTTGCAGCAATGGACGGGCGACTTTGCCATGACGGCACAGCGTAAGAAGATACAGTTGCATTTGGACACCTCGCATTTTTCTTCTGCCGATGTCGTTGCCGACAAGGAGAAACTCGCCCGTATAGTCTTCAATCTTCTGAGCAATGCCTTGAAGTACACCCCGGCAGGTGGCTTTATTCATGTGTCTTTGACGGATGAGGGAGAACGGCTCCGTATCGAGGTGAAGGATTCGGGTAAAGGCATCGACAAGGAAGAACTCACCAAGGTGTTCGAGCGCTTTTTCCAGGCCAAGGGTGCTGCGAGTGGTACGGGCATCGGACTGGCTTTGGTCAAGTCGTTCGTAGAGTTGCATCATGGTGAGGTGAGGGTAGAGAGTGAACCAGGAAAAGGTACTTGCTTTATCGTTCTGCTGCCCCGACAGCAAGAAGGTTTTGTGGAAGAACCACAGCCGGCAGCTGCCGATAAGTCCTCTTCTTTCAGCGATGACGGTTCGTTGCAGTATATCGACGACGGAGAACGTCATGGCGGCAAAATGCAGCAAATTATCAGCGAGCATGACGAAAAGCCCACCATACTGATCATAGACGACAATAACGACATCCGACAATATGAGCGAACCCTCTTGCAGGACTATTATTTTGTGCTCGAGGCATCTGATGGTAGGGAGGGACTTGAGATAGCCCGCAAGGAAGTGCCCGATCTGGTGATATGCGATGTGATGATGCCAGTCATGGATGGACTGGAGTTTACGCAGCAGTTGAAGACCAATACTGCCACCTCGCACATTCCAGTCATCATGCTCACAGCAAAGAATCTGGAAGAGCATCGTGCAGAAGGTTATGAGCAGGGAGCCGACTCTTACATCACCAAGCCTTTCCATAGCAAGGTGCTTCTGGCTCGTGTGGAAAATCTGTTGCACCAGCGTGCCCATCTGCGTCAGCTCTTTGCACAGGGTGCTGCCGAAGGAAAAGAAACAGAGGAGGTGTCCAAACAGGACGACCGTGACAAGGCTTTTGTCAAGCAGTTGCACGACATCATCAAGTCGAACATGGGTAACAGCGATTTTGGTGTCGAGGATATCGGAGCCGAGATAGGACTGAGCCGTGTGCAGCTTTATCGTAAGGTGAAGGCCATCACCGGCTCGTCGGTAGTCGACCTTTTGCGCAAGGCTCGTCTTGCCAAGGCCCGTCGTCTGCTCGAAGCCAACAGCATGAACATCTCTGAGGTGGCTTACGAGGTGGGGTTCTCTTCACCTTCTTATTTCACCAAGTGTTTCAAGGATGAGTATGGAATGTTGCCTGGTGATGTGACAAATGGTTAACTGACAGTTGTCTTTCGTCCGGTTGTGATGCCGGAATATGTTGTAAATCGTTCATAGAATGGTAATCATGTTGTGTCAGAACATTTTCCTTTTTTCAAGATTTCTTTTTTCTTAGAATGATGAGAACCACACCTGCCAGGATGAGCAGGATGCCGATGCCCAAGCGCAACGAGAATGCCTCGCCAAAGATAAGCACACCGATACATACAGCTGTTACAGGTTCGAGAGCCCCCATGATGGCGGAAGGGGTGGAGCCTATCAGGTTGATCGAAATCGTCATGAAGAAGAGCGAGAGCACCGTAGGCAGAAGAGCCAACTGCAGGGCGCACCCCCATTGCATAGGAGTGTGGAGCATCTGCAGGCTGTCGCCCGACAACCACGAGAACACCAATATCGCTATGAAGCAGAATACCAAAATCCAGAAGGTGAACTTCTGGCTCGACATGGTAGTCTGCCATTGGTTGACGGCAATGATGTAGATGGAGTAGAGTAATGATGACGCCATGACCAAGGCAAAACCAGCCGTGCTGAGTTTGGCGTCACCGTCACCCTGGTAGAGCATTCCTACTCCTGCTACGGCAAGCAGGATGGCCATCGATGTGCACCATGTCACCTTCTCATGGAAGAAAGCTGTCATCAGCAAGGCTGTCATGATGGGGTAGACGAAGAGCAGGGTGCTCGCGATGCCTGCTGCCATGTAATGAAAGCTCACGTAAAGGGTGATGGACGACAGGGCGAAGAAGGTGCCCAAGAGTGCAAACTTGATGGCGTGTCCCCATTTGATGGCGAAACTCTCTTTGCGTATCAGCATGACAAGAGCGAACATCAGAACTGCCAGACCATACCGATAGCTGAGTACCGTACCCGAGTTGAATCCGTCTTCATACAGCTTGAGGGTTCCTAAAGGATTCGTACCATAACAGACTGCAGCCACTATGGCAGCTGAAAAACCTTTCAATGTGTTGTTGCCAGAAGGTTGTTGTTCCATTTCTTTTTGTGTTGTTTTACTATTTTTTTCTCCAGCTCCACTCTGTTGGCGAGTGTGAGGTATTATCCGATTTATTTCGGGCTGCAAAAGTACATCTTTTATTCGAGAAAAGAGAAAAAATAGCAAAAGAAATGGTTGCTTTTGTCACTTTTTCGAAAATAAATTGTACCTTTGCGGATAAGTAGCGAGTTTCTCCTACGCAAACCTTGAATACATTCAAAATAACCAAACAACATAAAACAAAATGGAACAGATCAAGAACGGGCAGCTCACAGTAGAGATTTCATCTCTTGGAGCAGAACTTCAGAGCATCAAGGATGCTCAAGGTAACGAATATCTTTGGGACGGCGACGAGCAGTACTGGAATCGCCATTCTCCTATACTTTTCCCTATTGTGTGCGGCTTGTGGAAGGATACATACCGTATCGACGGCAAGGAGTATCAGTTGGGACGCCATGGCTTTGCCCGTGATACAGAGTTTCAGCTCATCAGCAAGGGCGAAGACCGAATCACCTACGCCCTGACCGACAGCGAGGCCACACTCAAGGACTATCCTTATCACTTCAACTTAGCCATCACTTATCGTCTGGAGGGTAAGAAACTGCATGTAATCTGGCATGTTGCCAATACCGACGACAAGCAAATCTTCTTCCAGATTGGCGGTCATCCCGCTTTCCTCGTTCCTGGTGCCGAAAAGGGTAAGGAACTGAAGGGACAGTTGAAGTTCGACAACCCTGAGCCAGAGCGCCTCTATGGCAATGTGGGCGGTTGCGTGGTAGAGGGCTATCACAAGGTGCCTACCGAGAATGGTGTTTGGACATTTACCGAGGACAGCTTTGCTGACGATGCCGTCATCTTCGACCGCAGTCAGCTTAAGAAGATCACTCTTCTCGACGAGGCAGGTCAGCCTCACCTCTCACTCGACATCAAGACTCCTGCTGTTGGTATTTGGAGTCCTACAGGCAAGCATGCTCCATTCGTGTGCATCGAACCTTGGTATGGTCTTCACGACTGGGCTGAGTACGACGGCGAGTTCAAGGACAAGTATCTCATGAACAGCCTGCAGCCAGGTGCCAGCTTCATGAGCGAGTATACCATTACGATAGAGAAATAAACTCAACCCAGCGATTTTTCAATACGTAACACATATTTTATTTTTGACACGATGAAAGAAGAAATGAATCTCCCCGAGAATGCCTTCCGCGAGTTGAAGGACGGTGAGCAGTATCAGCCCCTGATGGGTCCCGACAAGGCTTATCCTGAGGTCAATGCATGGTCGGTAACCTGGGGTATTGTGATGGCTGTCATCTTTTCGGCGGCAGCAGCCTATCTTGGACTGAAGGTAGGACAGGTGTTCGAGGCTGCTATCCCTATTGCTATTATTGCCGTAGGTGTGAGCACAGCCACCAAGCGCAACAAGGCCTTGGGTGAGAATGTGATCATACAGAGTATCGGAGCCTGTTCGGGTGCCGTGGTGGCGGGAGCCATCTTCACCCTGCCAGCCATCTATATCCTGCAGGCCAAGTATCCCGAGATGACCACTTCGTTTATGAAGATATTCCTGGCTTCTGCCCTCGGAGGAGTCCTGGGCATCCTGTTCCTCATACCTTTCCGCAAGTACTTTGTGAGCGACATGCATGGCAAGTATCCTTTCCCTGAGGCCACAGCCACCACACAGGTGCTTGTCAGCGGAGCCAAGGGTGGCGATCAGGCCAAGCCCTTGCTCATAGCAGGACTGGTGGGAGGTTTGTACGACTTCATCGTGGCAAGCTTCGGATGGTGGAACGAGAACTTCACAAGCCGCGTCATCGGATGGGGCTGCGACCTTGCCGACAAGGCAAAGCTTGTGTTCAAGGTGAATACGGGTGCTGCCGTGCTCGGTCTGGGCTACATCGTGGGTCTCAAGTATGCCCTCTATATCTGTTTTGGCTCTTTGGCTGTATGGTGGCTCATCGTTCCTGGTATGAGTCTGCTTTTCCACGATCAGGTGCTCAATGCCTGGGATCCTTCCATTACATCTACCGTAGGAGCCATGTCTCCTGAGGAGATCTTCCGTGCCTATGCCCGCAGCATCGGTATCGGTGGTATTGCCATGGCTGGTATCATTGGCATCATCAAGAGCTGGGGCATCATCAAGGGAGCTGTCGGTTTGGCAGCCAAGGAGCTGAAAGGAAAGAGTGGGGTCGATGCGGAGGTGAAGCGTACTCAGCGCGACATCTCGTTCAAGATCATCGGCGTCGGTTCGCTGGTCTGCATTCTTGTCACCTTCCTTTTCTTCTGGTTTGGTGTGATGGATGGCAACTTGCTCTTTGCCATTATTGCCATTCTGCTGGTAGCCGTTATTGCTTTCCTCTTTACTACTGTTGCCGCCAATGCCATAGCAATCGTGGGTAGTAACCCTGTCTCGGGCATGACGTTGATGACCCTCATCTTTGCCTCTGTGGTGATGGTGGCTGTAGGATTGAAAGGTCCTGGCGGTATGTTGGCAGCTCTCATCATGGGTGGTGTGGTGTGTACGGCGCTTTCTGTGGCAGGTTCGTTCATTACCGACTTGAAGATAGGTTATTGGTTGGGCACCACTCCCAAGAAGCAGGAGAGCTGGAAGTTCCTTGGCACCTTGGTGAGTGCAGCCACTGTAGGCGGTGTGATGATGCTCTTGAACGAGACTTATGGTTTTGCTTCAGGCTCATTGGCAGCACCTCAGGCCAATGCAATGGCGGCAGTCATCGATCCGTTGATGAATGGAGTGGGAGCACCATGGGTGCTTTATGGCATCGGTGCCTTGTTGGCCATCGTGCTTACCTATTTCAAGATTCCAGCCTTGGCTTTTGCCTTGGGTATGTTTATCCCTCTCGAACTCAATGTGCCTCTTGTTGTCGGTGGAGCCATCAACTGGTGGATTACTTCTCGTTCTAAAGACGCTCAGGTAAACAAGGAGCGTGGCGAGAAGGGTACACTCATTGCCAGTGGTTTTATTGCCGGTGGTGCCTTGATGGGTGTGGTGAGTGCGCTGCTCAAGTTTGGTGGCATCGAGGTGAGTGTTGCTGACAGTTGGTGGACCAATCCTTTGTCTGAGGTCTGCTCGCTCATCGCTTATGCCCTCCTCATTACCTATTTCGTGAAGGCTACGAAGAAATAAAACACATATATATATAAGGTATAAACAACTTATGAAGAAAACAATCTTTTCATTGCTCCTGCTTGCCGTATGCAGCTTAGGAGCATCGGCACAGAGTGCCGACGACCTTGATGCCAAGTACACCCAGGGTTTGCTCAAAGTGGGAACTCAGGCTCCCGATTTTGTACTCAAGAAAGCCAAAGCCGACCAGCCTGCTCTTTCTTTGTCTTCTTACAGCACCCATCAGGAAGGCACATTGTTGCGTCCTGGCTGTTGGGTAGTGCTCGACTTCTGGGCTACATGGTGTCCCGACTGTCGCAAGGAGATTCCTGCGGTGAAGAATATCTATAAGAAATATCGCAACATGGTAAAGCTCATCGGCGTGTCCTTCGACACCGACAAGGAGAAGTTGAAGGCTTTCCGCGCTGAGAATGAGATCAAGTGGAGCATGTTCAGCGAGTACAAGAAGTGGAAGGAGACAAATATCTCTAAAGCTTACAACATCCAGTGGATTCCTACCATGTATCTCATCGACCCTGAGGGCAAGGTGGCATATACTACAGTAGTGGTAGCCAACATGGAGAAGAAGCTTGCCGAGCTTGTTGCAGCCGGCAAGATTACTCCCTATATTCAGCCGGCAGAGTATCCTGGTGGAAAGAAAGCCTTGAGCAAGGCTATCTCCGAAGAGCTCCAGTTCCCAGAGGTGGCAAAGAAGTATCATGCCACTGCCAAGGTGAAGCTTTCTTTCATCGTCGATGAGGAAGGCAATTTGTCGGATATCACCGTGAAGGAATATCAGGGGCAGCCTCTCTCGGGTGCAGCCTTCTCTAAGTTGAGTCCTTCTGAGCAGAAAGACGTTGAGATACAGGTCAAGACCGTGCTTTCTGTGGAAGCCATCCGTACCATAACAGCCATTGGCAGTCGCACCAAGTGGAATCCTGGTTCGGAGCGAGGCAAGGTGATGAGTACCAAGTTCTCTCAGACCATCAATTTCAAGCGCTGATTTCATTCTTTAATCGTACTAAGTTGTCTTTTAGCGCTGTTAAAGCATAAAAAACTGAAAAAATATTTGGAGATTTCAAATAATCGTCCTATCTTTGCATCCCAATAGTTACGAGTGAGTGGCTATTGGGATGTTTGTATCTTCCCATCATGAAAGAAACAAGCAGATTCGGGGTTGACTGGATTTGACGGCGAGATGAGATGGTACGTAAGCACGCGGAGGCTCGTTGGCTACCTCCTAAATCTTAGTGAACGAACAATTAATTGGCGAAAATAACTACGCTCTCGCTGCCTAATCGAAGTACAGTAGATTGGCTTTATTCCGTCACAAGGTGATGGAACGGGACATCGCTCAACGGATGTGGTTCCGAATCTTGTTGGTCAAGCGGTGCAGGTAAATCGGAAATAGCGCTTGTAGGCCTCGTTGCAAGTGTGAAATCTTAGAGGATAAGGGCATGGTTGGTGGTCCAGGTCTTGCCATGTCACGAAAACCAAAGGCTGGAATAAGCGTGTAGAAAGCGTATGGTTTCCTTGTGCGGACGAGGGTTCGAATCCCTCCAGCTCCACTCCTTATACAATAAAGAGGGTGTGTCACAGACTTATGACACACCCTCTTTTTCTTTATTTATGTAGGCAAAGTTAAGACTTTTCTTTGAAAAAACAAATTATTTCTCTTTTCTTCTTAGTAATATTGAAAAATTAAGCAGAAAATATGGGATTATTCTTTTTTTTGTGGTAAAGTTTACATCGTGATGTATTTTTTTTGTATCTATAAGATTTCATATCAGATACTTTTTGGATTTACCGTTGAGTATGTGCTCATACGAAAAAAGTTTTTTATGAAAAAAAGTGTCAAAGTATCATTTTTTGGCAGAACGTAGAGGTAAATAACTGATATATAATAAGATAGAAGAATGATACATTTTGGATTATCTTACAAGAAGTATCATAGAAGTATCATAAAAACGTCATCTAAGTATCACAAAATCGTTATGAGACATTATGCATAAAAGCAAAGCCGCCGATCTGCAAGGAGTGCCCAAGAATTGCCTGACTTTTGGGCACTCTGTGAACACCGCACGGGCAATCAATGCCCATCACTTGTTCTGTTTATGCCCGTCGCTTGTTCACTGAGTGCCCATTTGACGGGCAAGACAGACCACCTGATGGTCTCTTACAGAACGGCTTATGTGATTTTATTCCTAATCCAGCTTGTCAATCTTTCTTCTTATTCATAGTTTGTATTAGCATTCTTTACATACAGGAAGAGTAGGTGCAAAGTTACGTATTACAGAAACTTCAGTCAAGAGTCCACTTGAAAAAGTCGAAAATCGTATTTTTTTGTCTTTGCAACTTGATAATCAAGAGTATGTTTTCGTAAAATTGACTTTTTCAAGTGGGCTCAAAACTGGAATAGAAGACACTTCTTTTTTAGTCTTTTAAATCGACTCAAAGCCGAATTTAATGATGTTTCTTGTGATTTATGATACTTCTATGATACTTCTATGATACTTCCTGTAAAATAAACGAAAAAGTATCATTCTTGTATTGTGCAGTGTATCAGATGTTTATAAGGATATCGTACTAAATAATGATACTATGATACATTTTTCCGTAAAAACACTTATGCGCAAGCAATTATTTTCAATTCATCTTTTCATGTTAAACAGAATTGGTCCCTCCTCATCTATCCCTTGAAATCCCCTGTGTTTATCGGCGGTTCAGGGGATGAATGGCTCAAATCCACCCTCCATCATCCTTCAATTATGCAAGGTATAAACGCGGAGCCGCTTACCAAATCGGGTAAGCGGAACTCTGTATGGCTCTCATGTTAGAGCGAATCATTTTGTTTTTGATGAGATTAGGAGAAACTGTTTTTGCGTAATTTGCAGATAACTTGAAGGTTTCTTGCTCTTTTTTTTGTGTTTTCAAGAAAATAGCTTATTTTTGCATCACAATTCAGTTATACGTTTTAAAAGGAGATGGATATGAAACGGATAGAAGAACGATATATTAGCTTGCTTACCGATTTCGGTTTTAAGCGTATTTTTGGAACAAAGCCTAACAAGGATTTGCTCATCAATTTCTTGAATTCCCTTTTTGATGGTTTTCAGGTCATCAAGGATGTGAAGTACTTGAATAGTGAGCACGTTGGTGATGTCTTTGCCGAGCGTAAGGCCATCTTTGATGTATATTGCGAAAATGAACGTGGTGAAAAGTTCATCGTTGAGATGCAGAATGCTTATCAGAAGTACTTCAAGGATCGTTCTTTGTTCTATTCTACTTTTCCTATCCGTGAACAGGCTCCAAAGGGGGCAGAATGGAACTTTCAACTTGAACATGTATATACTGTTGCTCTGCTGAACTTCGACTTGGAAGAAGAGGCATTTGACAAGAATGATATCAATCATGATGTAGGCTTGCTTGACAAGAAGACTCTTAAGGTTTTTAATGACAAACTTTCTTTCAAGTATGTTGAGATAGCGAAGTTCAATAAGACAGAGGAGGAACTTGACACGCTTTATGATAAGTGGTTGTATGTGTTGAAAAACCTTTCCCGATTGGATGAACGTCCTTCAGCCTTGAAAGAGAAAGTGTTTACTAAACTCTTTGAGGAGGCCGAGATTGCGAAGTTCACTCCAACAGAGTTGAAAGAATATGAGGATAGTTTGAAGGCTTATCGTGATGTCAAGAACTCTATAGATACGGCTTTGGAAAAGGGACGTGAGGAAGGTATGGAAAAAGAAAAGATAGCCACAGCTCGCCGTCTTCTGTCAATGGGCCTTTCTGAAGAGCAAGTATCAACAGCCACTGAACTTTCGCTGGAGGAAATCCAGAAATTGAGGGAACAAGTCTGAATCTGGTTGAACTTTCTTGAAAACAATATAAAAATGAAGAAAGAATATGAGGATAGTTTGAAGGCTTATCGTGATGTCAAGAACTCTATAGAT
>OGFF01002053.1_pt1 | contig 18746 bp, 15 predicted proteins | sample 1570751 | NCBI WGS metagenome assembly OGFF01 (sample SAMEA2581951, study PRJEB24529) | metagenome | biome: Human gut stool | place: China | collected 2011 | reverse complement strand
GAAGATAGTTGGCTGGAAACGGCCTGTGAAAATAGGTAGATGCCGGCTTCTCTTTTTATGGCCCGTTGGTCAAGCGGTTAAGACAGCGGCCTCTCACGCCGTTAACGTGGGTTCGATTCCCGCACGGGTCACCAAGTATACTCCTTAATTTTTGACGTGAAAACGTTGAAAATTAAGGAGCTTTTCTTTTGCCTTTTAATAAGTACCACAATCGTACCACACTTTTTGAAAAAAGGCAATCTTTTTATTACGGAAACAGGTGTGCAGACTGGATACAATGTGCTGCACACCTGTTTTTTTCGTTTGTCCTTCCGGGATTTTAAGCCCGGTGGAAATTGAATCAAGAACTTTCGCGGCATAAAATTTATACGGAATTATTTTATTCCACGGTTTCTTGACACAATTTACACGGGGCCTTTTGGGTAATCGCGGGCGAAACGAAATTTTTAATCCTTCCCGGATTAGAGATTGAAATTTTGAAAGCGAGGACAAGAAAATGAAAGAGACCGTTAAAACCAGCCGTACCGCGGGATACCTTGAGAAAATTTTCCGGGCAGTCAATGCAAGATATTTTGACAACGAATTGGAGGAGCCCATCATCACGATACAGAGCACGCCCAAGGCATACGGTCATGTGACGGTTGCCAAGGCGTGGCAGAGAGGCAACGGCACACGCCATGAATTGAACATTGGAGCAGGAACGCTTGACAGGCCGATTGAAAATGTGGTTGCCACGCTCTTGCATGAATGTGTACACCTCTGGAATCTGCAACAGGGCATACAGGACACCAGCCGGGGTGGGCAGTATCACAATAAGCGGTTTAAGGCAATGGCTGAACAGTGTGACCTAAAAATCAGCTATGAGCCGCGTATCGGCTGGAGCATCACGGAACCGACCGACGCGCTTTGTGAGTTTATTCTGGAGCAGGGGTGGGAGGACATCCGGATGAACCGTATTGAAGCGTATTACATACCACGCGGAACAGGGACAGGCAACGCCACCGGCAAGCCAGCGGGAAGCAACCCCAACAGCCACAGCATCAAGTATGTTTGCCCCTGTTGCAAAAACAGCGTAAGAGCTACCAAGGCAGTGAACATCAAATGCGCGGATTGTGATATGCTGATGACAGCCCAATAACAGCGAGACCGGGAGGCAAAATGCCCCCGGTTTTTTATTGTGCAAAATTCGGGCCGCAACCTTTACGCAAAAGAGGACGGTGCAGTTCATACGACTGCGCCGTCCCCATTTTGCTTTAATTTTGATGTTAAGGTTTCAACTATTTTTTACGGTTAGTACGGTTAGGAACCGTCCCCTATTTTTCCCAGCAACGAAGAGCTAACATACTCCTCCAGCTTGCTGCTCTGGCGTGCAGCCATTATCAGTCGGAGAAGAAAGAACGGGACCATTCCACCAGTCATCTCCGCTATTAGAGTTATCATTACCCCCTCCGCTGGGCTGAGAGTCCTGTGCAGGCTGTTCAGGCTGCGGGTCAGGAGCAGGCTCTACATAAGTCGGCTGGCTCGGCTGTTCGGCCGGAGCTGCAGGCTGTGCCGGTGCAGGATTGCTTGCAGGGGCGGTGTTGCTGGAGGAGGAAGTATTACCCTTGTTGGTGTTCTTGTTCGTAGTGGTCTGAGCAACCTTCTTGGCCTGGACGGTCAATTTGTACGTTGCACTCTTTTCGCCAGCATTAGCAGTGATGGTTACCTCACCGGCTGCAATTGCAGTAACTTTACCATTCTCATCGACGGTAGCAACTTTCTCATCAGAAGAAGTCCAGGTAACGGTAGTTTCATCTGCAATCTCTTCGGGAAGCACGGTTGCATTCAAGGCAACAGTGTTACCAGCGGTAAGGATGCCTTCGGTCTTGTCCAGTGTGATACCTTCAACTTCGTAGTAAGCCTTGATGTGAGTCTTCTTTTCAACGACTTTCTTGTCTTCCTGAGTGAGAGTCGTCACGATGTCACATTCACCAGGCTGCAGAATCTGAACCTTACCATCCTTATCGACGGCGGCTACCGCTTCGTCGGTAGAAGCGTACTTTACCTCGACGTCAGTTGCATCGGCCGGACTTACGGTTGCTTCAATGGAGGCTTCATTGCCATCATTGAGTTTCACGTCAAGGTTGTCGGAAACGGTGATATCTTTCGCAGTCACTTTGACAGTAACTTTGCAGACAGCACTCATCTCAGAATCCTTGACACTCGCAGTGATGTCAGCTTCACCTGCAGAAACGGCAACCACCATGCCAGTGGCATCGACCGTCGCAACGCTCTCATCGGAGGAGGTCCACTCAATGGTGAGCTTTTCGGCAGCCTTGGCTACCTTCTCATCCGTTGCAGCACTTTCACCGGTTGCAGCAGTCTCAGGAGTTACGGCCGGAGCATCGTCGGTGCCGTACACAACGGGCAGGGTAATACTTTCACCCTTCTCCATCGTTGCACGCTCCGGAACCGCGATGTTCGTGATTTTCACGCCACACCCTACCAGGGTAAGCGCCATGGCTGCACACAGTGCAACGCATGCGATACGTGCAATGGTTCGCACACTAAATTTTTTCATGTTCTTTTTCTCCTTCGTCTTTGCTTCGACCGCCGCTTTGTTGAGAAGCGGCGGCTTTGATTTCTGAGGCCGGGGACGGGGGAGATCGCTACGCGACTCACCGTCCCCTATTTCCGTTACTCCGCAAAGTATTGCAGCAGGGCATCAGACACCTTTTCTTGCAGCGCTGCATCCCACGGTGCATACGCGCCGTTTGCCTCGTTGGCCTCTTTGACTTCCGCTACCGCGCTGAGTTGCCATTTTGATATGGGCTTGCCATCCTTAACCGTAATAAGAGTGGGGGCCATGATTCGTTTTTCGCCGACCGGGATGCTGTTACCGTTGGGGTCATTGACGGTATAATCATCAAGATAATCTGATAGCCAGTCAAGAAGTGCTAAGTAGCCGTCTTTTTCAGGGATGATTTTTTCGGGCTGATTTGTTGTTGGATTAAATGCGAATTTGTCGCGGTAATCATCGAGCTTGCAATAATAGATGGTGATATTTTGCTGCGGAGCAACATCGGCAAGTACGGGGAGCAGATTCCGGCAGAAGGGGCAAGCCGGGTAAGCAAACAGGATGTATCCATTCTGGACATTTTTTGCTTCAGTCGCTGACACCGGCTGCAGAGGGGTGCTGTAAGGGAGCTGTACATCCGGGAAGGTGATGTCAGGATGACTTACAAGGGCGCGCCCGTTATAGGCCGCGTAGCTGCGGGAGACCACCGCACCCGGCGAGCTGCTGTACAGTATCCATGCTGCCATACCCACAACCGCAGCTCCATAGAGCAAGCGGAAAGCGGCAAGGGAGCGTAATCGCATTTGACCCAACTCCAGTAAATTATAATTACATTAAGATACCTATATTATAGTACAATTTTCAAGAGACACAATGCACAAACGTCTCCATGGGGACGCATTAAAGCGAGATAATTCGATACAATAAATTATATTTATTGTGTACGGTGGTGTGAGAGATGCTGTTGCAGGAGGCGATAAAGCTCCGGATTCTGGAGCTGACCGAGGCGCGTGGCTATAGCGTGAATAAGCTGGCCGAGCGCTCCGGTATTGCGCCCTCTGCCCTAAAAAAGACAGTAAAGCCATATGCGACGACCAAAAACACATCCACTGAAATGATAGCAAGGATATGTGTCGGGCTGGAAATTCCGTTTAGAGCATTTTGGGACAGCCCTCTGTTTGACAATATTGAGACCCGGCAGCAAAAAGAGGACGAGAGCCAGTGACGGCAATCGTCCTTTTGATGTTTACATGTCAATTTACAGCAAGCGGCGGCGGATTTCTCCGCGGGGCAACCCGGTCAAGCGGGCAAGCTGTGTAATGGAGACGCCCTCCTGATTGATAAGGCGATACAACAGCGGATTTACAACCGCTTCGGGGTAGAGAGGCAGCTCGTGACACTCCATCCCGGATGTGGAACGGATAAAATCGCGCAGTTCAGCATCCGTGAAGGCGGGCAGGGGCGTATCCTCCAAAATACCGCGTGCGTTGGTTTCCGGCTGCTCATGGTACCGGCGCAGCCATTCCAAATCGTGGAGAGTCAGGGCATAGCTGGTATTTACGTGGCACAGGGCATCCTTGCGGCTGCAGAAATAGTCCGGGTAACTGCTCCACGGATACTCGACCATATCCTGCACAAGGCCAGCTGCAACCGGATTGCGGTGGATATAGCGCAGCACACGGAGAAAGTAGCCCTTGGTTGTGACATTTTGGGATTTGAAGCGCCCTTGAAACAAGGAGCCTGACCGCTGGTAGCGCTTGTTGAAATAGGATACATAACGAACGCCGACCGCCTTCATCACGTGCTGCAGGGCATCCGCGGAATCTTGCGTTTTGACAAGTAGATGAAAATGGTTGCCCATCAGGCAGTAAGCAAGGATGGTAAAATTATCATCGGCACAAAAATCAAGGATGTGCAGAAAGTTGATATTGTCCGCGTCATCGTTGAATATGGCCATACGGTTGATGCCGCGCACCATAATGTGATAGATGCCAGACGAGGAGAGGCTACGTGCTTTTCTCGGCATTGGTCTTTTCCTCCGTGCTCTGCTGCGCGGCCCATTCCTCCGGCTTGTAGGTCAAGAGCTGAATTACACGGGAGGCATCGCCGCGAGCCATCTTTTTGGTATCAATCTTATAATCGGGAGCCAGCTTGCGAATCAAGGTAAGCTGCTGACTGGTTATGGGCTGGGTGTCCCACTTGTAGCGCTGCTTTTTGTCCCAGATATGTTGATATTTTGCGTGCTTTTGCCGCAAATCCTGATATACGTAGTCAAATACAAATTGCAGGGGAACTGCACTTTTGGAGCAATTTTTGTTTTTTCGCAGATATACCATGCCGTTCGGCAGCGGCTTACTGATGCGATATACCACGTTGGGGATGGGAAGGATGTAACCGCCGTCTTTCAAGGCAATCCACGCGACATCGTGCATGGTATAGCCCTCACCTAAAGCCATAACGTCCACCTCTTTCTGGGCTTGAATCCATGAGGCCGGAATTTTATCGCCGGTAAGAACTTCCAGCGGCTCTTTTTCCTCCGGAAGGATTTCGGTTGTTTCTTTTTGTGGCGCGGGTGGAGGAAGGGGCTTGCCGATTAGCGTTGCCGCCGTGCAAATGGGCACCCGGGAAATGCCAACGCAGTCGATGACCTTGCAGGACTGCTTTTGCGGATACAGACGCAGCCCGCGTCCGACCATCTGCGCATAGAGGCCGACATTGGTAACAGCAACTGGACGGGCAATCAGGACGGTTTCGGTCATGGGAAGGTCTACACCCTCTGTCAGTACGGCATAGCAGACGAGTACCTTAATCAGACCCAGCTTGTAGGCTTCCAGCAAACGCCCGCGGTTTTGGGTGGTGCCGTCGATAAAAGCAGCAGTGCTGCTGCCGTACTGTGTGTTCAGAAGGGCAGTGACGCTTTTGCCCTCCTCAATGGAGGGTGCAAAAATGATGGTCGGCCCTCTGGCGCTTTTGGCGTAGGCTTCGGCGATGCCTGCCGCTGTGCCGGACATGACACGGGCTATATCGGCAGCATCATAGTCACCGGTGTCCTCGCGGTATTGCACTGTGCCCAAGTCATATTTGAGGTTAACCTGACAAGCGTCTATAGGGCAGAGATAGCCGTGGCTGATGCCGTAAAGCGTGTTGTATTCGCACAGAATGTCATCAAAAGCCACGTCCAGACCGATGCCGTCACCGCGGATTGCCGTGGCCGTAAAGCCAAATCGGACAGCGTTGGGGAAATAATCGAAAATTTTGCGGTAGGTGGGCGCGGCGCTGTGATGGGCCTCGTCGATAATGATGGTGTCGATGCTGTAGGGATTGAATTTTTCCAGCCGCCCGACAAGGCTCTGCACGGATGCGCAGATTATCGGTTCACCGTTGGAATGTAACGGCCCAAGTTCAACACCGCAGGGAATGTCCGTTAAATAGTCAAGGGGCTGTTTGACAAGCTCTTCGCGATGGGCCAGTATCAGGACTCGGTGGTCATTTTCGGTTACATCCCACCGGGCATAATCGGTATAGATACGGGTCTTGCCAAGACCGGTCGCAATGACGCTCAGTGTGGCTTGTCCTTCATAGGCTTGCATACGCCGCAGAGCATCCTCCTGATAAGGTCGCAGGGGCGGCGCACGCTGGGGGACGTTGGCACGGATTTCCGGGTTGATTTCCATGGTGTTTTCTCCTCATATATCTTGTACAGGAGTGAAATTCCAGCCGCTAAGCTCGACATTCTTGCGGAGGCTGAGATAGGGGCCTAAATCGTCCTGAGAAATATAAAATTCGTACATGGTGCGGATGTCGGTTGTGTCGGTCATACCGTTGACAATATATAATGTGCCTTTAGGGTTGGATGCAAGCACCTCGACCCACGTGTGGCCGCTGCCATCAGGGGAGGGGTGACTCCAACACGAGATGGGGGAAAAGGTGTCCCCATCCACGAACACATCTGCAATGTCTCTTTGCTTCAGGTGTGACTGAAACAGAAAGAGGTCTTTTAATGGATTGTACATAGGAAAATTCTCCATATCATGTTGTGTGATAATAAAAAGCTTGAATAATTTCGTCAGTGCCGCAGCCGTTGCGGACGATAAAGCGTCCGGGAATAGCAGGGAGCTTGGAGGCGCTGCCATCGTCCAAAATGACGATGGAGCTTTGGGCGTCTGCAGTGTGACCGCAGATACGACCATCCAGCTGTGCCTTAAGACTGCCGGGGATGGATGAGGTATCTGTGCGCTGCGTGCACACAAGAAGGTGGATAGACAGGGCACGCCCCAGACGACCCAATGTAAGCAGCTTGTTGGTAATGGTGGCAATCATTGCTTTACCGTCTTTGTCGCGGCCAGTGGCATCCAAAATCATGGAGGTCTCATCAAGTACAAAAACGATTCGCGAGAGATAATTGCCGGTTGCCAGTTTATATTCATCAATGTTTACACAACCGTGAAGGGCAAATTCTGTACGGCGGTAGTTAAGCTCATGAACTACGCTGTTCAGCATATTGTCAAGGTCGGTGTCGTTGTTGGCGTAATGGCCGGGTTGCCGGAAGTCTGGAGCAAAATCAATGCCTTTGTAATCGGCAAGAAAGATTTCGTACCCTTTTTGTTTCAGCTGATACATAATCATCTGCAGCAGTTGGCTTTTGCCTATGCCTGTCGCGGCTGCAAGCAGCCAGTGTGGAATTTTGGCAAAATCTATACCGACAGGGACACCGGCGGCGTTAAGACCAAGAGTGATTTTTGTGGGGGCTGGATCCATGTAGGATTCGGCCCACGGAAGGAATTGACTGAGGGCATTGCAGCCGATGACTGCACGGAGAACAAACAACTGGTTGTTGCTGCCCTGTGCAATAGATAGGGTGGTGATGTTTAGGGCGGAATCTATTGTTGTGCGGTTCTCCTCCCACTTTTCCAGAGGATAGCCCTTAATCGAAAATGTGAGACTTTGAACATTGCCCTGCTGTGTGGTGGATACCAGTAAGGGGGCTTCGCGGGCGGAGTTACAGATGCCAGCGCGGGAAAAATCGTCGTAATAATACCAACTGTGGGGGATATACCCAAAAAGGAAAATTACTCCGCTGCAGAGCGCTAACCAGCCAATAGACCAAATCAGATTAGAAATAGGTTGGAGTACGACGTAGATACCTTCTGCGCGGCCGCCAAGCATCATGAGCAATACAGCCCCGGCCAACGCGGCACAGATTAACGTGTATGACCTTGACACATCACGGTTGTGCAAGATACGGTCAAGGCCATTACGGAACGTACCAAGCACATATTTCTTTTTTGTCTCCAGACGGAGACGTTCGGAATCTTCTGTCATAAAACGCCCGTATAGCCTGATAGCACAGCTTTTTACGCTAAAAACACAATAAAAATCTGATTATCCGCTAAAACACAGTATCTATCAGCATTTTCAAGGAAACAAACACATCAATTTACTACTTATTTACTACTAACGAATGAGCCTTGATACGCAAGTTTTCCTAGATATGCAAAGATATGGTACAGCACATCAGTATTGAAACAAGAAAAATTGAATAACTCATAGACTATGGAACGCCTAAAATGACGTTCCTTTTCTATTTTCAGCCGTTCATTATGGACGGTTATTTTATTACCAAAAATGAAAGGAGCATTAGATTTATGAAAAAGATGTTAAGCTAAGGTGCTTTTTTGTATGTCTAAAATCACTCGCTAGGCGAGTGGTTCGATAAAGATTATATCGATGAGTAATGAAACTCAAACGAAGAATTTTGGAATAGTACCAGTGGGGCAATTCCAGACTGGGTTATTGGCGTATCGCCGGTAGTCCTGTATTAAAAGGTTCCATTGCAAACGAAAGACTCGCAGAAGCAGGATATTTTAGTATCCTCAGGCGCTACTACGAGTCCTTGCACTTATGCGGTTGAACCGCCGTGTACCGGTCGGTACGCACGGTGGTGTGAGAGGTCGGCTCTTTAGTTAAGAGAGCCTCCTACGCGATTCTTTTAGGTAAAAAAGCAAACAAACAGAACACTTCACTTAAATGCATATAGCGGCTATTTATTTCATACAGAGACAAATAGCGGCACAGAACAGATATAATAAAAGAAGCTATAAAAAGCAGGTATTCACGTGGAGGACGATATCGTTTCTACATGAACACCTGCTTTTTTATTTATTATTTACTGGTGGAATAAATAGTGGTAGCCAAGTATTCATCACTGACCCAACCATAAATCCCACTGTAATATACAACAACCCAGTCAGGCACATTGCTGCTATAGCCGCATTCCCATACGATGATACCGTAGGGGATATTATCCATTTTTTCATAATTTGTACCGGGACCTTTACGCATAACCAGCCCATGATCAGCAGTGGTGTAGGTACAAAGGCTATCAATTCGGCTAAGCGTTACATCTGGTGCAACGCATCCATCCGGCAGAATAACGTTGGCATTGTTTTCGGTATAATCCTGTACTTGCAGCAAGCCCCAAAGGCCATTCTGTTTTGCCCATACGCAGCCATCGCGCGCGGGGGCTAAATCTTCATATTGCCCAGCGGAAATTATCTCATTGCCGTAAACATCCAGAACTAGCTTTTGTCCGGATTGGTTTTTCATAACTACCATGCCAGATAAGTCTGCGTAAGGATATTCAACAGTTTCGTTCATGATGGACAAACTCATCTGCGGCTGATAAATGCAGGGGATTACTAAAGCACCGCTTTGGTCGCAATATCCCCAGTTACCGGCTGTATCCTTTACCGCGATTAAAGATTCACCGGCCATGCAGGCATCCTGGTAGTCGAAATCGGTTAAAATTGTACCGTTTTTATCCGCAACGGCAAAAGGTGCAGAATTGTCAACAAGATAACCGGCATATTCATCATCCCAAATGCCTTGCTGGATGCCAACCAAATCAGGAGCATACACCTGTTCGATGGGCGTGCCACTAAATGTATAGACACCAATAGCAGAACGGTAAATCTGGCTGTCACCTAAAATCCACTGGATGCCATACCCGCCGTGCCCGCCCAGCATGGTTGTAAAAGGCATTTGTTGGGCAACCAGCTCCTGGTTAATCTGTTCTTCCAAGGCATTCAGCTTCTGGTAATCGTATGTATCATCTACCCCAATGGAGAGCTCCTGCTCACCATACAGGTACGGGATGCTTTCTGACAAATCTTCCAGAAAAGCATTACAGTTGGCAGCATTAAACAGGCTCCAGCGTTCGCCCTTGCGCACAGCGTACAGATTTCGGGCAGCGGCGTAACCGGCAGTGTGGGTTTCGCGGGAGAAGAGAGGAATCATCTCGTCAAAATCATATTGCGGCGGTAACTTCCAGTTGGCATTGCTAGTGGATGGTATAGCTGTGGCAACAGCTTCACTGGTCGGGGAAAGAGCAGCGGAGGAAGCAGGTTTATTTTCTGGCGCTGCAGCACAAGCGGTAAGCATGATTGCGGTGATAACACTGGCGGAAAATGAGAATAACTTCCTTTTCATGGCTTTTCACTCCTTGCGTAAATGATTTTTCGGTAAGATGAAGAAGTAATATAAGAAAGTGAATTCATAAACCCTATAATATCTTATTTTATCAAAAATATCTGCTAATGGGAATAGCTAACATTTCTACATGGATAAATTTGGATAGTATGACAAAGATTGCAGAACTGGAGTGAAAGTCCGAATTATGGGATGAGTGATCTGCTATAATAGAGAAAAGCAAAACAGAAGGGAGTTTGATTATGCACCAGGAGAAAAAGATGCTGGCTCATATCAGTGAAGACGGAACCCGCGTCCAAACGGTAGCGGACCATTTGCAGGGAACGGCAGTCCTATGTGGGCAATTTGCAGCAGCCTTTGATGCCCAGCAACAGGGAACTTGGCTTGGATTACTGCATGATATTGGTAAATATAGTACAAAGTTTCAAAAGCGCCTGCAAGGTGGAGAAAAAGTGGATCACTCAACGGCTGGTGCACAGGTGGCTGCCCGATATGGTCAAATCCAACTGGCTTTTGCTATTGCGGGACACCATAGCGGCCTGCCGGATGGAGGAGGCCGAAGCGATACCGCGCAGGATGCGACAATGTTTGGGCGATTGAAAAAGAGCGTTGAACCCTATACCCAATGGACGAATGAGATCAAACTGCCGTCCATACCGCCCCAGCCGGAAATGATGAAGGAAAATCGTTTTACACAGGCATTTTATACCCGGATGTTGTATTCCTGCCTGGTCGATGCGGACTATCTGGATACGGAAAACTTTATGAGCAGCCCTAAACCGCGCGGACAAGGCCAGACAATGGATGAACTGCTGAAAAGGTTGAACCAATATACCGCAAAATGGAGCCATCCCCAGGGAACCTTGGATCAGCGCCGCAGTTCAATTTTGAGTGCCTGTACAACGGCAGGGCAAACAGGGCGGCGCGGCCTTTATTCCCTGACCGTTCCTACAGGCGGGGGAAAAACGGTAGCGTCATTGGCATTTGCGCTTTCGCTAGCTGTAAAGAACCATATGGACCGGGTTATTTATGTGATCCCTTATACATCCATTATTGACCAGACCGCGGATGTGTTTTCGGAAATATTAGGAGCAGAAAATGTTTTGGAACACCATTCAGGGGTGGACTACTCTGCCAAGGAAGATGATGAGCCGGCAGCCTACCGCAAAGCATTGGCGGCGGAAAACTGGGATGCTCCGGTGGTGGTTACCACATCCGTGCAATTCTTTGAATCACTTTACGGCAACCATGCGTCACAATGCCGTAAATTACATAACATTGCAAATAGCGTGGTCATTTTTGACGAAGCACAAAACCTGCCGGTTCCTTATTTGCGCCCCTGCGTTGCGGCAATCGCGCAGCTGGTACAGCATTACCGCGCAGCAGCGGTGCTTTGCACGGCCACACAACCAGCTTTGCAGCCCTTGTTTGATGAACTGGCGCCTGGGCTGCAGATGACGGAACTTTGCCCACATCCCAAAGAGCAATATCAGGCATTCCGGCGTACAACGCTAAAAATGCGCGGAGAGTTGGAACAAAGCCAGCTTGGCGCAGAACTGGCAGCGCAGGAACAAGTGCTGTGTATTGTAAACCGGAGAAAAACAGCACAGGAATTATACAATAACCTGCCCAAAGAGGGCAGCTACTGCCTGACAACATTGCTATACCCAGCCCATCGCAAACAGTTATTGCAGGAAATCCGGGAACGCTTAAAAGATGGGCTGCCCTGCCGTGTGATATCAACTTCTTTGATCGAAGCGGGTGTTGATGTGGATTTCCCGGCTGTGTACCGCGAGGAAGCAGGTTTGGATTCCATTTTGCAGGCGGCGGGGCGCTGCAATCGAGAGGGAAGACGCCCGGCGGAGCAGAGCTTGGTACAGATTTTCACATTGGAAGGGCAGCATGTACCGCGCATGCTGGAACAGAATGTATCCGCAACGCAAAGCGTCCTGAAAAAATATGCAGATCTGGCATCTCTGGAAGCAATCGAAACATATTTTCTGTTTTACCGTACCTTAAAAGGAGATAAAAGACTGGATGAACAGCAAATTCTGCAAGGGTTCGAGCAGGATATGGAAGGGCGCATTTTCCCCTTTGCAACAGCGGCAGAGAGGTTCCGCTTAATTGAAACACCTGCCGTGACCGTATACATTCCCCAAGGGAAAGGGGAATATTTGCTTGAACGATTGCGTGCAGGAGAGGTAAGCAAAACTTTGTTCCGTCAACTGGGGCAATATGGTGTTCCGGTTTACCCGGATCATCTGAAAACGCTGGAGAATGCCGGGGCGGTTTGCCAAATCAGTGAAGGCATATGGGAATTAACGGACGGAAGCCTTTACGATAACAACACGGGCCTTGCTATGGAAGCTGAAACGGGAGCAGCCTGGTTTGCATAAAGCAAAAGCGGCAGGGAACCTGCCCTGCCGTTCTTGTGCGATAAAGTAAAATCAACTATTTCTATCCACGGCATAAGCTGCCGACGTAACTTATTATAAAAGAAAACCGAATGAAAAGCAAACAAAAAGTATACATGATAAAAGGATTGACATTTGGTGCCAAGTAGCGTATATTGAAACTATAGCAAAATGTAAATTAAAAACAACTGAAAATAGAAATGCAAAGGAGTTGATGCAGATGATCCAGCTGGAAGTATGGGGGAATTATGCTTTGCTCTCGAGGCCTGAGCTAAAAGTCGAAAGGGTTTCATATGAAGTCCTCACCCCTTCCGCGGCACGCGGCATAGTAGAAGCAATCTATTACCACCCCGGCTTACGGTGGAAAATCCGGAAAATCTATGTTATGAACCCAATCCGCTTTACCAACATCCGTCGGAACGAAGTAAAAAGCAAAATTCTTTGTTCCGATGTACGCAGCGCGATGCAGGGAACAGGGAAAGAGCTTTACCTTGCCACGCCCCAGCAGATCGTTCAGCGTGCAGCCATGGTGTTGCAGGACGTTCATTATGTGATTGAGGCAGAATTTGAGATGACTGACCGTGCGGCACCGAGCGACAATCCGGGAAAGTTCCAGGATATTGTTACCCGGCGCATGTCCAGGGGCCAGTGTTTTCATACCCCTTATTTTGGGTGCCGTGAATTTCCTGCCGCATTCCGCGCATGGCCCGGCGGGCCAATCCCGACCATTGAGGAAACACGGGATTTGGGATTCATGATATATGACTTTAACTACACTGACCCGCAGAACATAACCCCGATGTATTTCCATGCAAAATTGGAACATGGTGTGTTGAATGTGGCAGACTGCGAGGTGTACCGATGATTTTACAGGCTTTGGTACAATACTATGAAGATTTGCTGGCCAATGGCAAAATCACGCGCCCCGGTTGGACAAGCGCAAAAGTCAGTTGGGCTTTGGAACTGGATGAAAACGGCCAACTGATGGCATTGCACCCCTTGCAGCAAGAGGAAAAGCGCGGTAAAAAAACAGTGCTTGCTCCATGTCAGCTGCAAGTTCCGGAACAGGTTAAACGCTCTAGTGGTGTGGCAGCCAATTTTTTGTGTGATAACAGTGCTTACGTGCTTGGCATTGACGGAAAAGGCAAACCGGAGCGTGCAATGCAGTGCTTTGCCGCTGCAAAGGAGCTGCATCTTGCCATTTTACAAAATGTTCCTGGTCAGGCGGCACAGGCAGTGCGGAACTTTTTTATAAACTGGGACCCCAAGGCGGCGGAGCAGAATCCAGCGCTGGAACAAAGTCTCAAGGAACTTTACAAGGGTGGCAATCTGGTATTTCTGATTCGGGAAAACTATGTTCAGGACGATCCGGAAATACAGGAAGCCTGGCAGCGGCAGTGTGATAAGAACACGGATGCACCGGAAATCCGATGCCTGGTTACAGGGCAAAAGGCACCGCTTGCCCGCCTGCACCCGGCAATTAAAGGCGTGACCGGGGCACAGCCTTCCGGCGCATCGATTGTTTCTTTTAATGCGGACGCTTTTTGCTCATACGGACATGAACAGGGGGGCAATGCGCCGGTTGGCAGTTATGCGGCCTTTGCCTATGCACAGGCATTAAACTATCTGCTGGCAGACAGGGAACATGTTCAGCGCGTGGGCGATACCACCATTGTCTGCTGGGCAGCAGGTGGTGAGACCGCCTACCAGCAGGTAGCAATGGATGCATTGTTTGCCATGGATGCGCCTGTCAGCGAAAGCGATGTGCGAAATGCAGTGGACAAGCTGGTCCATGGACAGAGTGTAGAGTGGCAGAACGTGACACTTGACCCACAAAGGCACTTTTATGTGCTTGGCTTGGCCCCTAATGCGGCGCGCCTCTCGGTTCGCTTTTTCTGGCAGGATACATTTCAAACGCTGCTTGATAATGTGCAGAAGCATTATGACCGCTTAGAGATTGTGCGCCCCGCTTATGATAAATTCCCGCGGCTGGGGGTGTATTGGCTGCTGCAGGAAACCGTCAACACCAATTCCCGCAGCCCATCGGCATCACCGCAGCTGGCGGGCGATGTTCTGCGTGCAATCCTGAATAATACAAGGTACCCGGCAACCCTGCTGGATGGCGTTATGATGCGTATCCGCGCAGAGCAAAAATTAACACGCGGCCGTGCCGCTATTATAAAAGCATACTACCTGCGTAATGAAGATCCCCGTTGCCCAAAGGAGGTATTAACTGTGGAAAATAACAAGGAAACAAATTATCAACCGTATGTTATGGGTCAGCTTTTTGCTGTGCTGGAAGCAATCCAGATGGCGGTAAACCCGGATATCAATACAACCATCAAGGACAGGTATTTTAATGCAGCGGCTTCCACGCCGGCCACTGTGTTCCCAACAATTCTGATGCTGGCGCAAAAGCATATGCAAAAAATGAGCAAGCCACAAAAGATTTATTACGATAAGCAGATCGCTGCGCTGGCGGGCGGAAAACTGGAAGGAAGCTTTCCCGCACGGCTGACCTTGCCGGAACAAGGCGCTTTTATCCTTGGCTATTACCATCAGACACAGGAACGCTATACAAAGAAAGTGGAGGAATAACAATGGCACAGGCAATCAAAAACCGGTATGATTTTGTAATTCTGTTTGACGTTGAAAACGGAAATCCGAACGGCGATCCGGATGCAGGCAACATGCCGCGCGTTGACCCGGAAACGGGATATGGCATTGTTACAGATGTCTGCTTGAAGCGTAAGATTCGCAACTATGTCGAAGTGGCCAAAGAAGATGAAGCAGGATACCAGATTTACATTAAAGATCAGGTCCCCCTGAACCGCAGCGATAAAAAAGCACTCGAATACTTGGGCATTGATGCTGATGCCAAAGATGCCCTGAAAGTCGCCAAGAAAGATGACCCGGAACTGGACCGTAAAATCCGGGATTTTATGTGCCAAAATTTCTATGATATCCGTACATTTGGCGCTGTTATGACAACTTTCGTAAAAGGCGCACTGAATTGCGGGCAGGTACGCGGCCCTGTTCAGTTGAGCTTTGCACGCTCGGTGGATCCTGTCCTCCCGCAGGAAGTGACCATTACCCGTATTGCCATTACGACCGAAGCGGATGCAGAGCGAAAAGGCACTGAGATGGGCCGCAAGTATGTGATCCCGTATGGTTTGTACCGTGCAGAGGGTTATGTTTCGGCCAACCTTGCCCGCAAAACTACAGGATTCTCAGAGGATGACCTGCAGCTGCTGTGGCAGGCAATTCTGAATATGTTTGAAAATGACCACAGCGCAGCCCGCGGCAAAATGGCAGTTCGGGAACTGATCGTGTTCAAGCATGATTCGGAACTGGGCAATGCGCCGTCTTATAAACTGTTTGATGCAGTGCATGTCACGCGTGCCGAAGGGGTAGCCTTCCCGCGCAGTTACCATGACTATGTGGTAACGGTGGATGAAAATCTTCCCGCAGGGGTAACGTGCGAGAGGCTGTCGTAATGGCTTCCCCAGATGATTACCTGCTGATGTCCGGTATCCAGCATTTCAGCTTTTGCCGCCGTCAGTGGGCGCTCATACACCTGGAACAACAATGGTCCGAAAACCAACGCACCGCCGAAGGCCGCCTGCAGCATACCCGCTGCCATGATGTTACCCTGACGGAAAAACGCGGCGATTTGCTGATCGCCCGCGGTATGAGGGTCGTCAGCCACCGCTTAAAACTGACCGGCGACTGCGATGTGGTAGAGTTTCACAAGGATCCAAACGGCGTGTCATTGCAGGGCCGCCGCGGCCTGTGGCAGCCCATGCCCGTGGAATATAAGCATGGCCGCAGCAAGGTAAACGATGCCGACCGTTTGCAGCTCTGCGCACAGGCCATGGCGCTGGAAGAAATGCTGGTGTGCGAAGTGCCGGAAGGGGAAATCTTTTATGAAGAAACCCGGCAGCGGGAACATGTTTCCCTGACACCGGAACTGCGCAGCACCGCGCAGACCATGGCGGATGAGATGAACCGCCTGTTTGCGCGCGGCTATACCCCAAAAAGCAAACCCGGCAAGCATTGCAATGCCTGCTCACTGAAAGAGCTTTGCCTGCCGGCGCTGTATCAGCAGGCAGACCCGGCGGCGTATCTGCGGGAGCATATTGAGGAGGGCGCGCCATGAGAAAGCTGCTCAACACCCTGTTTGTCATCAATGAGGACGCTTACCTGACATTGGATGGCGAAAACCTTGTTGTTACCCGCAATAAGCAGGAAACCCACCGCTATGCCCTGCATACGCTGGAAGGCATCGTCTGCTTTACTTACGCAGGTGCCAGCCCCGCTTTGATGGGAGCTTGTGCCCGGCGGGGCATTGACCTTTGCTTTTTTGACCCGTATGGCAGATTTCAGGCCCGCACCGTGGGGGAAGAACGCGGCAATGTGCTGCTGCGTCAGACGCAGTACCGCGTGTCGGATGACCCGGCCCAGAGCTGTCGCTATGCCCGGAGCTTTATCCTTGGTAAAGTGTATAACGCACGTTGGGTGCTGGAACGCGCAACCCGCGATCATCCCCAGCGTGTCCCAGTCGAAAAACTGAAACGCACCTCCATCCAGCTGGCCGCCGCGCTGCCGCTGATACAGACCAGCGATGATCCGGAACAGCTGCGCGGCCTGGAAGGCGAGGCAGCCCAGCGCTACTTTGACTGCCTGAATGACCTGATTCTGCAGCAAAAGCAGGATTTTGTGTTTGAGGGCCGCAGCCGCCGTCCACCGCTGGACAATGTGAATGCGCTGCTTTCGTTTGCCTACAGCATGCTGGCGCGGGAGTGTGCATCCGCCTTGACCGCTGTGGGCCTGGACCCTTATGTTGGCTTTATGCACCGCCCGCGCCCCGGCCGCAAAAGTCTGGCACTTGACCTGATGGAAGAACTGCGGGCGGTTTATGCAGACCGGCTGGTCATCAACTGCATCAATCAAAAGATCATCACGGCAAAACACCTGCAAAAACAGGAAAATGGTGCCGTACTGCTGACGGATGATGGCCGCAAAGCTTTCCTGACCGCATGGCAGAACAAAAAGAAGGAAGAGATCACCCATCCGTTTTTGAAAGAAAAACTGCCCTGGGGGCTGGTGCCCTATGTTCAGGCGCTTTTGCTGGCCCGTGCTCTGCGCGGCGACCTGGAAGTGTACCCACCGTTTTTCTGGAAGTGAGGTGCCGTTATGTTGGTGCTTGTAACCTATGATGTCAACACCGAAACAGCCGCCGGTCGTCGCAGGCTGCGCAAAGTAGCAAAAGTCTGTGTAGACTACGGCCAGCGGGTGCAAAACTCCGTATTTGAGTGCCTGCTGGATGCCGCGCAATACACGATGTTCAAAGCAAAATTGACCGAACTGATCGATTCGGAATCGGACAGCCTGCGCTTTTATCAACTGGGAAACCATTACAAAAGCAAAGTCGAGCATGTGGGTCTGCACCCGGATTTTGATCAGGATGGAATCTTGTTTGCTTAGTGCGAGGGGAAGGCAATCATAAAATTCCCGGTTCCTTCGCACCAGAAAATATGGAAAAAACAGGGGCAGAAAGGGTAAAATACAGCCTTGCCTGTCAGCATGAAGATGCAATCTCCATAAAATTTGTTTCATATGCGCAAAAGTGCCCCACTGTTTTGTGCACTTTTTCTGTCGCTCTCCGCAAGGAGAGCGTGGATAGAAATAGCACAGAACCGGCGAATATGAGGGCATACATTACGTCGCTCTCCGCAAGGAGAGCGTGGATAGAAATAACGTTAGTACAAATTATCATATCAGGGTAAGCAAGGTCGCTCTCCGCAAGGAGAGCGTGGATAGAAATATAGTATTACCTCTTCCAGTATTGTTGCCCGTAGTCGCTCTCCGCAAGGAGAGCGTGGATAGAAATTGATACTGGTACATACCACCCGCATTTCCATGTTGTCGCTCTCCGCAAGGAGAGCGTGGATAGAAATTTTTTCTGTCCGTGAGGTTTTTGCCAATTTCGAGGGTCGCTCTCCGCAAGGAGAGCGTGGATAGAAATATAATTCTGCCGAAATAGTTTGACAGAGCGCCGCCGTCGCTCTCCGCAAGGAGAGCGTGGATAGAAATGGCCAATTTTTGTCGCAATCGTTTTTGTCCTACTGTCGCTCTCCGCAAGGAGAGCGTGGATAGAAATCAAGTATGCATTGTAACTCGCTGACTGTTCCAACGTCGCTCTCCGCAAGGAGAGCGTGGATAGAAATTAAAATTTGGTATTGTGGTACATCTATCGGCCTGTCGCTCTCCGCAAGGAGAGCGTG
>OGFF01002052.1_pt1 | contig 18755 bp, 9 predicted proteins | sample 1570751 | NCBI WGS metagenome assembly OGFF01 (sample SAMEA2581951, study PRJEB24529) | metagenome | biome: Human gut stool | place: China | collected 2011 | reverse complement strand
TTAGAAAAATATTAGATTTTTGTTAGAAATTATAAGGAAAACATTGATTACCTTTGCAACCGATTAAAATAATTATAAAAACATGGTCACATTAACTAAAATTTTAAAAGAGAAAATTATGAAGAAAAAGATATTATTGCCATTTCTGTGTATAGCAACTATGCCTGTTATGGCTCAACACATCACTGGAAAAATTATCAATGAGCAGGGCGAAGCCTTGCCTTATGCGAATGTATTCTTGCTAAATCAACAGGACTCAACATTCATTAAGGGTACTGTTAGCGACGAAGCAGGTGTGTTTTCTGTAGATGGATATTTCAAAGGAGACATACTCAAAGTGTCTGCCATGGGATATAAGACCAGTTATCTTCCTTGCCAAAGTGATTCTGTGGGAATCATTGCCATGCAGGAAGATACCAAGCTATTAGGTGAAGTCGTGGTGAAGGGACATCGCAACTACGTGAAGTCTAACAATATGGGATTAAACGTCTCCATGATTGGCAACCCTTTGTCTAAGTTGGGTTCTGCCTTGGATGCCATCAAGCAGATGCCATTGATAAGTGGTATCGGTACTAACATTTCCGTATTAGGCAAAGGAGCTCCTGAGATTTATATCAACCACCGAAAGGTAAGAGACAATTCTGAACTACAACAACTCTCCTCTCAGAATATCGAAAGAGTAGAAATCATCACCAATCCTGGAGCTAAATATGAGGCTGATGTGAAGTCGGTCATCATCATTCATACCAAAAAGCAGGATGCAGGATGGGCTGGCTTAGCAAAAGCCGGTGCTACACTTTCTGATGTTTCATACGGGAGAACGGGTCTGGACTTGTCTTGGACTGGCAGCAATGGATTTGGAGTATATGCCGGAGCCAATTATGCCGGGGACGGAGAAAAGCAAACAGGCTACTATCTGGAAAAGTTTGGCAATAATGAGTATGAAACAAAAACAAATACTACCTATGAGAATCGTGCGCATAAGTTAAACGCCAATATAGGTGCTAGTTACGACTTTGGAGCCAATTCTCTGGGCATCCGTTATGAATTTAACAGAAAACCTAAGGGAAAGTACTCTTCAACAAATGACATCCAGACAAATGTAGAGCCAGAGAATGCACTGCTTGAGTCAACGAGTGAACAATCAAAGCAGAATACACGCCATTATCTCAACTCTTATGCTATATTGAAATTTGGTGAAAAAAAGAACTATCAGTTGGCGGCAGATGTGGACTATCTTTACAACTACTCCAATGAACTCTCTGATGTCAACGAGCAAGGTGAGAACTATGCGAATCATATTGGTACAGTAAGTCATAGCAATAATCACCTGGTAGCGGGCAAGGCTAATTTCACTGCTACATGGAAGGCTGTAACACTAGACTTAGGTGCCCAATATTCGTATACCAAGACTCGCCAATCTTTTGCGGGAAGCACCTCTAATGACGAGGCTCTCTTTGACGCTTCTCGTGATGAGGAACGCCAGCATCTGACAGCAGGATACATTACGGTAAATTGGCAGCTTAGCTCTGTATGGAGCGCAAGAACAGAACTGCGTGTAGAGAATACAGACTTCGCTTATATACTTAATGGTGAGAAGGTTGCTGAACAATCTAAGAGTTTTACGGATTGGCTCCCATACGTAAGCATTGATTATCAGAACGGCAATCTAAGTTTGGGATTATCTTACAGCACTTCAGTTGACCGTCCTAGCTATAGTATGCTGAGCAATACTTATTCTTATGCCTCGCATACATCATGGATGCTTGGAAATCCTTTGCTGAAATCATCACTAGAAAGAGAGCTAAGTTTGGATGTGAGTTATCGTAAGACGAGCTTGAGCCTCTCTTATGTACATAGCATGAGAGAACTTGCCACAACTTATTCATATATGGAAACCAAGAAGGTAAATATCATCAAGAATGTAAACTTACCTAGCTATGATTATTTTCAGATGGTGGCAGGGCAAAGATTGGACATAGGCATCTGGCATCCTACGCTACACGGTGTGCTGAGATTGCAGAAGTTGGAATATGGTAATCCCGAAAAGTCATACAACAAGCCGTTGTTTAATATGACTATGCGCAACCGCTTTGACTTACCTTGGGGAATCTATGCTTATTTCGATGGGACATGGATTAGCAAAGGATATTCTGCCACCAACTATACCAAGGGATATGTTCTCCTTGACATGGGACTTAACAAGAGCTTGGGTAATTGGGCATTTACCATCTATTGGAATGATAGCTTCAAACTTTGGCGTCAAAAGAATTTAATTGAGACCAATGGAGTATCTTTCTATCAAAACCTCAAGGGCGGTGTTCACAATGTATCTCTCAATGTAACCTATTCTTTCAACAAGAAGAAGAGTTATCGAGGCAAGGGCGCAGCTCGGGAGGAAATAAACCGATTGTAAAACAGAAATCAGTTGGAGCTGGGAAGCTAAGTAAAAAGCCGCCAGGATATTCTCACACGATATCCTAGCGGCTTTTTCTTTGCTTATATGAAAGCTCAAATTAATGACATTGATGACTACACTTTTACAGCAAAGATTTTGGTAAAACGACATATTTTCAGCAAAAAAATTTTGGTAAAACGACATATTTTCGCCAAAAAGATTTTGGTAAAACATATTTTTTATGTAACTTTGCACCCATAAGACATTGAAAATATGGAGAATATGGTATTTAAGAGAAAAATATATAGCCAAATGGCTGAATGGAAGGAAATTTCCAAGGGAAGTACAGCCCTCCTTGTAGAGGGTGCTCGCCGTATTGGAAAGTCAACTATCGTAGAAGAATTTGCCAAGAATGAATACGAATCATACATTTTGATAGATTTCAATGAGGCTTCCAAGGAAGTGAAAGCACTCTTTGATGATCTTATGAATATGGATTTCATATTTCTTTTCCTGCAGAATGCTTACAATAAAACATTGCATGAGCGAAAGTCGGTTATCATCTTCGATGAGGTACAACAATGTCCGAAAGCCCGACAAGCCATCAAGTATTTGGTAAAAGACGGTAGATATGACTATATAGAGACTGGCTCACTTATCAGCATACATAAGAGCACTAAGGACATTAGCATCCCTAGCGAAGAACATCGTATCGAGATGTTTCCGATGGATTACGAAGAGTTCAGATGGGCCATGGGGGACACGGCTAGCGTGCCTCTGCTGCGTCAAGTTTTCGATAAGAAAATATCTCTAGGCGAGGGAGTCAACAGATTGAAGATGAGAGAGCTACGCCTATATATGTTGGTAGGAGGAATGCCACAAGCTGTCAATGCTTATCTTAACACTAACAATCTACAGCAAGTAGATACCGTAAAGCGACAGATTCTCCAACTATATGCTGATGATTTCAGAAAGATAGACCCATCGGGCAAAATATCCAAACTATTCATGTCTATCCCAGCCCAATTGAGCAGGAACCAGCTCCGCTATCAGCCTACTTCTGCTGTAGGAAGAATGGCTGCTGAGAAAATAGATGAGTTGATATTCAACTTAGAAGACAGCAAGACTGTTAACATTGCGTACCACACGGATGATCCGAATGTAGGAATGCCACTGACTGCCAACATCAACAAGTACAAACTGTACATAGGCGATACGGGACTATTCGTAACTTTGGCTTTCTGGGACAAGGATTATACGGAGAACATCATCTACCAGAAACTGTTGAGCGACAAGCTATCCACCAACATGGGATACGTATTTGAGAATCTGGTTGCCCAAATGCTGAGAGCCTCAGGCAACAGGCTCTTTTACTATACTTTTCCAAAGGATGCCACGCATTCTTACGAAATCGACTTTTTGTTGTCACGCGGCAGTAAGTTGTGCCCTATAGAGGTCAAGTCGTCTGGATACAAAACGCATGCCTCGCTTGATGCTTTCTGTCAAAAATTCTCCGATAGGATAGTACATCCGTACTTGGTTTACACCAAAGATCTACAGAAAGATGGGCAAACACTCTTGATTCCGATTTACATGACCCCATTCTTATAAAGTAAGAATGCGCTGGGAGCGCAGGTTTGTTACCTGCCCTCCCAGCGACAACCTTGCAAAACACAATGTCTTTTTTTTGTCGCACCTTTGCACCGTAGTTGGGAGATTAAAACATCATCTCGTCAGCGAGAACTTGATGCTCAGACCGAAATCCTGCGTGGTGGTAGGATAACTGCTGCTCGACAAGAGCGGCGTATTGGTCTGGCGATCATAGTAGAAACTCATGGTGAGCATCTTGCTCAAGGTATAATCAGCCGTGAAACTCAGCTTCAGGGCATTGTTGCCGCTGCTGGCGCTGCTCGTCATCGTGGCTATATCACGGACGATGGCTGCCTGCTTGCGAAAACTGAAGTCAAGACGCAGGTTCAGGTCATGATTAGGACCGTAGTTCTGGGTCTGATTCTTGCCCTTGCTTCCGTTTCTGCTGTTCTGTTGGGCACCCGTTCTTCCCTTCACCTTATGTGCCTTTGGAGCACCGAAGAGGTTGAAGTTGTTGATGCGATAGCCCATACCTACCACCCAGTCTTTGCTCAGCGCCTCATTCACCTGTACACTCGTCATGCTGAGGTTCAGCACTCGGGTCTGGCGATACTCACCCTTGATGGTCATATTGTTGTTCAGCGTAACATCCATACCGAGCAATGGCGAGAATGCCTCGTTGATGCTCACCTGCGAAACATTGAACATGCTGCTAGGCGATGGATTGCCCGTAGAGGCATCCGTCACGAAGCCCAGACCATTCATATACTCCTGATAGGTACTGTAGCTGCTATAGCTGCCCACGGCAAAGATGCTCTTGTAGGCGTGGTTGATGTTCACACTCTTGAAGTGATCACGGAACCAAGGCAACTTGCCCAAGCCACTATAGCGCACCGTCCAGTTAGGCAACAGCCGGCTCAATGCCGGGAAGATGGAGAGCGAACTGCCGCCCATCGAGGTATAGGCATTGAGGAATGCAGGAATCATCACATCACCACTATACGGATTAACCGGTGTGCGGGAAGCATCATACTTGCCTCCACCCAAGGTAGAACCCACAGGATATACCGTTCCGGCATACTGCGACTCCACCCGCTGGCGGAAACCATCGAGCGAGTTGACAAACTTCTCGAAAGTCCTGCTGCGATAACCACTGTTGGCATTTCCGATGCCCTCGAAAGCCGAACTCAGCGAGATGGTAGTCATCTGGAAAGTTCCGCTCTGGGTGGTCGGTGTACCCTCATACATATACTGTATGCTCTTCTGCGTGGTCATGGTGCGGGTGGCAGAAAGGTCTATCTTGAAATCCCTGACTGGTTCCAGGGTGGCACGCAGCTGCAGATTCTCGGTCTTGCTGGTAGTAGCCGGCGTAGCAATCGAGTCGTTGCAGAGCAGCCAGTCGTTGTCTCTTGCCTTTCCTATATAGCTGTCATCCACCAGTCCGAAGGCGAAATCCAGTCCCGGCGCCATCGTTCCCACTTTCTTCTGTCCGAAGGCATCACCCACGTTAGGAGTAAAGCCCGGCAGAAGCATCTGATAGTTGTTGCGGTAGGTGAAGCTCACCTTGCGCAGCATCATTGCCAGTCGGGCTGCCGTCTGGGCAGTCCGATACCATTTTTCGTTATCGAGCGGCTCTTTCGGCATCACCGTAATCTTCAGCTTCATCATGCTATCCACCTTCGACTTGATACGGATCTGGTTGTTATCCACCTTTTTATATTTCAGATGATACACCTTTCCATCCTCCGTCTTGGCAGAGATGATGAGTCGCTTGCTGTTCTTGCCATGTCTGATGAGCAGGGTAGTATCCGGCAGGAGGGTGATTTCTTTCTCGAAAGCCTTCCTGTTTTTCGGAAGCGCCTTTGCCAGATCTACCTGATTCTTCTGCCCATTCTTCTGCATATCGTTCTTCTGCTGGGCATTCTTCTGCAAAGCCTGCTTCCGCCTGGCTTCCTTCTCCTTCTTCTTCCTCTCTATCTCACTCCTGCTTATCGAGCGGTTGAATCGGTCATTCGCCTTCTTGAGGAATGGGATGTGGTTGTAGAGGCGCACCAGGTCGAAGCTTCCGTTAATCGTCAGCTCGCGCTGGGTGTTGATGGTGTTGCCATACGAGTTGCCGTTCTCATCCTCCGTACCTCGCTCCCAAGTATAGTTGGCGTTGTAGGAGGCATCGGTATTCACCCAGTCGAAGACTGGCAGCAGATGGATAGGCAACTTATAGGATGCCGTGAAGTTCTGACTGTAGTCGAGCGGCGTACCCCAGCTCTTCACACTCTGCCATACCGAACTTCGATACACCGAATCCTTCCAGGCATGATACTGGTCGGCATAGAGATCAGCATTCACATCCGGATAAGGCACATCTACCTGTGCATGGGTAGCACTCTGGAAGTTCATGTGCAGGTTCTTGGTCAGATCCCAACGCAGAGAGAACTCGCGGTTCCAGAGAAACTGGTCGCTCACGGTGAGCGGCAGCTGCGAATTGAGCGTACTCTCCATATCGCGTTCCTGCAGCTCATAGGTCTCGTGCGTCATCTCCGTATTGAAGGCGATGTTCTGAGGCAACCAGTTTAATCCGAATCGCTTCAGAATGTCGAGCCACTTGCTCTTGTTCTTCCACTTTTTGAAAGGTTCCCACGCCTTGTAGATTGGTGTCCAGGAATAATCCAGGGCTCCACGCCAGTTGTCCCGATTCTCGAAGACCGTGGTCTCACCCGTGGTATGCTGATGGGCATGACTGTAGGTAAACGAGAAGTTGGCTGGATCATAAGGCATCGGATGACGACGGGTGGCGATACCTACCCGGGCATTGGATACCGAGAAGTTGGTCTGGGTGACTTTGGTCACGGCGATGTTCTCGATAGAGTCCCGCTCAGCCTTCGAACCGGCGGCATCCAGCGCATCCTTCAGTTCCATATCCGTATCCAGCGGATTGTATTTCGGAGAAGTCTTCTCCTTCGTCACACTATAATATAAAGGTATGCTCACCTTCGCCTTGTCGGGGAAGAACTTACCCATCTCCAACGAGGTGGTCACGCTATAGGCACCATAATTATCGGTGCTGCGGCTAGCCACACCGTCTTCCAGACCGCCGAACCCTTCGCTCATATAGCGGCCGGTGGCATTCACGCTACCCAGGTCGGAGAGCTGCACGTTCAGATTGGCATTGGCTGCCCATCCTCCCTTGTTGTTATGCTCCAGAAGGCGAAGCTCGTTGACCCATACTTCTCCGCTCTTCACCTCATCCGAATTGTTTCTCACACCTATCATCAGCGTCTTTACCTCTCCCAGGCTCGGATTGCCCACGATGGTGATCCGGTTGCCCGGATGTTCAGCATCCATCATCACATAAGGTGCCATATAGGAAGCCATGCCAGCAGCCTTCGCCTTGTTGCGCTCCTTTTTGAGACTGGTAAATACGCTCAGGTTTACATTGAGCATATTCTCCTCCGGCCAGACCAGCTTTCTGTCGGCAGAACTGTTGCGGTTATAATTGTTGCGAGGTTCGGTCAGCTTGAGCGGAATCTCATACTCATAGTAATTGTTCTTATAGTCGCTGCCCAGACGGATGAAGACCGCCAGCTGGTCGTTCTTCAGATTGGTGGCGTTCTGCTCCAGGGCATTGGCATGGGCAAACATCTGGATGCGCTTGTACTGGCGGAGATCGAGGGTAGAGTTCTTATATACCGCCTTTGCCTCGCCATGGGTCAGATCCTTTACCACCAGACTCAGCGCCTGCTCGTTTGCCTCGACAAGCTGTGGCTGCGATGGGTCCTGTTCGCGGCTGATACCCGGAGGAAGCACATAGTTGACCGGTGTCTTCTCGGCATTTTCCTCCAGACTGACTGCACTCGCCTCCAAGGTTCCGCCACTGGCTGCACCCAACGGCTGGTCGTAGGTACGCCACTTGCTGTGTACCAGGTCAAGCGTACCGAAACGGAGCACGATAGGCTTCTTGAAGTTGGTGAGGAACATTCGCATGAAGCGGATGCTGGAGAAATCGTTGATGTTTCCCTGGCGCTTCTCAAACTCATCCACAGGAATGCGGAACTGATACCAGGTAACCGTGGATTTCGTGTTGTCTCGCCAGGTCTGGGTGTATTCGCGCTTATCCACGATGAAGTTGCTGCCCACCACGAGATCTTCCGGTCGGATGCTGACGTGATACTGGAAATACTTCTCATATTCGTTCAGCGTATAGTCCTGGTTGATGTCCTCCACATCCGGTGTAGATTTATAGGAGGTATCATAACTCTCGGTACGGCTTTCGCTGTCAGGCGAATTGCCCTGAGGGTTGTTGATATACTTGTATCGGTGAAGGATGGGCGCACGCATCTCATCCCAGTCAGATCCTCTGAAATAGTGATAGTTATCCCGGGCTGGGTCGGCAAAGATACTGTCGAACACCGCCTGGTTTACCTTTCCCTGTATCTGGTTGAGATAGGCACTCTTGTAGAATTCCTGCTCTTCGGCATCGGTCAGACCATTGAATCCCACATCCTGCAGGGCACGGCTGCCGCTCGTCGTGGCAAATGCGTATGTCACGGTGCTCTGCGTAGGAATCTTACCCCACTGCGTATAGGTGAAGCTGTTGCTGCCATCCACCGGCATTCCGCTCTCATAAAACTTCTTGCCATCCCGCAGGATATCCTCACTCACCTCGCCCAGGTTGATGTAGAAGTCGCCACCGTAGTCGGCTGCATCCGACTGCTCTCGGGAATAGATGAACGGATCGAGCATCCAGAACTCGATATACTCCACGTTTGCCTGCTCGAAATCGTTGGTATCCAGCTTGCGCATCATTCCACCCCAGTTGCGGGACGGATTGGCAAGGGTACCATCCGACTGCAGATCGGATACATTGAAGTTGTAAGGTCCCGGCTCCGATGGATAGTAAGCCAGATTGAGAACACTCAGGGTGCTGGTGGCTCCCTGATAGGTGCTCTGCTGGCGCAGAGGGAAAAGCTCCTTTACATACACCTCTCTGACATAGTGGTTGCTCAACTGCTTGAGGTCGCTCTTGATATGGCCCGGAGTGAGCGAACTTCCCCTTCGGGTGAAGAGCGGATCGATGGTGTACCAGGCAAGGCGGGAACGATGGTAACCGCTGGTCAACCCCGTCTTGTCATTGTAATCATCCTTGAAGTTGAGCGACGGCACACTGGAGATAACCCACGAAGTAGGAGTCATCACGTCGATGGTTCCCTTGGTATTCTCGAAGTCATCAATATACGAAGCATTGTCCTGCACTCCTCCTGCCTCGCCCGCCAGAAGCTGGGCAAACTCACTCTTGAAGGAGATGTAGGAAGGTTGGGTGAGATGCAGGAACGGTATCTTGTCGAGCATGTTGGTAAGCCATTGGCTCTCCTTCTTCCAGTTCAGGTTGATGCCCCAGAGCGTATTCTTCAGCGGTTCGCTGCCCATCGCCACCTTATTGGTGAGCGCCTGTTCCGAGAGATGCTGCAAGGTTCCGCTGATCTGGAAATTTTTGGAGAATTCATACTCCCAGTTGAATCCTACCATCGTCTTTCTCATCTGCCCGTAATCGGTATTGCTCTCCAGGGAGACGTTGACCGCCGTACCGGCATCGATGATGCTCTGGTTGAGGATGGTCACCTCTCCGGCATTGTAATCCACCGAGTAGTCGGTACCCTCCTTCAGGGTAACGCCACCTGCCGTCACCACCACCGAACCCTGCGGCACATTGTAGGCATCAAGGGAGATGACATTGGCTGCCGAACCCTTGAACTGTCCTACGATGAGATACTTATTCTTTTCGGCTATCTGCCTGGCGATGGTCTTCGTACTGTCATAGAGTTCGGTGAAGGCATACTTCTCAGCCTGCTCCTCAGACACGCCCTTCTTGACGAGATAATCCTGCATATAACTGCCGAACGGTTCCACCTTCGGCATGAACACGCGACCATTCGATATGGTATAGCCCTCTACATAATCGAAGTAGCCATTGCTGCGCGCCTTGTTGTTGTTATCAAGCCGATCAGCACCCAGCACACGGATGATAGGCTGGTTCTTCACCTGCGTTTCCGGAATGTAGTTGACATAGACACCCGTTGTATCACTCTGATATTTCACATCGAGGCGGAACTTGTCCTTTTCCACCTGCGAAGAGAGATAATATACGTTCTTCATCATCAGGTCCCAGTTGCCCTGCTGTGGATTGCAACTGGTATTCTTCAGCGACTTCACGAAGAGAGCCTGCTTGGTATCGGTGATATCCGAGGCAAACTCGCCCACCTGATAGGTCACTCCGCCATAGGTATATTCGTATGCCACGGCAAGAACCTGGTCGGTCTGAAGACCAGACTTCAGCGACACATATCCCATCGCCTGGTTCACGGTATATTCAGAGGAATTGAGCAGACGGGCACTCTCCAGCTTCTCGAAATCGCTGCCGCCTATCAGTCCGCCACCTTCCAGAACAGAGGCTGTCTGGTTGATGTCACGGGCAGCGGCAAACTGACCTGTCATCGATGCATACTCGGTATTCGCCTGGTTAGCCGGCACCATCGTTCCTCCTGCCCCCCACATCGGATTGCTCACCTTTTCGTTTTCTCCCAGGTCGGTCAGGGCGATGATGTTTCGGGTATTCGTGGTGGTTCCCGTCTTGTTGGTTACCCAGATTTCCACACGGTTGATGGTGATACCCGTCAGCAGATTCGGCAGTTTCTGCATCCAGGCATCATAATGACTGCGGAAATACTGAGAGAGGAAGAAGTGACGGTTTTCCTCGTAATCTGCCACATTAAGCTCGAAAGGAGTAAGCTGCACGCCACCCCGGCTCGAAACACTCTTGGAAGCCGACTTCTTCTGCGAGAACACCGTCTGCAGCTTGAGCTTGCCAAACTGCATATCGGTTCTTACACCAAAAAGACTGCTGGCACCCTTGATGAGCGAGGAGTTGCTGGGAAAGGATACATTACCCGCCTCAACCAGCTTGATAATCTCATCTTCCTTGCCATCATACTTCAGCTTCATGTTCTGGGCATCGTAGTCGAAGGTGGCATCGGTGTTGTAATTCAGGTTGAGATTCATCTTATCGCCCACCTTTCCATTCACGTTGAGATTGATCTTCTCATCAAAGTTCATCATCGTGGTCTTGCGGTTGCGGATAGGCAGCGACGGGTTGTCGATATTCTTCTTGTTGATACCAAACTTCAGTTCGGCAGTACCCTGTGTCTTGACACGGATTCCACCGGGCCCAAAGATTTTCTCGGCAGGTCCCAGATCGAAGTGCATATCAGAGAAATCGAATTTCTCCTTGCCCTTCGCCTGATAGATTTCATCGTTCTTCTGGCGATAGAAGGCATTGCGCTCGTTCTGTTCCGTCCATTTCATATACTCATCCGGAGTAAGCATGATGGGAGCCGAAAGCCAGGTATTGCCCATCCGGTTGCCGATGACATAACGGTTGAGGGTATCATTGTAGATGACCTGATACTGGAGGGCATCAGGACGCTTGAGGTCGAGCGGACTCTGGTAGAGGTCGCTCAGGGAATAAGGTTGGGTAAGCTGGATTTTCCAACGGGGATGCAGCAGGGAATCAGGAATCGTATCCTCATCTACCTGAATGGGCTGGTGCCTTGTAAGCTTCTTGTCTTGCTGTTTGTTTTCCTGTTTATCTTGCTGTTTATCTTGCTGTTTGTCTTGCTGCGGAAAAGGCAAAGCGAGGGCGTAGCCGAAGGTTGCCACCATCAGCCAAGCCATCAAAAAATAAAAGATTCTTTGCCCCTTCATAAAGTTACCGGATTTGCTTCAGCCTGAAGTTACTTAATTTGCTTCAAGGCAAGCTTTACAACCTGCTCCACCGGCAGATCCGGCTGCGCCTTCAGGATATCCACTACTACCTTGGCAGAAGGTGCCGGTGAGAAGCCGAGCATGGTGAGGGCACTGACAGCCTCATCCTTGATATCATTGTTCACCATCACCACATTACCGCCATTAGCCGGCAGCTCATCGGCGATGCCCAGACTCACAATCTTATCCTTCAGGTCGATGATGATGCGCTGGGCGGTCTTCAATCCGATACCCTTCACGGTCTTCAGCATCTTGTCGTTGCCTGTAGAAATCACATTGCAGAGTTCGCTTGGCGACATCGACGAGAGAATCATTCTCGCCGTATTGCCTCCCACACCCGATACGGTGATGAGCTGGCGATAGAGTTCGCGCTCCTGCTTGGAGGCGAAACCGAAAAGGGTGAAAGAGTCATCTCTTCCACCTGCCACCAAAACCTCATGCACGTAGAGTTTTACTTCCTGTTTGCCCTGAATGGCAGTATAGGTATTGAGCGAAATATTGAGTCCGTAACCCACTCCTGCAGTCTCTACTACTGCCATTGCCGGAGTCAGTTCGGTCAGATCGCCATGAATATATTCTATCATTTTTATTTTCTCCTTACTATTTAAACACTTGGTTATACCTCTTTCATAAATTAATTATAATAATATGAACGCACGGATTAGGGATTTATTGTATCCGGCATAGGATTATATTGCTGACGCCCCTATAAGAAAAAGCCTTTATCCCCTATGGAAATTGTTTTTAGAACTAGAAGAAATCTCCGTTCGTAAGTTTTGAACCGACATTCAATACTTATGAACGTACATTCAATACTTTTGAACCTACATTCAGAACTTATGAACGAAGAATTCTATTAGGTACAGGAACAATTTCCTTTAAGGGTAGAAAGTAATTCCTTTAAAGGAAGAATTATTTTTCCTTAAGGGTAGAAACAATTTTCCCTAAGAGTAGAAGCTAATTTAATCAGGAGCGGAAAGAAATCACTCATTATCCATCGACAAACAGAATAGGAAGAACTAAGGCATTCTCTTAAATCCTTGAAATCACGAAACTGTAAGGAATCTCTTCCAGAACCCTTACAATTCCCCCTTCATTCTACCTAGAAACTATGATTTTATTACCTTTTGCAAGTTTTATGAGTTAAAAATCTATTAAAACGTCACGTATTTCAAGAAAAAGCTATACTTTTGCACACGAAAACAGAAACAACAATAAAAATAAAAGAAATAAAAGATTAATAGATGAAAAAGTTTAGAGCAGCCGTAGTAGGTTACGGCAACATCGGTAAGTTTACAGTAGAGGCTCTCGAAGCAGCTCCTGATTTCGAGATTGCAGGTATCGTTCGTCGCCAGGGTGCTAAGGACAAACCAGCTGAGTTGGCTAACTATGAGGTAGTAGATGACATCACCAAGTTGAAGGATGTGGATGTTGCTATCCTCGCTACTCCTACCCGTTCTTGCCCTGAGTATGCAGAGAAGATCGTTGCACTCGGCATCAACACCGTAGATAGCTTCGATATCCACACCAGCATCCTTGACTATCGCACCAAGCAGATGGAGAACTGCAAGAAGGCTGGCAAGGTAAGCGTTATCTCTGCCGGCTGGGACCCAGGTTCAGACTCTATCGTACGTGTATTGATGGAAAGTCTGGCTCCAAAGGGATTGACCTATACCAACTTCGGTCCTGGTATGAGCATGGGACACTCTGTTTGCGTCCGTAGCAAGAAGGGCGTCAAGGAAGCGCTCTCTGTTACTATCCCATTGGGCGAGGGTATCCACCGCCGTATGGTTTATGTAGAGTTGGAGGAAGGTGCCAAGCTTGAGGATGTTACAGCAGAGATTAAGGCAGACCCATACTTCGCTCACGATGAGACTCACGTATTCGCCGTAGCATCTGTAGATGATGTAAAGGATATGGGTCATGGTGTGAACCTCGTTCGCAAGGGTGTATCTGGCAAGACTCAGAACCAGCGTTTCGAGTTCAACATGAGCATCAACAACCCTGCCCTCACCGCTCAGGTTCTGGTTAACGTGGCTCGCGCTTCCTTCCGTCTCCAGCCAGGTTGCTACACCATGCCAGAGATTCCTGTCATCGATATGTTGCCAGGTACTCGTGAAGAAGTCGTTGCTACACTCGTGTAATTATTGAGAAATAAATATATACATTAACGGCTCGCAAGAAATCGAAACTTCTTGCGAGCCGTTTTGTGTATTAACATCTGAACTGGGGCGATAGCTCCTAAAAAAACGAGTTATCGCCCTAATCCAAGCATATTTTTAAAGGAACAACCTTTTCGTTTGCGGAGAAAAAGTGGCAATATTGCCAAAAAAATGACGTAAGATCGCCATTTTTAAGGGAAAAAACCGTATCTTTGCAGCGAAAAAGTGGCAACATTGCCAAAAAAATGACGTAAGAGAAAAGAATATGCAGATAAAAAGAAACTTCTATTTACAACAGCTCATCAGCGGGAAGCAGAATGGGCTGATAAAAATTATTACCGGCATCAGACGATGTGGAAAGTCGTATCTACTCTTTACGCTTTTCAAGCAACATCTGATTGCCAATGCTGTGCTCGAAGACCACATCATCCAGATAGCACTCGATGACATCGAAAATGCAGAACTCAGAGAGCCACTCACACTCTACAGATACATCAAAGCCAAGATGATTGATGATGACTTGTACTATATTCTTCTCGACGAAGTACAGCTGGTTCCTAGATTCGAGGAAGTGCTCAACAGCCTGCTCCGCATTGAGAATGCTGACGTATACGTAACAGGCAGCAACTCCAAATTTCTGTCGAGCGACATCATCACCGAGTTTCGTGGTCGAGGCGATGAGATACACCTCTACCCTCTCTCCTTGGCAGAATATTGTGAAGGCACAGGACAAAATCCTAGAGATGCTTGGAAAGACTATTATACCTATGGTGGTCTTCCACATGTTCTAGCATTAGATACTGAGAAGAAGAAGTTAGACTATCTTACCAACCTCTTCGAGAGCGTATATCTGATAGATATTCTTGAGCGACATAAGATTAAGAACAAGGCTGAGTTTGAGGAGTTGATAAGAATCATTGCTTCAGGTATCGGCGCACCAACCAATCCTGCCAAACTATCGAACACATTTAAGAGCGTAAAGAAGATAGGCATCAGCCCTGCCACCATCGACCGGTATCTAGACTACATGCAAGATGCCTTCCTCATCGAAAAGGCTATCCGTTTCGATATCAAGGGCAAGAAGTACATAGGCAACTTATCAAAATTCTATTTTTCCGACCTTGGCATCAGAAATGCAATATTAGGACTGCGCCAACAAGAGGAGACTCACATCATGGAGAACATCATATACAATGAATTGCGCCGCCGTGGATGCAAGGTGGATGTGGGCATGATGGAACAACGCTTCGTGGACAAAGATGGCAAATGGCAACGCAAACAGCTAGAAGTAGACTTTGTGGTGAACGAAGGAAGCCAAAGATATTACATCCAGTCTGCCCTAGCTCTGCCAGATGAGGAAAAACGCCAGCAAGAGATGGCTTCCTTGTTAAGAATCAACGATTCGTTCAAGAAGATTATCATCGTAAAAGATGACATCAAGCCATGGCGAGACGAGAACGGCATCCTCACCATGGGGCTGTTGGATTTCTTGATGAATCCAGATAGCCTGGTGATGTAAAAGATAAAAACGGCTCGCAAGATGGATTGCACCATCTTGCGAGCCGTTTTTTATCATAAGTGCAGCATTTGTTATTCATATGAACTACCATTCCATTTCTTAAGAATTTGGCGCTTCACACGATCCACCTTATTGAAATCTCTGGTTTCTACAAATTTAGCTACAGCCTGCGGCATTCACCCCATTGACAAGAACAGCACTTTCTCCGTTCTGTTCTTCTTTCCATTTCTTGAGTTGATCATATACTTTTCTTCTCATAATTTACACCTATCCTAGATTAATAATATCGGATAAATACACCTATCCGCGATTAATATTTTCCGTTTCTTACACCTATCCGCGATTATCGGATAGCACAAATACACACCTATCCGCGATTATCGGATGGTGCAAATATACACATATCCGCGATTATCTCCAAGGAAAAGCCAGTTTTTTAATATTTCTTAATCTTAAAAGGCTCGCAAGAAATCGAAACTTCTTGCGAGCCTTTTTTGTATTTATATCAGCTTTATCTATATTTTATCAAAAGCTTGTTCTTTGCTTATTCAAAGCTTCATTATTACTTCAACGCAGGCTCATTAGGCTTGGTTGACCAACCCCATGTCTGATAGCACTCAGAATTTTCAATAGAACCATCAGGAGAGAGCAGCTCGATTTCGCGGATAGCGATTGGAGAGTTGTAGTGAGCCTCCATCCATGTATAACCATCATAAACCGGGTTGTTACCACGTACACGGAATGGACAGAGATACTTACCATCCTCACGAGATGAAACGTTAGCCTTCTCATCAACAGGTCCCTCAATCCAAGTAACCTTAGAATCATCCAAACCATTATTGGTAGCAGTCTCGAACATGCTTGTCCAGAAGTTAACACCCTGAGGGATATACTTCTTGGTCTTCAACTGATCCATAGCGCACCAGCGAACGAGATCGTCCCAACGCATACCTTCACCGATGAACTCGCAACGACGCTCACGACGGATGTTGTAGAGAGTCTTATCGGTAAGCAACTGACCATGAGAGTAAGCACCCCAATCGGTCTCGCCTTCCTTAGTCATATCAGTAGCAGCGATAGTCTTGTTGTAGTCAGGGTCAACCAAAGCACGGTTACGGATAGCCTTCCAGTACTTCTGAGAAGTAGCATCGAGATTACCGTCACGCATGTACTGAGCCTCCAGATAGTTAAGCAAAGCCTCTGTACCACGGAAGATAAAGATACCCTGTGTACCGATCATCTTACCATTTACGTTCTGTGTCTTGTCGAAGTTCTCACCCTTACGCATACGATAACCAGTTACGTCCAACTGCTGCTCATGAGCAGCACCGATATAAGGAGTAAACTTCACACCTTCTGTCTGAGTGCTGAACAATGGCAACCAGTTGCTTTCACCGAACAAGAACAACTGCAAACGACCATCGCGATCCTCTTTTACCTTGTCGATAGTCTCATCGCCGTGATAGCCAGAGCCATCAGCATAAATAGGAAGACCATTAGCCATCACGAAGTTATCTACATAGCTCTTCATCAAACCATAGCAAGAACCACTGGTGATAAATGAAGCGATACCATTAGTCATAGCCTTTCCATCAATCTCACCGAAAGCCTTCCACATCAGAATTTCATCCACACCAGACATATCCTGCAAAGCATACATCTCGAAGTATGGGTTGATACCAGCAACAGGAGAAGCAGGATCTACCTGATCAAGAACACCTGTGTTCTGAGCAAGAGTGATATTCTCAGCTACAGCCTTAGCTGCATCCATAGCCTGACCCAACAAGTCCTTAACATGTGCGTCAACATCAAATGTATAACCTGGATGAACCTTTGCTCCTGGCCACTCAGCATCACCTGGCACACGACCAGAGCCCTTGTGGTAGCGCTCATAAGAAGCCTCATACAAAGCTACACGAGACTTAACCAACTGAGCCACCTGCTTGTTGATACGGTTGTTGTTAGCAAAACCCTTATCCTTCAACATCTCGATAGCCTTATCAAGATCCTGCAAGATGAAGTCAGCCACCTCATTACGAGGCATACGCTTACCTACAGCCAACAAATCTTCCTGAGTGTTAACAGGAACCTTTGTGATGATAGGATAGTCACCGTAAGTCTTCAAGCGAGCAAAATAAGTGTATGCACGTGTGAAATACATCTCACCGATATAGTGCTTCACCAAATCCACATTGGCAGTATATTTACCAGCCTCGTACTTAGGCAACACCTGCTCAAAGAAGTAGTTGCAGTTACGAATCAGGTCTGTATTCAAGCTACCGCTATTGCCTGTCTTCCAGTTATCCACGGTATAACGTGACTGCGAAGGGGAGTTGCCAATAGAGTTATCAGTGTTGTTATCATCCAAATATGGAGAACCGATGTTCCAAGCACCACCGCGGCCGAAAAGGCCACCGTAATTTTGAATAGCATACGCGGCGAGCTGGTCTGCATTAGCAAAATAATCATTTGCAGTTACCGCATTCTGTGGTGGTGTATCCAACCAATCATCGCAAGAAGAGAAGCCCACAGTAGCACTCACCAACAATGCGGCGGAAAATAATTTCTTATATGATAGTTTCATAATCAATGACATTTTTAGAAGTTTACGTTAAGTCCGAATGATACAGTGCTCTGCAATGGGTAGGTCTTACCTGAACCACCATAGAGAGAACCAATATTCTCAGGGTCGAAAATCTTGCTCAAGCTTGTGATAGTGAAGACATTCTCACAAGACATATAAACACGTACGCTCTGCATACCAGCCTTAGAAGTGATAGTCTTAGGCAATGTATAACCGAATGTCAAGTTCTTCAGACGGCAGTAAGCACCATTCTGGAGATAACGTGTCTGAGTCTGTCTGTTACGACCATCCCAGAGAGGACGTGGATAGTATGCACCCTTGTTTTCTGGTGTCCAGTAATCCAAGTGTTCCTTGAATGCGTTAGACTGCCAGAATCCGCCCTGAGCACCCCAGAAGTAGATACCATCCAACCAAAGATCACGCTTCATAGTTCCCTGGAAGAACATACGGATATCGAATCCCTTCCAAGCTGCATCAAGATTCAGACCGAAGTTGAAACGTGGAGTATTATTACCAATGATACGAAGATCACCATGATCCTCCAATGTGTTAGCACCACTGTTTACATAACCGTCACCATCGAGGTCAGCATACATGATGTCACCAGCACCCCAGTTAGAACCAAGAGCGCTCTGATTAACCTTTGCCAGATGAGCCTTCATTTCCTCATCAGTCTGTGCGATACCG
>OGFF01002051.1_pt1 | contig 18767 bp, 21 predicted proteins | sample 1570751 | NCBI WGS metagenome assembly OGFF01 (sample SAMEA2581951, study PRJEB24529) | metagenome | biome: Human gut stool | place: China | collected 2011 | reverse complement strand
TCGATCCCGGTGCGCTCGGTGAGGTTGCGCGCAGCCTTGCCGGTCGGGGCGGCGAGCACATATGCCTCGGAACTGTCAACGCTCCCTCTGAAACAGTGTACAATGGCTTCAATGAGCGTGGTCTTGCCGCTGCCAGCGCCGCCGAGGATGACGGCGAGGCGGCTGTTCAGCGCCAGACCGATCGCCTTGCGCTGCTGCTCGCTGAGAAGTATGTCCCCGGCGCGGAGCTCCTTCGGGATCTCCATGACCGGCAAAGCCGGGTCTTTAAGGATGTCAGCGAGCTGCTCCGCCGCAGTCACCTCATATTCCCATGTCCGCTGGGCATACAGATGACACCCCTCCTGATGGAGGAAGGCGGCTTGCAGCAGGAGAGATTTATCCGTGTAGAATTGCTGTTTGGTGAGGTCAGGTCTCACCGTCTTGCTGACGCGGAACAGGCTCTCATCCGTGCAGTAGGCATCCCCGTTCTTGCCGATGGTATCCATGGCAGTGAGGATGTACTTTCCGTTTTCCTTGATCTCCCACTTTTCCTCGTCTGTAAAGGCCTTCGCCGTGGCGGGCTTCTTATCCATATGGTTTCCTTTCCGGCGGTTCAGGGATCCGCCTTGGCGTTGAGCGCCTCGACCGCTTTGGCGAGCGTGGGCGCGGACTGATGCAGATAGCCCTCGGTCGTTTTGATGTCAGCGTGCCCCGTGAGCGCCGCAATGGTCTCCATGGGAACGCCGCCTGCCTGCAGCATCGTCACATAGGTGTGGCGGCAGCAATGCGGCGAAAGCGGCCGCACCTGACCGACATTTTTCAGCGCCGTGTAGAATCGCCGACGGAAGGAACCGATGCCATAGAGCGGGGCCTCACCGGGGCAGGTCCAGACATAGGGTGCGCCGCTGTGCTCTCGAAGATACCGAACGTAGGGGCGAAACTGTTCCGGGATCGGAATGACACGACGGCTGCGGGCGCTTTTGGGCGGCCCGAGCTGCGGCACGCCATTCACCATCTTCACGGCGTATTCAACGTGGATCACAGAGCCGTCCTCACTGATGTCCTCGGGGCGCAGTGCCAGCAGCTCCTGCACGCGCATCCCGCTGCACAAAAGCGTGCGGATGCTGTTGCCGAGCAGATCGTCCGGCAGCGCCCCTATCAGTCGGGTGACTTCCCTTTCCGTGAACGCGTCCTTTTCCTTATGCTCTCCGCGAAAGCCGTTCTGCTTGCTGCGCACGGTCTTGGTCTTGCGCGCAGGATTGCGGAGAACCAATCCGTTGCTGTCAGCGGCATCGAAGATCTGGATGAGCATGGCGCGGCATTTGCGGATCATCGAAAGCGAGTAGCCGTCGGCACTCAGCTTGTCCAGAAAACGGTTGATGTGAATGGGAAGGATCTCTGCGAGCGGCTGCTCCCCAAAGGCCTTCTTCAAGGTCTTGAGCGTGTATCGATAACCGGAATAGGTCGAGGGCTGCACCTCGCTCCGGTAGTCCCCGTACCAGGTGTCTGCCCAGTCGGAAAAGCGGATCTTCCCACCGACGCTTGCCTCGGATTCCGTTTCGGCTCGCCACACGCGGAGCTTATCGAGCACCCCGGCGCGCGTCTTGGCTGTGAAACGGACGATATTTCGCTTTCCGTCCGGCGTGTAACCGTCCATCACTTCTCCGCGCCAGCTGCCGTTTTTCGTTTTGCGGATATTGCCCTCCCCGTTTGAGCGCTTTCCTGCCATGATACCGCCTCCCCTTACGCGCCCGGCATCAGGCCGCCGGGCAGAAGAGTTCTCGTCTCGATCCACGCAAGGAAGGAATCCTTGGGGATGCGAATGCTGCCGTCGAAACGGCAAATCGGAAAGGCATTGCGGTGCGCCAGTTCATACGCCTTGGACTGGCTGATGTTGAGGTAATCCTTGACCTCGTTGATGGTGAGATAATCGTGGTTGAGCTGCTTCATTTCGTTCGTGATGGAATCCTCCTTAAATAATGCAGTCAAAAGCGCTATGCAGGCCGGTACCCGCATAGCGCTTTGCTACATTCATAAGGAGACCCCATTCTGCCGCCGCTCCCCCAAAACGGGGCTTGCGCGACGGCTCAGAAATGGGTATAATACCCCCCGTAGCGTAGTTTCACTACTGTGCCGGTGCCTGAGTCACCTGTGCAGGCACGTGGGAGCTGGAACCTCTCACGTGCTGCTACTTTTTAACTTGGGTACATCATACCACGTATGACCCCATACTGTCAACCGCTATCAAAAAAATTTTTGATATATGAATACGAGGCAGAGAATATGGAAGATAGAAAGCCACTGACAGAAGCTAGAAAGAAGTCGATAAAGAAATACCTTTCCCAATTCGCTGACTTTAAAGTGCGTATTCCCAAGGAACAATTAGATGAAGTCCATAACCATGCCGCGCAAATGGGAGAAAGTACCGCTGCCTTTATGCGCCGCGCCATCGCCGAGACCATGGAGCGCGACAAGCACAGCGAAAAATGACCATATCCTATCATAGCGGAAGGGAGACTCACGAGGGAGTCTCCCTTCCGTTTATTTTAAGCGCATTGCTGTCGCGGAAGGTGGATTCCTGCGCTTCCTTGATGGCGTATAACCTCGCCTTATCTACAAACGAACCGTTGCGGCTTTGCCACTCCGCGCTGCTGAACTGCTCCGCTGTCACCTGATGAGCTTTCAGATACCCCGCCAGCGCATTGGCGTATGCTCCCTTGGAGAAGATGACGTCGCCCTGTTCCATTGCCCAGTTGGTCGCCCTGCGGTAGCCTTCCAAGCCTTTCGCCGCCGTGTCCGTTGTGATGCGCGCCGCTCTCACGAATGGATTGCTCGATTCCGTCGTGCCCCAGTCTCCGTTATTTTTGAAGATGGTGCGTTTATCCTCCACGCCGCGCAGGAATGCGTCGCTGTCGCCGCCCTCGTGGTATTTGCCCTCGCCGAGCGCTACGGTCTGCACGTTCTTGAAGTCCGCCTTTGCAGCGTCACGCAGTTCTTTACCAAGGGCAAACGACTTGGTGCGCTCAAACTTTCCACCGCTCGCGTGATAGGCGATGGATTCGAGAGCAGTGGCGATACCGTCCTTGGCGCGCTGTACCGCCTGCATACCGACGTTGCCGACAATATTTCGCCCCTGCGTCTTGAAGTTGCCGAGCATATTCACATACCGCCACGCCGTCCACTTGTCAAGCAGGGTGGAGGGGATCTGATCGGCGACGTCCTGCTGGATATCTTCGATGATCTTGTCGCGCGCTGCGTCGTCCTGCGCGTCAAGATACCGCTGCGCAAGCTCCTTGTCAAGATGCAGCCCGTCCGTAATGCCAAGCCGTTCGGCAAGATTGCGAATGTTCTGTTCCATCATGTAAAGGCGGTTCGATGGGGTCAGCGTTTTCATGATGCGCGCCGCCTGCAAGCCGCGCGCACTGTTGCGCACCGCTGTCGCATAGTCGGAAAGCACGCTGAGGGCAAGCCCTGTGTCGCCGGAATTGACGGCATAGTTATAGAGCAGCGCGCCCGTTGCGGTGATGCTGTCTCCGGCCTTGCCCGCGCGCACGTCGCTTGTCCAGTCGGCAAGCGCCCGCGACCATCCCTTTTCAGAGATACGCGCGGTCGCCCGCTGCGTCACGTCGTTGTTGCTGACGGGAATAAACGAAAACCCGCCCTTCATCGTCTCGTTTTTCGATCAGCGGGACGAATTCGTCCGGCGTGACCTGTGCGCCCTTTGTCGTCACAACGGTCTGCGAAACGCGGCCTTCGCCGTTGGTCGAGCGCGGGGCATCGTCCGGGCGAACAGGATTCTCGCCACCCGGCAGCGTGCCGTACTCATTTTGCGCCGCTGTAAACGGGTCGAATCCGGCGTCAGCCGCACCCAATCCGTCATTCGGCGCATGATTCCCGCCGCGCTGCATATCCTCTCCCTTGACACCACCGTTCCCCTGTGTTACAGTGGGGTCAAGAGATACTGGTGCTTGCACCGTATCCGTTGAAGCGTCTCCGCTTGCTACGTGGTCGAGGTCACCCGAAAGGGCAGAAGTCCCGTCTGATGCAAGCGAAGGCGCTTCTTTGCTTTCTAGGTGTCGTAGTTGCGGCCCTTCCAGTTGGCTTCATGCGCGATTTCCTGACCGTTTCGGATGACATCGGGGACGGCGGCAAAGGCGTCGATTTTCACCTGACCGATGCCGTGCCCGATCATGCTGTTTTTGATTCGGTTCTTGGAAAACAGCACGTCACCAAAGCCCGGGCGGTTGACCTTGTTGCCGAACGAGTTTGCAAAAGCCTGCAAGCGCTCGACAATCTTGCCGCCGACCGGGATCTCTGCGCCCGTGATGCGCGCGACCGGCTGCTCATCGCGCAGCACAGAAAGGGAATCCCTCATCCTGCCGACGAGACCATTCCCCTGATTATCCGCCGCAGGCGCGCTCTGCGTCCCCTCCGCGGAGCTTTCCACCTCTGGCGTGAAATTTACCCTCCACCTCCGCCTGACGCGCTCCTGCGTCAACGTTCGGCGTTTCCGTGCCGTTTCTGTTCTGCACCATCCCCACGCCGCTGCCGATAAGACCGAGTGCGCCGCCGACAAGACCGTCGTACAGCACTTCGGACAGTTCCAGTTCGCTGTAGTTCATCAGTGCGTCAGATCGTCCGGCAAACATGGCGATCCCTCCGTTTTTCTCCCTTATATGACAGCTATTCGCACGCGACAACGTTTTTTGGCATACCTTATGCCATGATTTTGGCACGGTCATTTTGGCATATCCTATTGCATCCCTTTGTTTTCACGGTAGAATGGAACCGTAACGGGTCGGGAAACCGAACATTCAAGAGGGCACCCCCTTGGTTCCTCTCTTGGAGGAACCGAATGACTTTCATCAAGGAGGGAAATTTAAGTAAGCCTCCTCGTAGTTTGGCGTGTCGGGACACGCTTCTAACTACAAAGGCCATTTTGCTAACCGAAGTTAGCAAAATGGCCGCACGAAATGATGCTTTTGTCAAGCCCTGTTTTGAATTATTACGAAAAAACCTCCTACCCTCTCATTTCTGAGGGTAGGAGGATTTGTCAGCTTAACTTACTGACATTGGGGAAGTTCCCTCGACTTATTCTTGTTGGTTTTGGAAGCCACCGGCTATGCCGTTGGCTTCCCCATACACTTGGAATGAACAGGTTAAAACTATCCGGCTACGCTCCGGCGCAATCAGCCGCACGGATGAGAACAGCAGCCAACTTCAAATGGTTCTTTTCAGGCGCGCAGCGGAACTGAATATGCTACTTACTGTACGCCCGGAAGAGGAACGCCACGATCTGCGCTCTCGTGCAGTCGTTGGCGAAGCCGAACAGCCCACCACCGATGCCGTCGGTGATGCCGCGCTCCTTGGCCCACGCCACCGCCTGCGCATAGTAAGCGTCCGCCGCCACATCGCCGAACCCGGCGCTGCCGTTCACAGCGGGGCTGCCCGCCGCGCGGTAGAGGAACGCTACGGACTGAGCACGGGTGCAGGCGGCGTCAGGACTGAACAGGCCGTTGCCTGTACCGTCGGTGATGCTGTTTTCAACGGCCACGCCACCGCCTTGGCGTAGTAGCTGCCTGCGGAAACATCCGCAAAGCTGACCGTGCCCTTCGGTTCGGGAGAACCGGCGGCACGCCACAGGAAGGTGACGATCTGGGCGCGGGTGCAGTTCAGGTTGGGACTGAAGGTGGTGTCCGTAGTGCCCTGGGTGACCTTGCGCTTGAGCATCCACTCCACTGCGCGGACATAGTAGGCGTTGTTTGCCACGTCCGCAAAGGGATTCACCCAGGAGAAGGACGCCTCCACCGTGACCTTGTCGCCCTTGGCCGCGCTGGTCTTGGAGAGGGAAACGGAGCCGTCGGGGTCTTTACTCACCTCTGCCTTGACGGGATGGGTGGCGGAACTGTCGGCGGTATCCCGGTCGGAGGAAGAACCCCCCGCAGGACCGCCGGAGTTGCCTCCGGGTGTCGTCTCCTTCTCGCTTGTCGGATCGAGTGAACCACGTACACGGCAAGTTCTCTACACTTAACACGTTCGGTAACAGCCACTCACGATTCAACCCGTCCGCATACTGATAGCGTAGAAATGATAGATATGTGGAAACGTGAAGGTTGCTGTCAGCCTTTTACATGCTCTTTTGCAGGAGCTTCGTCACCAGTGGGAGCGCAGGGTTGTTGTTGCCACGATTCCAAAACAGCGAGATGTGATTGGAAAAAAAATATGTGCCATCGGGCTTGACCAAATCAACAAAGCAGAAGGATTCGCTGCATGGGAGGTATATTTCAGTAGAGTGAAGCACAGCGATGCCTGCGCCTGCGGCGACCTTGGCGAACAGCTCCTGCTTGTTTGCGAATTCGCCAACAATCTGAGGATACACAGCGTTCTTCCAGCATCCTTTCATGAACTTTTCATTATAATCAGGGAGCATTCCCCTCTCCCACAGAAAAATCCTCTCATCCTTCATCGCAGTTATGGGTATGGCACTTTGACTTGCAAGAGGATGATCTCTCGTAAGTACTACCTGAAGATGAGACTCCTGAACTGGATAGTGATCCAATACCTCATCCCCGCCATATCGATAGCCGTTGTGGGTAAAGCAGCAGTCGATTTCGCGGCTCAGCAGTTTTTTTACCATATCTGAAATGGAATAATACTTAGGCGTATTGATCTGCATCTCGGGATATTTCAGGTGGATCTTTCGTATGAGATCGTAAAAGGAGGAATTTTCACAGCCGCAGCAACCAATCGTGATTATGCTGTTATAACCGGACTCAAAGCCTTGCTCAACGCTGTGCATATCCTCCATCAGATAAAGAATCTGCTTTGCAATTGGAAGGATCACCTTCCCCTGTGGCGTAAGCTGAAGGTTCATCGTTGACCGTTCAAACAGCCTAATACCCAATTCTTCCTCCAACTTTTGAATGCTACGGCTCAATGCGGGCTGTGTGATATAGAATTCAGCTGCCGCTTCGTGAACGGTCTTGCCTTCGGCTATCGCTACAAAATATCGCAACGTCTGAATTTTCATGCATCTACCCCCGTGCCACATTATCATTCAAAATTAACCACAACAAATTAAATATATACCACGAAATACCGAAAATCAAGCGTTTACAACAAAAAACATCACGCTATTAACTTGATACAATAATTGCATTTGCTGGTAAGGAATGACGTTGTTATAATAAAGATGCTATCAAAATAGCGCGATCAAAGTGAAAGGGGTTTTATAAATGAGTGTGAAATACGGAGAGATCGCAACAGTCGGCAAGGTGAAAGCAGAGATTCGAGAGCGCGTTGCTGTCGTTACACTGGCAGACCCGCCTGGAAACGGCGTAGGCCTTCAGGTGACGAACCGCATCCTTGAGTTGCTGGATGAATACGAGCAGAACGAGACCGTCCGCTGTGTCCTGTTCACGCACGAAGGAGACGATTTTTCAAAATCCGGCGCAGGCGCGGAGGAATTTACTCTCATTGATCAGGGGAAGTCCATGGTCGAGGTTAGCGGTACGTTCCGTCCGTCCGGATTGAAGTTGGTGGGGCGGATTGACACATATCCTAAGCCGACAATTGCTGTCGGAAAAGGCTTGTGCCTCGGCGCTGCGTATTCGTTGTTCTCCTGCTGTGACATTCGTATCGCGGGAAGTTCTTTGCGTCTGTATAACCCTGATTTTTACATGGGTATTGCCAGTGACTGGGGACTTACAGGTTCTAGACTGCCAATCTGGTTGGGAAGAAATCGGATGATGGACCTCACCTACTTTGGCGAAGAGATGAGCGCGGAAGAACTCTATCATATTGGCGCAGTCACCAAGGTCGTGCCGGATGAACAGTTGTCAGAGCTTGGTTGGGCGGCGGCAAAGAAGATGTCGACCGCATCGCCGACGGTCGTAAAGTATTTTAAGCAGGCGCTGCGGCGTGCCATCTACAATAACCTCGAAGAAAACGTGGCGAAAGAAGTGGAAGATGCCGATATCGTTCTCGCAATGGACGACTCCAAATACGGCTCGCAAGCGTTTTCTCGTGGAGAGCTGTACGACTGGCAGTGCAAATAACGAACGAGATCAAAGAAAGATCATAAATGCAAAAATAATTTTGGAAAGGGGAAAACATGGCTATCATTACAAATCCGGTATTTGCATCCGTTGTCATTATGCTCGTTTTGTGCGTGCTGCACGTTAATCTGTATCTTGCCATCATTATTGCGGCAGTGATTTGCGGTTTGATGGGCGGCGCACCCTTGACAGAGATCATCAGCCTGTTTGCTAGTGGTATCAGCAGTCACGGCGAAAATGCGATCATCTTCATCATTCTTGCAGCGATCGCTTCCGCGATTGTGGCAAGCGGAATGAGCGATGCAATGGCACCTCGCGTTTCAAAAATCCTTGGTCAGCGTCCATGGCTTCTGTTGGTCGGCCTTATCATTATTGCCGCTCTGTGTGAAACAGTTATCACATTCGGCGCAACGTTCGTCTTCATCATCATTCCTCCCTTGCTGACCGTATTCAATCGGTATTCGGTTGACCGCCGCAAAGTCGCTACCGCGATTATGTGCGGCCTGCAGATTGGTTACGTCTGCATTCCAATCGGTTACGGCGCGGTATTCCAGGACATGGTTGCAGGTGTTATGAGTGACTGTGGCATTGAGATCACCTATCTGGAGGTTGCAGTCACGACATGGCCTATTTTCCTTGCTATGGTCGTCGCAGCTGTCGTTGTTGCTGTGGTCTATCGCAAGCCTCGTACTTACACGCCCGTCCCCGGCATTACGGCACCTGCTGAGACGGACGGTGCACAGACGGATGAACTGCCGCCATGGGAGTTTAAGCACACAATGGGGATCGTTGCCGCTTTCGCAACTCCAGTCGTCCAGCTCATTACAGGATCAATCGTTCTCGGCGGTCTAACGGCGCTTGCGCTTATTTTGATTTTCCGCGTCGCTTCCATTAAGTCTCTGGACGAACATATCTACAAGGGCATGAAGGACGTTGCCGCGGTCGTTTTCGTTATGGCAGCGGGAACCGGTTATGCCAATGTCAGCAACGCTTACGGCGACGTTAACGGCCTTGTCAACAGCATTGTGAATATGCTCGGCTCCTCCAAGCTCGTCGGCGCTTTTGCAATGCTCGTTCTTGGGCTGATTGTCACTTTGGGCATCGGTACTTCGTGGGGCACGGTTCCGATCGTCGGCATCATCATGGTTCCCATGGGACTTCAGATGGGTTTCAGCGTTCCGGCGATCTCCATGCTCATCTGCGCGGCAGCTGTATTGGGTGACGCAGGATCTCCTGCCTCTGACCAAGCTCTGCTGCCGACCGCAACGCTGAATCTTGATGGGCAACACGACCATATCTGGGATACCTGCGTTCCCTCGTTTATCTGCTGTAATGTTCCCATTATCGTGCTGGGCACCATCTGCGCCTGCATCATGTAAGGGTGAAATGTATCTCTCTCATAAAAGCCTGTGAGGAGCACAGAGATCTCACACTTTCTGCGTTCCTCCGCTCAACCTCCCTGCCTCGGCATCACGGCAGGGAGGTTTCCTTTTTTGCTTGCTTCTGTTCTCGGTCATGCTCTCGACAGCGTTTGGGAGCTTAAAAATGCCGCTGACGTCAATGTTCGACAATGTACCTTCCTGCTATTGGAGATAAGGATAGCCATCGTTTGTGTCAGCGGTTATAGACCAAATAGTGTCAAAATTCCAGTCAGGATAGTTGTTTTTATCTTTCAACTGAGTAGCGGCCTTTTTTCAACTGCATCACTGACATCAGCAGTATTTCCGCAATAATAATTGTAATGCTCTTCACCTTTCCCCGAAATGCTATCAGTATGCTTTCGATCTGTCGTTCCTGTACTTCAATCTCCTGCTGCAAGGTGATCGCTTCCACTTCCAACTGTTTCTGCTCCGCTTCATAGGTCTGGCTCAGCATATCATAGCGTTCATCTGTTAACCGCCCGATGGTGTTGTCCTCATAATTTTGATGAACAGTCTTTTCAGCTCGGCAATATCCTCAATCTGGATTCATCGTAGAAATTCTACTCCCAGATTTGCTTTCTCACTAACCACATTAAATGAAAGCCAGTATTTTCTACCGCCGCTTTGTATGGCTCTGTCAAAAAAACTTGTATCGTTCTCAGGACTGTGCTGAAATCATCGGTCTTTGTATCGATCTTCCGGCAGAACGCTTTCCATTTTTTCTGCATTGCATCGTCGCTGCCAAAGGCCATGACCTGCTCAAACTGCTCCACCGTGAACTTGTGTCCACGGTTTTCAAAGGTCTTTTTCAGCGCTTCCGTCAGCGTTGCACCGTTGAAATAGAACTTGTTTGCAAGATAATAGAGATCGTAATAATCCTTCATCCGACTGGAAAACTCCATCAGGCTGAGGATCGCATCCAGCTTCTCGGCAGCGGTCGTTTCCAGCGAATAGGTGTTGACCGTCGGCGCCTCAAAATCGTCAAGCTGTGTCGGTATCTTCCGCTTTTCCTGCCTTGGCACGATGACGTCGCCCACACCGAAATCTATACTGAACGGTGTTTTTGTGTTCTTGATCCTTGCCACGAGGGAAACACCAATACCGGCGTACTTCTTTGCTGCGGCAATGGAAGCCGCATTCTTGATTTCAAATGTGATAAAATCGTTGTCTGTTTCGGCTGCAATGATCTCCTCCAATATTGCCTAGAGGTGTTCCGGTGTATTGGGCATCTTTCTAAGCAGGAAATCTACATCAGCCGTAACACGGCTATCAAAATCCGTAAGAGAATAGAGGAACAGTCCGCCCTTTAGAACAAGGTTTTCCGCATATTTTGACCTTTCTAGGCGGCGCAAGAACTCTTCCTGGCAGAAAAGCTGTAAGCAGAGCTGATAACTTCTGCCGCTTTTTACCGCTTTGTTTTTGAGCCGTGCAAGTACGGATGCGGCCACGTCAGCCATTCAGCAGCACCTCCATCACGCTCATCATTTTCTTATAAACACCCATTTCCTTTGCGTATTTGGAAAGGTTGGCAAGGTTTTTCTTTTCATCCGCCACATAAGCATTGACGGCTTTGTTGAATATCTCGTTATCCAGCTTCGTGCGGTACTTGAAGCAGTCGCAGACGGTGCGTTCACGGTCATAGACTGGAAGTGTTACGCCATTGAAGGCGCCAGTTGTTTCCCCCAGGTGATACATCGGATTCTGCACATAATACGCTTTCACCGGCACTTCCGTCTGAATCGCCTTCACCGTTCTGGAATAAGAGCGTGGGACGGCAATCGACCATTCTCTGGGCGCAAAGTCGCTATAGCCGTAGTAGAACAGAGCTGATTCAACGCAGATGACCCCGTACGTCATCAGTTTCGAAAGGATAAGCTCCTCTTTGGGCTCGTCTCCGACGGCCAGCTTGTAATACCCCTTTTTCACACGCTCGAGATACCCCTGCCTGCAAAGCGCATATACATCCTGGTCTTTGAGTCCGGCAGAAATAAAATCCGATTTCTTTGCAATTTCTCCGATGGCATCAAAAACTTCGTTGACAATATCGTACTTGCTCAACCTGTCACCAACTTTCTGCACGCAATATTTGCAATATGCGTGTTTATATTATAATGCCCACGTCTCCCCAAATCAAGATGTTTTGCACGCTTTTTGAAAAAACTGCGTGTAAATTTTGAAAAGCAGTATTACAATTCAAAGAGCACTGTGCTATAACATCCATACAGATTGGTTTTGCGCCAATCTATCATTCGTGACAACACAATGACAACAGGAATTATAAGGTCCTTTGGAGCCATTGCCCGTCATTGTCGCACATCCATGAACGTTATTGGAGCGGCGTCAAGCCTGAGCGCGTAAAAATCCGCCATCTTAAAGGAGAGCCATTGCTCCTTGAGATGGCGGTCTTCTGTTTTGCGGCATACAGCATTCTCCCAAGGCTCTCGCGGGCAGCAGCGTTTCGGTCATTCCTTCCCATCACAAAGGGCTCCATGCCGTGGCCGGCACGGTTATTCCTTACGCCTCGCTGCCGGTCACGGATCCGCTATCGCTTTCCGCCGACCACTTTGTGTGGATGCCGTAGTTGGATGAGAGCCGGACGGTTTCGCCGGGCTTGAGCGCGATGCGTACCGTTGCCGTTACTGTTTTTTCATCGTCCTCCAGATTTACGGTCTGTACGGATTGCCGTCCACCGGCCACTGCTGTAAACTTACTGGTCATTTTTTCGTTCTTCCACGGGATGCGCCGATGCGCGATCGCCTGGCAGCGACGCGCATATGGATCCGTGAAGCCGCGATAGAACACCCCTTGTGTGCCGTCCGGCCGCCGGTGCGTCATGTATTGGAGCAGTGTGGGGTCCGCGCAGAGCCCGCCGTCTTCTTTCAGTCGCTGCGCGTATGTGCTGCGCAAGAGCCGCACGCCCGCGCCCTCCGTGCTGCTGGTCAGTCCTGCCAGCTGGGCGTATCCAACGCCGCAGTTGTGCAGGATATTGCGGCACGCCGCCGTAAGCTTGCCGGCAGGATACAACTCTTCTCGGTTCGTCACGATATAGCGGGTTGCGATCTCCTCGGGGGAAAGACCTTCTTCTGCCAGCATTTTCCTTCGCGCGCGGCAAATATGTGCGGCGAGCGATGAGAGCACGAAGGAAAAGTTGTGCATACTGCCGGCAAGCTCCGGCCGATAATAGTTCAGGATAAGGCAGCCCTTATTGTCGGGGTCCTCGCGAATATCACCGTACCTAAGCGCCACGACCCGCTTTGCCTCCAGACCTGTGCCAAGCAGCAGACCGATCCCGACATAATCGGGGTCTCTGAGATGCTCAAGCACAAGCGCAACGGTTTTGGCCTGTTCCGCTCGCGTAAGCACGTCCGTGGTCACCGCCGCTTTTTGGCGCTGCCGGGTATTCCGCGGCGCCGCGTGCGCCGCACGGTACAGCGCAAAGGGATTCGCGATCTGCTCATACTTGCGGCGCTCCGCGACGTAAGCCATCAAAAAATCAGCCTCGCGGATCTTATTGTACCAGGTCTCTCCGAGCTGCTCACAAAACTCGCCGATTTGCCGCTGCGTGATCTTCGCGCACGGAATCGCCGCAAAACCTTCAGCGACATGGCGGAGGAGATCCAGCCGATCCTTTTGACGCCTGTCATTATTGGGGCTCCGCGTTTGCGTGTATTCCGCGCCGTACATATTGACGACCTCGGCAAAAGACAGCTGTCCGATCGGGATGTATGCGCCGGCAGCCTTGCCGCTGCCGACAAATTCCGTGTACAGCCTCTGCGCTTTTTCGGCAATTTCCCGCTTGATCTCTTCCGGGTCTGTGCTTTTGGGGGCGATGGGCAGACTCGCATACGCCACCTTCCCCTCGTCGTCTGTCATGTGCACGACCGTATTTTGGGAATCGCGGAGGGATACGGTGCCCCGCAGAGAGGACGATGCCGTTTCTCTCTGTCGGCAGAGCGAGTAGTGCACCGTGAACAGCTCAAAAATGTCATAGAATCCCTTGATTCTATGCGCGTCGCCGATATCAACGCCGCCGTGAAAAAGGGAGTCATCCGTCAGAGGGATATTGTTGTAATTTACCATACGATCAACCTCTCAATAAATAAAAATTTTTTTCTTACGCTTCGCCGTGCTGCGACAGATAAAAAGAAGCGGTATCCCACGCGTCTGCTCCCCGCAGCAGACGCTCATAGTATTCGCGCGGGCGGACCGGGGCGAGGAACGGCGGCAATGCGCCGGCCTCGAAATCCACCGGCGCACAGCTCTTTTCCAGGATCTCTCCGTCTGTCCGCACAGTGATGTCATCTCCGATCTCGCACGTCTGTACCGCGATCTGGAGGATGCACGGTCCGTCTGCGCGGTAGGAAAAGCCAATGTTTGCCTGTTTGGATCTGCCGGACACCCCCGGCGCGAGATGCGTTTGTGCAAACGCCGGATTGGTCGTACGCTCCGGGTCATAGACGATACGCTCGGTCATTGATGCGACGATCGGCCAGTTGTCCGGCTGACGCAGATAGCTGTCCCGGTTTGCCGTGTCTCCTTTGGGAGGAGCGTGCCCCATCATCGCGTCAACCAGCAGAGGGTCCATGCCGCAGCCGTTGCACAGCTCGCTGCAGCGGCTGCGGCGGGCGATGTAGGCGGTTACGTCCTTAGACGGATTGCCTCGGCTGCGATTTTTGGGAGAATAATGAGGCGGTAAGAGTTGTCCGTCTTCAAATCGGCAATGCGTGTTGTGCCGTCCGCCTGCCAAACAATCGCAATGACCGCGTAGTCGTCCCGAAGGACGATCTCTCCAAATTTGGGGGCGCAGGCCTCCGCCGTGCGAGCCATGCCGAGCAGCATTAGAATGCCGCCGAGGGACAGGCCGTTCCCGACCAGACGGCGCAGGGTCGCGACCGTCAAGACGGTGGCTGCCTCGCCGATGTACTTCTGCTGTTCAGCCTCCGGTGCGACACTTTTTGCGCGGTCACGAGGGAGGATCAGCGGTTTGATCGGCGCGTCAGGCCGTATCTCCGCCAGTCGGTCCAGCTGCCACTCCACCGCCCTGATGTGCTGGAGGATGGTGGTTTCGGTCACGGTGGTGCCCTTGCTTTTTTTGCTGCTTTCTGTCATGTCGCGGATCAGTTTCGCGATTTGTCCGGCATTTTCTTGGCAGATGGCAATGCCTAAGGCATCAACCTTCATGCAAAACGACCGAAAATAACTCAGGGTATGCCTGCGCGAGGATGCCGCCAGCATCTTGGGTGGGCACAGCAGGGCGGTATCGCTTGCACTGAGACTGTTATAGATTTTTGTGAGCCCACCCGTTCCGTCCGGGGTCGCCGCTGTGCATTTTTTCTCGTAGACCGCTGTCGCGCGGGCAATCAGGACTTTGACCATGCGGTCGATGTCCCGCGCATCCTGCACGCTTGTGCTGACGGACACATCAGCATCATGACGGATTCTTGTCTTGACATCGATCAGATATCCGTTCAGACTCGTGATATTGGTTTTGTGATTGGTGCAGAAGTTGACCTTTAATGCAACGTTTCTGATCGTTGTGCTGTATACCTGTACCCAGCGCTTATTCTTTTGCTTCTTTTTTTTCATGGATCTTTCCTCACTTTTGTTTGGAGACAAAAAAAGCACCTGCCGTTTTCAACTTTGAAAACGGCAAGTGCTAACTGCTCCCTATTTTGTTTTTTTGTTTGCCTACCGGTTTTTCCGGTTTTTGCGCATAGGCTGCTTCGTCTTTCCGACAATGGACACAACAAAAGCGACCAACCATTTGCGGTTGATCGCCTTTGTTGTGCCGATCACTTTCGGAAGATATACCTATTTATGCTATTATTATACCTCTTACTATCTATATTACAATATCAGTTTGATTTTAGACCTCTCTACTTTTATTCTTAGCGAAACGGGGTTTCGCCTGACTTTACCAAGGTATACGGCTCACTATTTTTCCCCGATTCGCTCCGAAAATCGTAAAAAATAATGGAAAACTGATCCCCCTTTTTTCGCGCGAGGGGAGAACCGAAGAGAAAATAATATGCTCCCCCTTGATTTTCAGTGAATTTGTTTTTCACTGTTTCATCAAGGGGGAGCATACTGTATGTGCTGTCCCCGGGGCGGTTCTACCCGGTCGGATCCGGCTGATCAGTCGATGATGGATGCTTCTCATTTCTCGCTCCCCTTCTCCAAAGAATTTGATTTTGAAACACAAAGGTCAGAATCCAAAACAGCCAGTGCCAGCCACAGATACGGCGTAGAGATTGGGGAGCTGATGCCAAAGAACGCCTGAATGCAGTAGCCGAGCACCGCACAGCCGCAAAGCGCCGCGGCAGGCTCCTCCGCGCCGCGGCGTACCCAGTGGATCGCCGAGGCGAGCAGCGCCGCAAGATACGAAAGCAGCGCGAGAAGTCCCTGATTGACAAGGATGTTCAGATACTCGTTGTGCGCCGTGTCGATGGCGCTGTGGATGAGGATGCCGAGCGTCTCGTCGTATCGCTCAAACGCGGCGTCTGTGCGAAGGCCGAGCGTGTCCGGGCCGCCGCCCAGCAGCAGATGCTCCGGCACCAGTTGGATGACGTTGCGCCAGTTATAGATTCGTCCCGTGCCGAAGCGGTTATCCCAACGCCCGTGCATCAGCTCGGAGGCTTCGTACAGGAAACCGCCCATCCTGCTGCCGAAGCAGTAGACCGCGGCTGCCGCCGCGATCAGCGCGGCGATCACACAGATCAGCGCCCACTTGCGCCTGCGCTTGTCATCCGTCATCAGCGGGGCGGAGAGAACGACCGCGCCCGTGACGCCCAGGATGCCGCCTGCCACAAACGCGCGCAGCAGGACGACCAGACAGAGCGCCAGCGGGATCAGCAGAAAATAGCGTTCCTTGCACCCCTTCATGCGCAGGATCGCCGCCCAGAATGCCGGGATCGAAAGGCTCAAAACTGCCGAGAGGATGTCCGCATTGCCGACCGTGCCGAGAAACTCGCCGGCGTATTGCGTATTCGCGCCGTAGTAATTCATGCCCTCCGGGTAAAGGTGAAGCGGGTTCAGCCCCGCAAACTGGAGCAGGCAGAGCACGCAGTTGACGCTGATCGCGGCGGCGTACAGCCACAGCATCCAGCGCTTCGGCTGCCCGTAGGCGGACACGAGGAGGAAACTGAGACAATACAGGGCGATCGCGGCCAGTCCCTCGCATCGTCCGCCGCCCCACAGCGCGGTTTGACGAAATTCCGAAAACAGCGTCGAGAGCACCGTGGCGAAGAGGTAAAGCAGGATGAACTTTTGCGGCAGACCGAGCGTTTTGCGCAGCATCGTCGGCGCGGGCAGCCTTGCAGCGCCGACGATCGCCAATTCCAGATGAAGGAGCAGCATTGCCGCGATGTACACGCCGGTGATCAGGAGGTATACGCTCCACTTCTGCGCCGTGATCGTCTGATAGCCGCCGCGCCCCGGATAGAGAAGGTAGATACTCAACAGGATGGCGAGATATGCAGCCGTCAGCACAGAGAAGCTCTGCGGCACCTTGCCTGTTTTTTGCCTCATGGCGCTTCCTCCGATACACCTATTTTATAATGAGAGTATTAAAATGTATAATAGCACAAATTTTTGAGCTTTCAAGATACCCGGAAGAGTTCTTGCCGCCGTTCTTGTAGGACTACAATACATCTTGGACAAGTGAAAAAAGATATGAGGAACATAGTCTCATGGGTTATAGTTAAGTTACCACACCAAACCAGCCCGAAAGGAGACCATATCCCTCATGAACAAAAGTATAACACAAGACATGGCCTATCGGCAATCCCTAATGAAGTACCCAGAGAAATACGGCGTGAGCCGCGCCAGCCGGAAGTACAATAAGAGCCGGTCGTATATCTATTTCTGGAAGCAGCGCTGGGATGGAAGTGTGGTATCCCTGGCCTGCCAGTCCAGACGCCCCCACAGCCATCCAAACCAGCACACGGAGGCCGAGCTGAAACTCATTCGTGACATGCGCCGCAGAAATCCCGAACTGGGCATGATCGAACTGTGGCACCGGCTGCGGCAGCGGGGCTACACCCGCTGTCCGGAGAGCCTGTTCCAATACACCGCCATCGACGAGTTCACCCACCTGCGGTTCCTGGCGGCCTACCCGGAGCAGTCCACCTACTCTTTAGCAGATTTCCTTCGCAAACTGACGGCGTGGTATGCACGCTGCGGCATCAAGGTGGAGTGTGTTCAGACAGACAACGGTTTTGAGTTTACCAACCGTTTTTCGGACAGCAAGCGTAATTTGCCGACGCTATTTGAAAAAACAGCCGCCGAACTGAATATCCGGCATAAACTGATCCGTCCTTACACACCGCGCCACAACGGAAAGGTCGAGCGCAGCCACCGCGAGGATCAGAAACGCTTCTATTCTTGCCACTCGTTCTATTCCTTGGATGACTTTGCAAAGCAGCTTGCCGTCCACAACCGCCGCTCCAACAACTTGCCTATGAGGCCCCTCCGCTGGATGGCTCCCGCTGAGGTCACTGTCCAATATGTTTGACAAACCTTCAAATAAGCACATTTTCTTTCGCTTTCTTGCGTTATCGCCCCGTAAGGCGACCCTCGTTTGGACATACGGTTTCTGATTCCGTTGTATTCGCCGGACTGCCGCATGGTTGGATCGATCCCCGCGTAGGCGGCAAGCTTGCGATTCGTTTTAGTTTCTTGACCGCAAAAGGCAGGAAAGGTAAACACGGCTATGTCTGCATGACCGTTGCGGCAAATAAGTTTTTAAGCCCCCCGCACCACTGTTCAAACGCGTAAAGCAAACGGGAGGCTCCGAAGAGCCTCCCGTTTGCTTTAGACAAGCGTGTCATCCAGCAGAAAGTCGATGACGCCGATATTGAGAATTCCATTGTCGTCATACCAACGCTTGCGAATGTCGTGACGCACGATGATCTTCGGGAAAGAATCGCCGGTCAGCGCGAAGGGCTTATTTTCGGTGATTGCCTTTTTCTCTGTTCCCAATGCGTAGGCAGACTGAATATAGGTCTTCTTGCCACCGGAGGCTGCAATGAAGTCAATTTCCCGCGCGACCGGCGTGATTTTCCCTTTGGCATTTTTCTCATTGCCGTAGACGATGCCGATGTCAACGGAGCATTCGCGGATCTGTAGTTCATTGAAAATGATGTTCTCCATGATGTGCGTCATTTCCTGCTGGCGGAAGCCGATACGGGCATTTCTCAGTCCAATGTCCTCACAGTAGTATTTGTTGGGATAGTCAAAATAGCTCTTGCCCTTCACATCCCAGCGTTTGCATTCGGTGAAAAGGAAGGAATCCGATAAGTGATCCATATAG
>OGFF01002047.1_pt1 | contig 18789 bp, 23 predicted proteins | sample 1570751 | NCBI WGS metagenome assembly OGFF01 (sample SAMEA2581951, study PRJEB24529) | metagenome | biome: Human gut stool | place: China | collected 2011 | reverse complement strand
ATAATAAAGTGTTATATCATTCTGGTGCATCATTTAAAGATTTAGGTAAGAAGTGCTTTGCTATTACTAAGATGGAAGATAATAATATATTAAAAGAATTATTAAATAAAATATCATGAGTAAGACTTTAGGCTTACTCATGCCAGAAAAGACTACAGGCTGAAGTGGAAAAGGAGATATAATGAAAATAATAGAATACAAAGACAAATATTTAGAAGAAGTAAAAGATCTACTAGTAGAACTAGAAGAATACATACTAAGTATAGATGAAGATAATCTAGAACAGTTACATCCAGAATACCGAGATAAAATGGCTATTCTAGATCTAGAAGAAGTAAATGATAATAATGGAAAATGTTATTTGGCTATAGATGGTAACATGGCCGTAGGTTTAATAATGGGATATGTAAGAAGTTATGATAAATATGATTATTTGGATTATAAATGTCCAAAATGTGGTGAGGTATCTGAACTTGTAGTATCTAAGAATGTGCGAAGTAAGGGAATAGGAAGTGCTCTTATGGAAAGAATGGAAGAATATTTTAAGAGTTTAGGATGTGAATATATTACAATAGATGTTTTTGCTTATAACAAGATAGGTATTAATTTTTATGAAAAACAGGGTTATCATACAAGAGGACTTGTAGATATTAAGAAGATAAAGTAATATTATAAATGGTATAGTTAAAAATAATAAACTTTATTAATGTAAATAATTTAGAATGAGGTGTAGATTATATGAGTATAATAATTGCTGGATTTGCCACTTGTGGTAAAAGTATGCTTGGTAAAAAATATAATAATATTAAAGATTTAGAATCAAGTCCATTTAAAAATATAATGAGAGATGATTTATCAGTAGAAAAACAAAAGGGAACTATAAGGAAATTAAATTCATTATGGCCGCAAAATTATTATGATGCAATAATTGAGGCGACAAAGGAATATGATGTTGTTCTTGTTCAATTAAAACCGGAACACTTTGATTATTTTGATAAAAATAACATAAGGTATTCTATTGCTTATCCTAATATTAATAACTGGAAAGAAGTAGAAAAAAGATGTATTGAACGTGGAAATAATGACTCATTTATAAAAAGATTAAAAGAGGTATTTATTCCTTATTATGAAGATTCTATAAAAAGAAATTATGATAAGCTATATATTTTAAATGGAAAAGAAACTTTGGAAGATTTGTTAAAAAAAGATGGAATAATTTAATTAACAATTAGATATTTGCGTTTTCTAACTATGCAGAGGTATTTTATTTAAACAATCTATAAAATGAAAAATAAGAGAGTTAGTAATGGAGGTTTACATGGAATATAAATGTGTAATAGCAAACAAAGAATTAATTATTAAAAAATGGGATGAAGAAATTAGAAAACATAATAATTCTAAAATATGGATAGATTTTAAAGAAGAGTCTCTTAGAAATTTAGATACTAGAACTATTTATATGGGTATATTAGATGGTGAAATAATAACAGAGTGTACTGCAATTACGTCTGATGATGATTCAGATATGCAAAATAAAGATAATTTGATTGGAAAAAATAAAGCATATTTAACAGCTTTTAGAATAAATAAAGAATATGAAAATAAGGGTTATTTTTCTAAATTATATAAGTTTATGGAAGATGATTTAAAAAGAAAAGGTTTTACATCATTAACATTAGGAGTAGAACCATCAGAAGTAAGAAATATGATGATATACTTTAATTGGGGATTTATTAATTATATAAAATCCGATTATGAATATTATCCAAATAATGAAAAGATTCTTGTTAATTATTATGAAAAAAATTTATAAAAGGCAAACAAAGATTTGCTTTTTTTCTAAATTTATGCTATAATACCTAGCACTAATGGGGGTTATTATGGAATTTGTAAGTAGAGAACATTTTGATACATATTTAAGAGGTTTAAAATATCTAGGACAAGGATGTCAAGGTGTGTGTTATTTAAGAGAAAAGGATAATACTGTATTTAAGGTGTTTCATGATTATTTTGATGAAGAAGATTCTTCTTATACTGAGGATTTTATATTAAGATTTAGTAATATAAAAAATAGTACTTTTATATGGCCCAATTCTGTTATTATAGTAGCAGGTACAATAGTTGGTTATACTATGCCATATAAAAGAGCAAAAAACTTATGTAATATAAATCCATTATTAGTAAATCTAGATAAATTAGAGGAAGCCACTATAAAAGCAGAGAAAGATGTAAAAATATTAACAGATAATGAAGTAAGATTATATGATGTTAGATATAATATTTTATATAATAATGGTAAGATGTATGTTATAGATACATTAGAATATGGAAACAGAAAAGTATCTTATGAAGAAAATAGAATGACTATAGATGATGAATTAATGTTATTTCTCATAGATAATTATTTTGAAGAATTTGTAAAAAATGATAAGTTACTAAACGCAATGTATAGAGAATTTGAAGTAAGAGGAGTAGACTTCTTAAAAGTATTTAGAAATAAACTTAGTGAATATGTAGGAAAAGATATAACTAAATTAAATGAAGCCAAACACTTAGTAAGAAAAAATAATAGTCACATTTATCAAAGAGAATTTGATATAGAAGGTATATAATATATCTTCTTTTTTATTTATAACATCATTGACAGTAAAAAATATATATGATATATTGAAAAAGAAATAATATATGTTAATCAGTTAGGAAAGTGAGATAATAAAATGGTAAAAAATTATAAAGTGATAACCCTATGTGGTTCTACTAGATTTAAAGATGAATTTTTAAGAGTTCAAAAAGAGTTAACCCTAAAAGGTAATATTGTAATTTCAGTAGGATTATTTGGTCATTCTGGTGATAGTGAAGTTTGGGAGAATATGGACGAAGGAACACTTACTAAAACAAAAGAAATGTTAGATGATATGCATAAGAGAAAAATCGATATGGCAGATGAAATATTTGTAATAAATGTAGGTGGCTATATTGGAGATAGTACAAGATCAGAAATAGAATATGCCAAAGCACATGGTAAAAAAGTAAAATATCTTGAAGATAATAACTAGATGTTTTTAAATAAAGACATACCAAGTATATAAAGAAAGGATGAATAATATGCAAATAAACTATTTATTTAGCGTTATTTCTAAAGAATAAGGCTTTAATAAAGTACAGAAGGAATACTTAAAGAAAGATATTAAACTTTGCTTTTGATACGCTAAATATTAATAGAATAGAATCATGTGGTGGAAAAGATAATCCAGGAACATATAAAGTAATGGAAAAGATTGGCCTTAAATATGAAGGAGAAAGAAAAGAAGGAATATTCTATTACTATGGAGGAATTGAGGATTTAGTTTTATATGGAATTACTAAAGAGGAATATAAAAATAATAAATAAGCTTTAACTGGGGATAATTAGTCCCTAGTTTTTTTATGATATATTCAAAACTGGGTTTACATCAATAAACTAATGAACTTTTATTACTTCCTAAGTTATAGGTTAAAGCCTATATTTTATCCATAAGTTTTTTGTTGATTACTTTATGATAGTATGCTATAATTTGTTTATAGAGATGGAGGAATTGGTATGTCAAAAGAAGAAAATGTAGTTAAATATTATGCTATTTGTAATAGACTAAAAAATGTTATTAGAAAAGGCTGGAAATTATGGAATGTTCAAAGGGATAGAATTGAGAGTGTTGCTGAGCATATTTTTAGTACTCAAATGCTTGCTATTGCTATGAAGCATGAATATCAATATGATGTTGATATTATGAATGTAGTATTTATGCTAGCAATTCATGAGTTGGGAGAAGCTATTATTGATGATCTAACACAATTTGAAATAAATGAAAATGATAAAGAAAAAATAGAACATGCTGCGGTACACGAGATATTATCTGGTATATTAGATGGAAAACAAATTGAAGAATTATTTTTAGAATTTGATTCACATAGTACCAAGGAGGCTTTTTTTGCTTATCAATGCGATAAACTAGAATGCGATTTGCAAAGTAAGATATATGATGAAGAGGGATGCGTTGATTTAACTAAGCAAGATGGTAATTTTGTAATGAATAATTCCATAGTAAAAAGATTACTTGACAATGGTGAATCATGGTCTACAATGTGGCTTAAATATGGCCAGGAAATGTATCCATACGATGATAATTTCAAGGCAGTATCTAATTATGCTATAAAAAATAAGATAAAGAAATAAAGTAAGATTTTCCTTAGAAAGTCTCTTTTTTTGTATATAAAACTTCCTTAAAAATATTCATTCTTTAAGTAAAATCATATCACTTCATCAAAATAAAAAAACAGTTGTAACAAAAAAAGGTTGACAAGCATACTATATTATGATATATTTAACTTGAATTTAAAGAAAGGAGTGGAAGAAATGGTAATTTTTGTAAATAAAATAAAATTAAATTCAAATGTTTTTAATAATGCTAAGATAGTTTTTGATAAGTGTGGGGAATTACTATGTTTTCCACAAGCTTTATAACTTTATAGAGTAAAAATATAAAAAATAAAATAAAAAATCACTAGACTACTTAGAATTATTAAAGTAGTCTTTTATTATGGAGGAATGAATATGAAGAAAAATTTAAAAGAATTCATACCTCTAATAAAACTAGTTAAAGAAGATTTAAATAAAATCATTCTTGCTAGCATAGTTATATTTATATCAGGAATAACAGATATATTTACTGGATATCTAAATGGTAAAGTAGTATCTTCTGGTACTCATAATGAATTATTAAAAACAAGTGATATTTATAAAAATTTATATGAAACAGAATCTTTAAATTCATAATTAAAGGAGTATTATATTATTAGTACTTCTTTTAGTTTATTCCTCTTAAGCCTGTAGTCTTAAGAGGCAAAATAAAGCCTTAAGTATAAGTCTTTATTTTGAATTATTTGGGTATTGACATATATAATTATTTAAATTATAGTGTAAAGAAAAGTAAATAATATTGTAAGTAAAATATTCCTTATGATATAATAAAAATATAATGATAGGGAGGTACTTATGAATAAGAAGAAAAATAATAAAAAAGGGTTTGATAATGAGAAATATGTAAAAATACAAATAGAGACTATAAAGAAAAGAATTAAACTATTTGATAATAAATTATACTTAGAGTTTGGTGGTAAATTATTTGATGATTATCATGCTAAGAGAGTATTACCAGGATTTGAATTAGATTCTAAAATAAGACTACTAAAAGAGTTAAAAGATGATACTGAGATGATATTTTGTATTAATGCTAATGATATAGAAAGAAAGAAGATTCGTGCCGATTATGGGATAAGTTATGATGAAGAAGTAATAAGATTAATTCATATCTTTAGAAATCTTAAAATAGATGTTAATAGTGTAGTAATAACTTTATATAATGGTCAGTCTAGTGTAAGTAAATTTAGAAAAAGATTAGATTCTCTTGGAGTAAAATCTTATATTCATACTTATACTAAGGGATATCCAACAGATGTAGAGGTAATAGTAAGTGAAGAGGGTTATGGGGCTAATCCTTATATTGAAACTACTAAACCACTAGTGGTAGTTACTGCTCCTGGTCCTTGTAGTGGTAAACTGGCTACTTGTCTATCACAGTTATATCATGAGTATAAAAGAGGAGTGAAAGCAGGATATGCTAAGTTTGAAACTTTTCCAGTATGGAGTCTACCCTTAAAACATCCAGTTAATATGGCCTATGAGGCTGCTACTGCAGATTTAAAAGATAAGAATATGATAGATTCATTTCATTTAGAAGCTTATGGAATTAGTGCAGTAAATTATAATAGAGATTTAGAGGTATTTCCAGTATTAAAAAATATCTTAAATAAAATAACTGGAGAAGATATATATAAATCACCAACTGATATGGGAGTTAATTCAATAGGAAAATGTATAACTGATGATGATATAGTGAGTATGGCCGCTAAAAAGGAAATAATAAGAAGATATTATAAAGCACTAGTAGAAGTTAAAACTGATGATATTGATCCAGAAGTACCTCAGAGAATTAAATTACTTATGAACGAACTTAATATTAGTGATAATTTAATTAAGGCTATAAATAGGGCTAGAGAGAAAGAAGAAGAATCTTCTTCTAAAGTAATAGCTTTAGAAATTACTCCTAATGTTATTATAACTGGTAGAGAGACAGAACTACTGACTCCAGCGGCTAGTTTAATATTAAACTCTATAAAATATTTAACTGATATTCCTGATGAGATAGATTTGTTATCTCCAGGAGTATTAAAGCCTATTCTTGATTTGAAAAAGAATGTCTTATCTAACAAACAAATACTTAATTTGAATGATGTCTTGATATCTTTATCAATATGTTCAGTAACTAATCCTACTGCTAATAAGGCTCTTAAGAATATAAATAAACTAAATGGTTGTGATGCTCATGCTACTTTTATTGTGGAAAAGTCTGATCTTGATTTACTTAGAAGTTTAGGTATTAATTTGACTTGTGATCCGGTATTTAATAGTGAAAAATTAATTTAATTATATCCCCTTAAGCCTAGGTCTTAAGGGGCAAAAGGAAGCCTAAGGTCTTCCTTTTGAAGTATATTTTGACAATTATATATATAACTGCTATAATATAAGATACTTTTGGGGGATTTATATGATAGCGTATACTGAAGATAAAAAAAGATATAATCTTGATACTGATAATTTTATAGATGAAGGAGAATATGGCAGAGTATATTTAACTAGTGATAATAAATGCTTAAAAATATTCAAACAGTCTATATCTAGAAAAGATAAAATGAGTTTTGATGAAGATGTCTTTAATATAATTAGAAAGTTAAAACCTAAGAATATTTATACACTAGGTGATTTATATTATAATAAATCATTAACTAGAATATTAGGTTACTTATCTGAATACTATTCAAAAGAGGATATAAATATATTAACTATGCCCGTAGATTATACTTTTGATAATTTATGTTCTCTATATGATTCATTTGTTTTACTTTCAGAATATAATATACGAATAAGTGATACTTGCACGCAAAATGTAATTTTAAATAATAATGGTATAACAATCATAGATACAGACTTTTATTATATTGATGCTAATAGTAATAAGTTAGCAATAAAAAAGAGTAATATATATGATTTGGGAGAATTATTTTCTTGGATATATATGAATTCTTTAAAAGAAACAGACTTTAATAAAAGAAGTGCAATGATTGATAAAATAGAAAAATTATTTATACCAATAGGTACTTTTGGAGTAGAACCAGTAATTAAAAAATTAATAAAATACAAATATCCAATAGATTATTTACAAAAAAGATGATATACTTATAAAGTAGTGTAGGTGATCATATTGGAATTATTAAGAGTAGTTGATAATAATGGTAATGATACTAATGAAATATTAGAAAGAGAAGAACTTCATAATAGGGGTAAACTGCATAATGAAGTAACTATTTATATTATAAATAATAAAAAAGAAGTATTATTACAAAGAAGAAGTAAAAATAGAAGATTCTGTCCTAATATGCTTGGAGTTATCGCAGGACATGTAAGCTATAATGAAACTCCCCTTGTTTGTGCAGGAAGAGAAATAATAGAGGAAGTAGGAGTAAGAATAAATAAAAATAATATTCATCCTCTATATGATAGATACTTAGTTAAAGAAAGATTTAATAATCATTTTATGTATCCATTCTATGCTGTATGTAATAAAGAGGCAAGTGAATTCAAAGTACAGAAAGAAGAACTATCTTATGTAAAATGGTATAGTATCGATAAAGTAATTGAAATGATAAAAGAAGATAATAAAGAACTGGTATTTAAAAAAGAGGAGATATCAATTTTTGAAAAATTAAAAAATATTGAATTATAGTATTGAAATATTTGAAAATTATGCTATAATCTAAATATAAATGTTGATGAGGACATGATTTATATATTTAATTATTTAGAGAGTTACTGGGTGGTGAAAAGTAATTAATTAAAGTATAGATTTCTACCTTGGAGTGAAATGTAAACATTTCCGGCTAGTAACCGTTATCAAAATTAAGTAAAATAAGAGGATGGTACCGTGCAGTAAGCACTCCTTATGAGTACCATTCTCTTTTATTTTAAAGGAGGAATATATGCGTACTGAAGAAATACCTATTGGAAGTAAATGGAGACACTTTAAAGGCTCCATTATGGAAGTGATAAATATAGCTACAAATAGCGAAACCCTTGAAGATATGGTAGTGTATAAACATGATAACAAGTTATGGGTAAGACCTATATCCTCGTTTCTTAGTACTGAGGATATAACTACCAGAAGTGATAATGTTACTGGGCAAAAATATAGATTTGAAAGGATAGGATAAAAATGATAGATATTAATTTAATAAGAACAAATAGGGATTTAGTAAAGGAAAATATTAAGAAAAAGTTTCAAGATAAAAAACTTCCTCTAGTGGATGAAGTATACGATATGGATATTAAATATCGTACTATTAGAACTGAAGCTGATGAAGCAAGAAGTAAAGTAAATACTTTAAGTAAAGAAATTGGTCTTTTAATGCGTGATAAAAAACTAGAAGAAGCAAATAAAGTTAAAGAAGAAGTATCTGAGATAAAGAGCAGAATACCAGAACTAGAAAAAGAAGAAGAATATTTAGAAAAAGAAATTAAAGAAAGAATGATGAAGATACCAAATATTATTGATAGTTCAGTACCTATTGGTAAAGACGATAGTGAGAATGTTGAAATAGAAAAATTTGGTGAGCCATTTGTACCAGATTATGAAATACCACATCATGCTGATATAATGGAAAGATTAAATGGTATTGATAAAGATAGTGCAGGTAGAACTAGTGGTAATGGGTTCTACTATCTAATTGGAGATATAGCTAGATTACATGAGGCCACTATTGCCTATGCTAGAGACTTTATGATTAACAAAGGTTTTACTTACTGTATACCTCCATTTATGATAAGAAGTGATGTCGTAAATGGCGTTATGTCTTTTGAAGAGATGGATGCTATGATGTATAAGATTGAAAATGAAGACTTATACTTAATAGGCACTTCAGAACATAGTATGATTGGTAGATTTAAAGGACAATTAATAGATGAAGGTAAATTACCAATAGCTATGACTTCATACTCACCATGCTTTAGAAAAGAAGTAGGAGCTCATGGTATTGAAGAAAGAGGAGTATATAGAGTACATCAATTTGAAAAACAAGAGATGGTTGTTCTATGTAAACCAGAAGATGCCATGGATTGGTATAATAAAATGTGGTCTTATATTGTTGAATTCTTTAGAAGTCTAGATGTATCAGTTAGAACCTTAGAATGTTGTTCAGGAGATCTAGCCGATCTTAAAGTTAAATCATGTGATATTGAAGCATGGAGTCCTAGACAAAAGAAATACTTTGAAGTTGGATCATGTTCTACTCTAGGGGATGCTCAAGCTAGAAGACTAGGAATAAGAATGAAAACAGAAAATGGTAATAAATATTTAGCTACATTAAATAATACAGTAGTAGCTAGTCCTAGATCACTTATTGCTATTCTAGAGCAGCATTATCAAGAGGATGGTAGTGTTATAATTCCTGAAGTATTAAGACCATATATGGGTGGTAAAGAAAGAATAGAAGTAAAGAGATAAACTATGAATAATAAACTTAGAACTTTTATGATAGGAAGATATGGAATAGATGACTTATATAAAGTATTATTAGTTATATATACTATTCTAATACTAATAAATATCTTTATAAGAAGCAAAATAATTGCTGTAATAGAAGTATTACTTATAATTATAATGATATATAGAGTACTATCTAAAAATATATATCAAAGAAGAAAAGAAAATGATATGTATTTAAAGGCAAAGAATAAGATATTAAGTACATATAATTATAACAAAAAGAAATATAAGGATCGAAATACTTATATGTATAAGAAATGTCCTAATTGTAGGCAGAAGATTAGATTACCACTTAAAAAAGGAAAACATACTGTTAAATGTCCTAAGTGTAGTAATAAATTTGAAGTAAAATGTCATAAAAACGAAAAGATAAAAGTAGAAATAGTTAAATAACATTTAAAGAGTGTAAAGTATAGGAAGATTACTAAGCTAATCTTCTTTTTTATTGACATTTTTCACTATATTTCTTATAATTAACTTGTAAGGTAGGTAATAAATATGAAACTAAATGAAAAAAGAATTATTAACGATATAAGACTATTATCACTCGATATGATAAATACTGCAGGTTCAGGTCATCCTGGAATAGCCTTAGATTTAGCTCCAACTATGTATACACTATTAGCATATCATCTAAAGTTTGATCTAGAAAGAAAAGCTTGGTGTAATAGAGATAGATTAGTATTATCTTCAGGCCATGCTTCTTCTCTTTTATATGCCAGTTTATTCTATTGCTTAGATGACTATTCATTAGAGGAGTTAAAAAACTATAGAAGAATAACATCACCATTATCAGCTTATCCTGAATATGATCTAAATGGTAGAATAGAGTGTACTACTGGTTTACCAGGAGAAGGTCTAGCTACTTCAGTGGGTATGGCAATGGGTGAAAAGTATCTAGCAGCTACTTTTAATAGAAAGAAAAATCCATTATTTGACTATAATATCTACTGTATATGTTCTGAAGGTGATATGATGGAGGGAATATCCTATGAAGCAGCTTCACTTGCGGGAACACTATCTTTAGATAATTTAATAGTATTATATGATTCTAATGAGATGACTGCTGATGGTAGTACTGATAAAACATTTGATGAGAATGTTCTAGATAGATTTAAGAGTATGAACTGGAATACTCTTGAAGTAAGAAATGGCGAGTCAGTTAGTGAAATATCTAATGCTATAGAAAAAGCTAAAAAGAGTAATAAACCTACAATTATCAAGATTAATACTGTACTTGGAGTACATTCAAAATACGAAGGAACAAATAAAATACATTCTAATTTAGAATTAGAAGATTTAAATAATATTAGAACAGAGTTAAAAGGAACTGGTGAGTTTACTTTTGATGAAGAAGCAAGAAATAACTTATTAAAATTTATCAAAGAAGGAACTGATGACTATTATAGAGAATGGTATAGTGAATATGAAATGTATATTGCTAATGCTACTGATAGTGAGAAAGATAATCTTAACTTAGTAATAGAAAATGATAAGATAATTCTTGATATAGCAGCAGTTATTGATACTAGTAAAATATTTGAAGATAAAGCTATGCGTGATATAAACTACCAAATAATGAATGTTATAGCATCATTCATACCTAATTTTATGGGTGGAAGTTCTGATATGGTATGTAGTACTAAAACTTATCTAAAAGGTAAGAAAGAATTTGCTTATGATGAAAATGCTGGTAGAAATATTAGCTTTGGTGTAAGAGAATCTCTAATGGGAGCCATTATGAATGGTCTTGCCCTTACTAACATAAGAAGCTTTGGTAGTACTTACTTAGCTCTAGTGGACAAAATGATACCTGAGATAAGAATGTCCTCAATGATGAAACTACCAGTAACTTATATCTTTACTCATGATAGTGTAAGAGCAGGTCAAGAGGGTATGACTCATGAGCCAATTGAAGAATTGGGTAATTTGAGAAATATACCAGGACTTAATGTCTTTAGACCAGCAGATTATAAAGAATTAATAGGTAGTTGGAATTATATTTTAAAAGAAGGAAAACCTAGTGCTTTAGTATTACCTAAAGGACATAATGAAACCATGAAACATACTAGTTCAGAAAAGACCTTACGTGGAGGTTATATAATAAGTGAAGTAAGAACTAGACTAGATCTTATACTAATAGCTACTGGTTCTGAAGTAGAACTAGCTATGAAAATAAAAGATGAACTACTAAAAAACTATATTGAAGCAAGAGTAGTATCAATGCCAAACTTGGGTTTATTCCTAAAACAAGATAAAGATTATCAAGAACAAGTCTTACCTCGTGGTTACAGAAGAATGGCTTTAGAACTATCTAATGATCCAAATTGGTACCGTCTAGTAAATCAAGACGACTTTATCGGAGTAACTGACTTTGGAAGAACAGGTACTGAAGAAGAAGTATTATCATATTACGAACTTGATTTAACTAATATAATTATAAGAATAAAAAATAGTTTATAATTCGACAAAATATATAAATATAGTATGTTAATATTACCATGGTGATATTATGAGAACATACTATATTTTTAATGTTAATAGATATTTTAGTTATATGTATAAAAATAAGCCATTTAAGATGTATAAAATATTTGAAGAAATATATTATTCTAAGAGTTATGATAGTTTAAATACTTATAGGAATTTTGAAACAGTAGCTGTTCCTTTTAATAAAATAATGTTAAATGAATATATATATTATGAGTTCAAATTAAAATATGGTTATAAAAGAAATGGTAATAAGCATAACTTAAATACTAGTGAGAATAGTACTCTTCAAATAAATAATTATAATATAAAATTAATTACAGAAAATAATTATTCTATATTCTTTAAATATCTAAATAATTATAATAATAATTTATTTGTTTGTGACTTTGAAAACATGGATTATTTTTGGTTATGTAAATTATATAATAAGAAGAGTAGTGTAGAATTAGTAAAATAACTTTACAAAATACTAATTTAATAGTAAAATTATCTTAAGGAGGGATATAACATGCAATGGTTATGGGATTTATTATATGCCTTAGGTGGTCTTGTACTAGGAGCAGTAATAGGTTTTCTAGTAGCTAGAAAATTAATGAAGAAAGAATTAAAGAAAAATCCACCTATAAATGAACAAATGATTAAAACAATGATGAGTCAGATGGGAAGAACTCCATCACAAAAACAAGTTAATCAAATGATGAAACAGATGAATAAGTTTATGTAATTTATTCATTTTGTTTTAATACGAAAGGATAGTATGAAGAAAAAATATGCATTAAAAGAATTTTATGAGTTAGAAAGAAAAATCTTTGAACTTAGAATATCAGTAAAAAAAGGTAATTTTAGTAATGAATTAAGAGAAAAATTAACTACACTTGAAATAGAATATGAAAGAATATCTTCACAAATATCTTGGGATATAGAAAATTGTAATATAGATTATGGTTATGAAGATAATAATAAAGAACTAAAAAGAGTAAAGAAAATATAATATTTAACATATAAAAGTAATAACTAAGAAAGGTATAACTAATATTTTTCTTTTAGTATATAATTATAGCTTATATATAATAGATATGTAGATATATTATATTGAGACTAAGAATTAGGCTTAATATAGCAGTGAAAGACTTACATAGTAAGGCTTGAACTGAATATAAAAAATAAAATGCTTGTATAAATATTTAGTAATATGTTATAATCTAAATATAGATAAAGGAGATTGTTTACATGAATAAAAGTAAAGTATATTTTACAAAAGAAATAACTAGTGAATCATTAGTAAAAATATATGAAGCACTAGGTATAGAATTAAAAGGAAATGTTGGAGTAAAATTACATACAGGAGAAAAAGGTAATCAAAATTATCTAAGACCAGAATTTATGAAAGAATTGATAGATAAAGTAGGAGGCATCGTAATAGAGTGTAATACAGCTTATGATGGAGCAAGAAATACTACTGAAAAACATAAAGAATTAATGAAAGAACATGAATGGAATAAATATTATAAAGTAGATATTATGGATAGTGAAGGAGATACTACTCTAGATATACCGAATGGTAAAATAATCAAAAAAGATTATGTTGGAAAACATATAAATAATTATGATAGTATCTTAGTATTATCCCACTTTAAAGGTCATCCAATGGGAGGCTTTGGCGGAGCTCTTAAACAATTATCAATAGGTTTCGCTTCAAGTGGTGGAAAAGCCTATATCCATACTGCGGGTAAAACAACCGATATGAATGATTTATGGAATAATATTCCAAGTCAAGAAAAATTTATCGAGTCAATGGCAGATGCAGCCTCAGTAGTACATAATGAATTTAAAGGAAATATCGCTTATATTAATGTAATGAAAAATATGAGTGTAGATTGTGATTGCTGTGCTAAAGCAGAAGATCCTTGCATGAAAGATATTGGTATTCTAGCAAGTATAGATCCAGTAGCTATAGATAAAGCTTGCCTAGATTTAGTCTATAATAGTAGTGATAAAGGAAAAGATCATCTAATAGAAAGAATAGAATCAAGACAAGGTACACATATAATTGATGCCGCAGCTTCAATAGGATTTGGTAATAGTAATTATGAACTTATAAATATAGATTAATAAAAAGATAAAAGGGGTCCAAAGGAAGGAATTATATGAATAGAGAAGAAATAAATAACAAGTTAGAATTTATGCAAGAATTAGCTAATCGTTTTCCTACTAAGGATGACGCTGTAACAGAGATAATAAATTTAAATGCTATACTTGCTTTGCCAAGAGGACCAGAACACTTTATGAGTGATTTACATGGGCAAGCCGATGCTTTCACTCATATTTTAAATAATTCTGCAGGAGGAATAAAATTCCGTATATGGCAGTTATTTAATGGTACATTAACCCAAAAAGAACAAGATGAATTAGCTACATTAATATACTATCCAAAAGAAAAAATGCAAATAGTATTAACTGAAGTACCAGATAAAGAAAAATGGTATTATGATAACCTACTTAGAATAATCGAAGTAACTAAAAAGTTTTCCTCTAGATATACAAGAAGTAAAGTAAGAAAAGTGTATCAAGATGATAATTTAAGTTATATAATAGATGAATTATTAAATAATAAAATAGAAGAAGAAAATAAAGATAAATATTATAAAGAAATATTAAATACCATAATAGAACTAGGATATAGTGAAAAACTAATAATATTATTATCCTCTATAATAAAGAAATTATCAGTAGATGTTTTACATGTAGTAGGAGATATATATGACAGGGGGCCAGAACCACATAAAATAATGGATAGTCTTGAAGAATATCATTCAGTAGATATTCAGTGGGGTAATCACGATATACTATGGATGGGAGCCGCTATTGGAAGTAATATCTGTGTATCAGGAGTTATTACCAATAGTGTTCGCCATAACAATCTAGATATTCTCGAAGATATATATGGTATTAATCTAAGACCATTAGCAAACTTTGCCGAAGAAACATATAAAGATGCCATGGTCTGGAAACCAAGACATACTAAAGATGAAGACTATTTAACTAATTTAAATGTAAGACAATCAGCAAAAATACATAAAGCCATATCAGTAATAATGTATAAACTTGAAGGTATCTTCGCAGAAAAACATCCTGAATACAAAATGACTCATCGTAGACTATTAGATAAAATAGATTATGAAAATAATGAAATAACAATAGATGGTAATACATATCATCTTGAAGATACAGACTTTCCCACTATTGATAAGAATGATCCATATAAGTTAACCAAAGAAGAAGAGAAAATAATCTCAGACTTAGTAAGGTCATTCTTAAATAGTGAGTCACTGCAGCGACATATGAATATCTTAATTGAAAAAGGAAGTATGTATAAAATAGTCAATAATAATTTAATGTATCATGCCTTAGTACCATTAAATGAAGATGGAACATTAAAAGAAGTAACTATAAATAATGTTACAACATCAGGTAAAAAACTATTTGACTATATAGATTTATTAGTCAGAAAAATGTTTTATTGTAGAACACAAAATCAAGAAGAATTAGATTTAATGTGGTACCTATGGTGTGGCCCAGACTCACCATTCTTTGGTAAAGATAAAATGACCACTCTAGAAAGAGTATTAATAAAAGATAAAAAATCACATAAAGAAAAAAGAAACTATTATTATCAGTATCAAGAAAATAAAGAAGTTATGGAAAATATAATGAAAGATTTTGGTATTACAAATTTAAATAATGCTCATATAATAAATGGTCATATTCCAGTAGAAAGAATAAATGGAGAAGTACCATTAAAAGCAGACGGTAAAGTAATAGTAATTGATGGAGGCTTCTCTAAAGCCTATCAAAAAACTACAGGAATTGCGGGCTATACATTGGTATCAGGATCAACAGGTATGCGAATTATTGCTCATGAACCATTTACTTCTTTAGAAAGTGCTATATTAAATAATGAAGATATTCACTCGTTTATAGATATAGAAACAAATCCAAAATGCCGTATTACTATCGCAGATACTGATAAAGGGAAAGAATTAAAAAGTCAAATAAACAATTTAAGAATGTTAATAGAATGTTATAAATTAGGCTTAATACATGAAAATAAAGAATATAAATATGTAAAAGTATATAAAAAAACAAAAAGATGATTGTAAATAAAAATGAATTATGATAAAATAATAATGTCCTTTGAAAAAGACATTATTAATGGTCTGTTGGTGAAGTGGCTTAACACATTGCCCTCTCAAGGCAACATTCATGGATTCGAATTCCATACAGATCACCATATTAAATACTAAGACTGGAGTAATATCCAGTCTTTTATATAACATAAAATAGTATCAAAGATATAATTAAAGATATTAATACCTGATATATTCTACCAATAAAATAATTTCTATATCTTATCCTTTCATCTAAAATAGATATAACCTGCATATGAATAGATAATCCTCCAAAAGATATAATAGATGATGACAATATAACCTTAAATATATTACTAATATTTAGTTTAGATAGATGTTCTAATCCCATAGTCATCTCTAATATACTCTTAATACCAAGAGATAAATAACTATTCAAATGAAATATATTAATAATTAAAGTACTAAGTATCAAAAACAAACATACAGTAACAGAAATCATAAGTAGAGAGTTAATACTCTTCTTAATAGAACTGGAAAATATCTCAGTAAAAGTTTGACTTTTACTACTTTTAGTTATACAATTATTATTAGTTAGAGTGTTCTTATTTCTAACTAAAATACCAAGTATAATACTACTTAAATAAGTACTAATAAGTATAATTACTCCATATTTATTATTATTTAAATATAATATCCCAACGGTATTTAAAACAAATAAAGGATTAGGAAAATGATTAAATAATAATAAATGTTCTGCTTCTTCTTTAGATATTAAATTATTATTATAACTAGTAATAATATTCATAGCATTAAGAGGAAAACCAGATACCAACGAAAGTAATACTATTAAAGTGGCATTATTACTAATATTAAATATTTTAGATATAAAATTAATTATCTTATTAGGTATATACTTAGTAAAATTATAATTAATTAATATATCAGAAATAATAAACATTGGAAGCATTGAAGGAACTAAAGTATTAAACCAAATATAAAAAGAATTAATAATAGTTTCTGATACAATAGTTTTATTAAATAATATGACTATTAAAATAATAAAAGTTAATATAACAATAATTAAATTAGAATATTTTTTCATAATAGATTATATGATATAACATAAGAAAATAGAAATGGAGAAAAATATGAAAGAAAAAATAAAAAACTTTATTAAAGAAAATTATAAGTTCATATTAGTATTAATATTATTAGTATTATTTACCACAGTAAGATTACCATACTATATTATGACTACTGGTGGTACTATAAATATTACTGATAGAGTAGAAATGTCCAGCTATGAAAAAGATAAAGAAGGATCTATTAATATGCTATATGTTAGTGAATATGATGCTACGCCATTTTCTTATCTAGTGGCCAAAATAAAAGGAGAAGAAATAAATAGCAATAAAGATAGACAAATATCTAATGAAAGTGTTAAAGATATAAATAAAAGAAATAAAATAATGCGTGATAATTCTTTAGATACTGCCACTATTGTCGCTTATAAAGGAGCTGGTAAAACTATAAATATCAAAAGTAAGAAAAACATAGTTATGGCTAAGACTAATGATAATGATTTTGAAGTAGGAGATATTATTCTTACTGTAAATGATAATACTTGTGAAGATGTAAATGCTATTAGAGAAATAATAAATAATAGTAATGAAAATGATATAATAAAATTCAAAGTATTAAGAGATGATAAAGAGGTAGAAGTAGATGGTAAAGTAGTACTAGAGGATAATAGAAAAATAATAGGTATTATTATAACTACCGACTATGAATATGATCTAGATCCAGAAATAACTATTAAGTTTAAAAATAGTGAGTCAGGAGCCTCTGGAGGTTTAATGTTAACTCTTACTATTTATAATGCTATATCAGGTGAAGATCTAATCAAAGGAAGAAATATTGCCGGTACAGGTACTATAAATCTAGATGGTACTGTTGGAGAAATAGATGGTGTAAAATACAAAATAATGGGAGCTAATAATAGTAACATGGACATTGTCTTTTTACCAAGTGCTAATTATGAAGAAGCTATTAGTGTCAAAGAAAAATATAACTACGATATGGATATAATCAAAGTAGATACATTTAACGAAGTATTAGAGTACTTAAGAAATAATTAATAAATATCCTCTTAAGCCTATAATAGTCTTAAGAGGCACAATAGAGCCTAGGTCTCTATTGTGAAAGCTTATTTATTTTCTAAATACTTATTGCAAAATATAATTACTTATGGTATTATTAGTGTGTATTAAAAAATAGTGAAAAGGAGGCCCTTCTTATGAAAAAAATAGTAATTAGAAATGTTAACTATTTGTTAATTGGGGGGGGGCTTGAAAGTCTATTAACTTATATAAATAATGGAATTATAGATAGTTTAAATATAAAGACTATAGGGAAAACTAATAGAAATATTAGTCTTTCTTTATAGTCTT
>OGFF01002045.1_pt1 | contig 18811 bp, 12 predicted proteins | sample 1570751 | NCBI WGS metagenome assembly OGFF01 (sample SAMEA2581951, study PRJEB24529) | metagenome | biome: Human gut stool | place: China | collected 2011 | reverse complement strand
AAACAGCTGTATGATTACACGGCAGGCGTGAACAATGCGTTTTCCGTGAATGCGCAGCAGTACATCAAGACGGGGCTGCTCTACTACAACGACGTGACGCCGGTGTATGGCGTGGGCGTGGGCAATATTGAAACGACCGTGACGGACAGCGGCGGAAAGATTGTGGACCGAACGAAAAACGAACTGCTGACCGTGACACCGAAACGCATTTCCTTCTGGCAGGAGGGGCTGGAGGTCGCGTACCTGTCGGGCAAGAAGCTGCATTTTCCGTCCGGAACGCTGGAGGCGGCGGGGGCGGTGCTGTCGGGGAAGATCACGGCAGCAGCCGACTCGACGTTTGGCCCGTGGACGATCTCGGAAAGCAGCATTTTCCACACGGCCAATGAGTTTGGCGGCAGCGTGAGCATGTACTTCGGCACGAGCGGGCTTTCCATCAAGGACAAATTCAAGGTCGACGCGAACGGCAAGCTGACGTGCACGGGGGCTGAGATCGGCGGAACGATCAACGCAACGGATCTGAAGCTCGACGGTACGAGCATCCAGACGAAGCTCAAGCAGATCATGGATGAGATCGAGATCATTACTGAAGGGCTTGTGACTGTTGGGCTGGAGATCGCGGGCACGAATTTTTCCGATGGCAAGATCAGCACGGAGGCAGGCAGCCTGAACTTTACGGGCTCGTCGTCCGCGGATTACGCCGTGGAACTGTCCAGCCCTGCGGTGCGCATCAAGTCGACAGAGGGCTCTGTGTATCTGCAGAACAAGAATGAAAGCGCGTGGATCCAGCTGCTCGCAAGCGGGAAGATCATTTTCCATGCAGCGTCCATCGAGGGGATCAGCACCGCAACGCCGGTGTTTGGGTGAGGATATGGCGACGTATACGGAAAAATGCTATACAGACAATGGTGGAACGCTGGTGGCGACGTTGACCGAAGAAATTGAGGGGACAGAAATTGCGGTCACAGATACGCTGGCCTACAAAACATATGGGAAGGCATATGTTTTTATGATATGCAGAGGCGCAGGGCAGATGGATCGCTGGATCAAGGGCGAAAGAATCAATTTAAACCGGATACAACAAGGCGGCTCCGTGATAAGATTTTACTTTGTCCGTCGCGTTCAAGTTTCAGATTTTGCGTGGACAGACAATGATGATGAAAAAATCAAGGCTGGGCAGCATGTGTCGAATCTGACCGCAGCTGCGATGAATGACTTGTATCAAAAGCTGATCGCTATGAGCGAGCTGACAGGGGTGCGGGCTGATACTGTTCCTAAAATTGTGCCTGGGGATACTATAACGGCAAGCATTGTCAGCCAGGCGTTTAATGGGATAGGGGGAGGGCTGCTATATGTCGATGAAGATGCGAGGCAAGCAATGTATGATGGGGTTAAGCATGACAGCATCAAAAAAGGAGCCCCGATTTATGCACGGATACTGCTGAACATGAAGGGCGGAGTAAACAAGCTGATTCAGGCAATGCGGCCATAGCGGCGGAAGGAGATTGAAATGAACATCACAAAGGCAATCGTGCAGCTGCGGGAGCGGCTGATCATGGACATCAACCGGGCGGGGCTGCCGCCGGTCGTGGTGGGGCTTGTGCTGGACGGAATCCGGCATGAGGTCGAGCTGCTGACGGCAGCAGATATGCGGAAGGAGGACACAGAGGATGCAGACAGAGCAGATGCAGCCGAGAATGCAGAATGACACGGCGAGCGGGCTGACGACGCGGAAGTCCATCGGCGAAGAGCAGGCCAGAAAGGCTATGGACACGCTGCAGAAATACCGGCAGGGCAAGAGTGCGCTGGAGGCGCGGGTCATTGCTTCGGAGGACTGGTGGCGCATGCGCAGCTGGCAGAGGATCCAGAAGGGGAACCAGGAGGACGACAAGTGGACATCGGCGTGGCTCTTCAACGTCATCATGGGCAAGCACGCGGATGCCATCGCGGCATATCCGGCCCCGGCGATCCGGCCGCGGGAACCGGACGACCGGGAGGAGGCGGCGAAGCTTTCCTCGGTGCTGCCGGTCATCCTGGAACAGAACGACTTTGAAGAGGTCTATTCGGACAGCCAGTGGACGAAACTCAAGCAGGGGACGCTCATCTGGCATGTGAAGTGGGATTCCTCGAAGCTGAATGGACTCGGGGATATCTCGGTGCAGCCGGTGGATATTCTGTCTTTTTTCTGGGAGCCGGGCGTGCGGGATCTGCAGAAGTCGAAGAACATCTTCCTGACGGAGATGGTGGACAACGATCTGCTGGTCGAGAAGTACCCGGAGCTGCGGGGAAAGCTCAACTCCAATCCGCAGATCCAGCAGAAGTACAACACGGACGACATCATCAACTTTGACAACAAGTCAATGGTGGTGGACTGGTATTACAAGAAATATCAGAACGGACGGCAGGTGCTGCACTTTGCAAAGCTGGTGGGCGATACGGTTTTGCAGTCGACGGAGAACGATACGGAACAGAAATATGACACGCTGACGCTGCCGGACGGGAGCATTGTGCAGCAGCCGGCCGGGCGGCCCATGGCCGAGACGGGGCTGTATGACGACGGGGAATACCCGTTCGTGGTCGACGCGCTGTTCCCGGTGGAGGGGAGCATAGCGGGATACGGCTATATCGACGTCGGCAAGTCGACGCAGGAGCAGATCGACCGGATGAACCAGGCGATCGTAAAGAACGCGATCATGGCGACGACGCCTCGGTGGTTCAAGCGGTCGGACGGGTCGGTCAACGAGCAGGAGTTCGCGGACTGGACGAAGCCGTTTGTGCATGTGGATGGGAATCTGGGGCAGGACAGTCTGGTTCCGATCCAGGTGAACATGCTCAACAGCAATTACATTGCGATCTTGCAGAACAAAATTGAAGAGCTCAAGTGGACGACGGGAAACACGGATGTCAACAACGGCGCGACAAACTCGGGCGTGACGGCAGCCTCGGCCATTGCGGCCTTGCAGGAGGCATCCGGCAGGAGCAGCAAGGATTCTACGAAGTCGGCATACCGGGCGTATGCGCGGATGATCCGGATGGTCATTGAGCGGATCCGGCAGTTCTACGATCTGCCGCGGCAGTTCCGGATCATCGGGCAGCGCGGGGCAGAGCAGTTCGTACAGTACAGCAATCAGGGCTTGCAGCCGCAGACGCTCTACGGCGCGAACGGGCAGCCGGATGGGCTGCGGAAGCCGGTCTTCGACATTGAGGTCTCGGCGCAGAAGGCGAGTGAGTACACGTCCATGGCGCAGAACGAGCTGGCACTGCAGTTCTTCCAGCTGGGATTCTTCAACCCGCAGATGGTCGACCAGGCGCTATCTACACTGGACATGATGGACTTCGACGGGAAAGACTCGATCATCCAGAAAATCCAGGAGAACGCGGACCTGCAGCAGCGGCTCATCGAGTGGCAGCAGCTGGCGCTGGCGTTGGCAGACCGGTACGATCCGGTCATGGGTGAGGGGCTGGCACAGCAGATCCTGCAGGAGGGCGGACAGGCAGTCCCGCAGGCGAGCGCCGAGGCAGCGGAGAAGCCGGAGATCAACACCGGCGAGACGCAGGAGCCGAAGATCGTGGAGAATGCGCGCAAAAAGTCGGAAGAAAGCACGCAGCCGGGATAAGAACCGACGATTGCGGCGGCCCGTTCCGGCGGGATTATTTCTGACTGGCGTGGGGTGAAGTTGGGAAAAGTTTGTGCTACGATGATTTTAGAATAAACGCCAGAAAGGAATTTATAGCATGGAAGGCGAATTCACGGGCGTAAGCGTTCAGACGAACGCAGCTGAAGCCGCCGGTCAGCAGAGCGGGCAGGAGGCAGCCGCACAGGCGCAGGTGCAGCAGCAGCCGGTCAACGTCCCCGACGCTCAGGGACAGGGTACGCAGCAGGAAGAAACGTTTGACAGCCTGATTCAGGGAAGATTCAAGAAGGACTTTGACTCTGCTGTGCAAAGGGTTGTCAAGCAGCGGGTGCGCGGGCTGAACCAGTACAAGGGGCAGGCGGAGGCCATGGCTCCGATCATTGACCAGCTTGGCGCGCTCTATGGGATCGACACGTCGGATCCGCGAAAGACGGACTTTGCGGCGCTGGCACAGCGCTTTTCCGCTGACGAGCGGCTTTATAGCGCAGAGGCCATGGAAAAGGGCATGTCGGCGGACGCCCTCAAAAAGGAGTACGCCGGCAGGGCCGAGAATACGGCCATGCGGCGGCAGCTGCAGGAGTACCAGATGCGAGAAGCCTTCGCCGGGATCCAGGCAGACTTTGCCCGGGATGTGACGGCGCGGTACGGCGTGGACTTTGAGACCGAGATGCAGAACCCGGATTTTGCGCGGCTCATGGGCGCGGGCGTGCCGCCGAAGACGGCCTATGAGGTCATCCACCAGCAGGAGATCGCACAGGCACAGGCGCAGCTGGTGGCGAACCAGGCGCGAGAGAACGTCATGCGGACCATCCAGGCGCAGGGCGCGCGGCCGCAGGAGATCGGATCCGGCGCTGCGGGCGGAGAGAACGTCCCGATGAAAACACACTGGTCACGCGCGGAGGTGGAGGACATGCGCCGCCGCGCGGCAAGAGGGGAACGAGTGATCCCCTGAGAAAGGAGATAAGAAGCTATGTTTAAATCCAAAGTCGGATTTCAGTTTTTTGCTGACGCCGGTACGCTCGTCAACGCGACCGGCAACTATGTAAACGCAGGCACCGGTCAGACGACCGCATTCAGCGGCAACGACACGCTCGCGCCGACCATGAAGACGTTCTACGACACGCAGCTGCTCGAGAACGCACGGCCGAACCTCGTGCATGCGCAGCTGGCAGGCCGTCAGGCACTGCCGCGCAACCACGGCAAGACCGTCGAGTGGCGCAAGTGGAACACGCTGAAGGACGCGGAGGAGCTGACCGAAGGCGTCATCCCGACCGGCCAGAAGATGGGCCAGACCAGCACGACCGGCGCGATCAAGCAGATCGGCCTGTATGTGACGGTTTCCGATCAGCTCGAGCTGCATGCGCTGGACAACGTCATCCTGGGCGCGACCGAAGAGCTCGGCGCTTCCGCGGGTACGTCCATCGACAAGCGCGTGCGCGACGCGGTCGTGGCAGGCTCGAACGTGCAGTACTGCGACAAGGTCGCAGCGGGCGGCGCGCATACGGCAGTCACCAGCCGCGCAGGCCTCGACCTGACGGCGAAGCTGACACCGGACGAGGTCAACAAGGCCGTGACGACGCTGAAGAAGATGAAGGCTCCGAAGATCGACGGCAAGTATGTCGCGATCATCCATCCGTCGGTCGCATACGACCTGCGGTCCTCGGACGCATGGGTCGAGGCACACAAGTACGCAGACGTCACGCCGCTGTTCTCGGGTGAGATCGGCGAGCTGCACGGCGTCCGGTTTGTTGAGACGACGGAGGCGAAGATCTTCAACAACTCGACCTGCCCGGTCAAGACTGCAGCGTCTGGCGGAGGAACGGCGGTCTACTACAGCGTGTACGCGACGCTGTTCCTCGGAAAGGACGCATACAAGATGATCGACCCGGAGGGCGGCAATCTTGAGATGATCGTCAAGGGCAAGGACGAGATCGGCGGCCCGCTGAACCAGTTCTCGACCGTCGGCTACAAGGCCGAGATGGCGGCGAAGCTGCTGTACGAGGACCGCATGGTCCGCGTGGAGAGCTGCAGCGCATACTCCGGTACGGACGAAGCCAACTGAGAAAGGAGCACATACAATGGCAACTGAGAAGACCGCTGCGGCGGCTGCACAGGCAAACCCGGAAGACGTGTGGGACGTCATGAAGACGATCTATCTGCCCCGCGGGCAGGAGAACGAGGAGCAGAGCCGCTTTGTGGCGGTAAACGGACGGACGTTCATGGTGCCGAAGGGCAAGGACGTGCAGGTCCCGCTGCCGGTGTATGAGGTTCTGATGAACGCGCGGATGGCGGAGGAGGAAGCCTTCCGCCGCGCGCAGGCGGACAACTGACAAGTAAATGCCCATGACGGCATGAAGCAGAGGAAGGGGCAGAAATGCCCCTTCTTTTGGTAAGGAGGGGACTATGAAAATCAGAGAAGCAATCGAGACGGTCGACCGGTTACTGCCGAACCAGTACGAGACGCCGGATAAGGTCCGGTGGCTGTCGGAGCTGGACGGGATCGTGTACCGGGATATCATCTGTACGCACGAGCACGAGAAGGAACCGGAGCCGTTCACGGGCTATGGGGAGGACGTGGCTCTGGAAACGGAGCTGCTGATCCCGTGGCCGTATGATGAAATTTACCGCTGGTATCTGGGGATGAAGATCTGCGACGCCAACGGGGAGACGACGAAGTATGCAAACGAGGCGGCGAAATACAACAGCTACTATCAGGGGTATTTCAACGCCTACAACCAGGCGTACATGCCGAAGCAGTACGCGACACACTTCAAGCTTTAAGGCGGTGAGACTATGAGCGTATATCGAGTAGAGTCGGGCGGCAGGGCACCGGCGGGGCTTTCGGCCGGCGACGAGGTCGTGACCGGCGGCGGCACGTACCGCATCACGGGCGTGAACGCGGACGGCAGCTACCAGTCGCAGCTGGTAAACAAGAACCAGACGACGCGCAACTATGGCGGAAGCTACCAGACCCGGAACAGCCCCTACACCATGTCCGGTGTTTCGGACTACACGAGAAGCAAGCTGAACGGACTGGAGGGAGGCTATATGCCGTCGGGCAGCGTGCAGGCGGCGCTGGCGTATCTGGAGCAGGTCAAGGCCAGCAAGCCGGACGCGTATCAGTCGCGCTGGGACGATGAACTGACGAGCCTGTATGACCAGATCCGGAACCGGAAGAAATTCAGCTATGACATGGGGACAGACCCTCTGTATCTGCAGTACCGGGAGCAGTATCAGCGCCTCGGGCGGCTGGCCATGCAGGACACGATGGGGCAGGCGGCGGCACTCACGGGCGGCTATGGCTCAACCTACGGCGAGCAGGTGGGCCAGCAGGCATACAATGCGTATCTGCAGAACCTCAACGACATCGTGCCGCAGCTGCAGCAGCAGGCATACCAGCGGTATCAGGACGAAGGGACGGATCTCTACAGCCAGTATAGCCTTGTGAAGGGCCGGGACGACACGGACTACGGCCGGTACCGGGATACGGTCAGCGATTATTATTCGGATCTTTCGGATGCGCGGAGCGCGTACAACTCGGAGCGGTCGCTGGACCAGAGCCAGTGGGAGACGATGCTGAACTACTGGGCGCAGAAGGCCAACAACGAAAACGCTGCCTACCTGCAGGCGCTGGCGGCGGAGCAGGCGGCAGCGAAGAAATCCGGCGGCGGAGGCGGCGGAAGCAGCTCCGTGGGGCTGAACCTCATTAACGGATACGGGAACCGGGAAGAAAATGTGGCGATGCTGGATGCGAGCTACAGGGGCGTGATGCAGACGATCTCGACGCTGCTTGCGCAGGGGAAGACGGAGCGGGCCTATGACGAAGCTGTGAATGCGAGAAGCCAGATGAGTAAGCAGCAGTGGAACAACCTTGCGAATCTGATCTGGGAGCGCACGGGGCAGAAGATCGACAGCGGCGTCAGCTATAAGCAGGCGAAGGTCTCAAAGAGCAGGAAATAAGGAGGACGGAATGAGCCTTATCTCGAAGAAGAAATTTATGAACGGCATCGAGAAGAACCAGTCGAAAGCGGCTGGTTCTTCCGGCGGTCTTATGAACCGGACGGATTTTGTAGCGGGTGTACAGAACGGGAACGAGGAAATGCGCAGACGGCAGGCGGCGTTTGAGGCGTATCGCGCCGCTGTGCAGCTTTATTCCAGAGATGGCGAGAGCGGGCAGAAAAAGGCGGAGAGTGCGGGGGCGGCAATCAGCGGGAAGGTATCGCAGCAGGAATACAGCCGGTCTTCCGCGATGCAGACACAGTATGGCTCATACCAGAATTACCTGCGCGGCGTGGAGGCGGCGCAGGGGCGGCAGCTTGGGCTGATGGCACTGCAGCAGCAGAGCGCGGCGCTGACGTTCCGCCCATCAGTCAAAAGCCAGAAGGATGATGTAAACAAGGCAATCGCGCGGGCACGGGCGATGAAGACCGTGGAGCGGGACCAGGTGCGCGGGATGCGGCGGACGTCGAAGCTGCTTGAAGGAGAGATTTACAACCGCGAGGTCGAGCAGGCGGACACGCATTTTTCCGGGACGGGTCTGTCTGAGAACGGAAAGAGCGTGACGCAGCTGCAGAACGAGATCGACGCGCTGCAGAAACGAAAGGCACAGGTCGACAGCCAGAGCGTGCTGGCCAGGGCGCAGGAGGCGATCGGAGACCTGAGCGAGGAAGACCAGAATCTGCTCCGGCAGTACCGCGGGAAGGAACTGAACGGGTATCAGGTGCGAGCGTATGCAAAATACGACGCGAAGAAGGCACTGAACGAGAAGGGCTATGACGACGAGAAGCTGAAGCAGCTCGCGGAATGGCAGAAGGTGCTCGACGACTATGAGAACGCGCAGAAGCTCGATGCGGCGGCACAGGAGATCGGACAGCGGTCGCCGGTGGGCGGCACGCTGTTCTCTGCGGCGCTGGCACCGGGGAAGGCGCTGGGCAATCTGGAATCGCTGCGCGGCGTGCTGCCAAGCTGGGCGGGCGGATATCAGAACGAGGATATGCCGACGAACGTATACAGCCCCGCATACAACGCGACGCGGCTGTCTTCCGGGATCCGGGGGAGCGTCATGCAGAACATGGATCCGGGATGGCAGTTTTTGTATCAGGCAGGCACGTCGGCACTGGACAGCGCGGTCAACATGGCGGTCTCGACGGGGCTCGTGGGAACCTTCGGCGGCGTGGCCGGTGCGGGGGCGAAGGACGCGGTCGCGGAGACGATGAACTGGGTGATGGGCTCGCAGGTTGCGGCAGACTCCGTGTATGAGGGGATCCAGAACGGGAAGTCCAATCAGGAAGCCTTGATCGACGGCATTGTCGAGGGCGCAATCGAGGGCATTACGGAAAAATACTCCGTGGGCGATATCATCGAGAACATGCTGAGCGGAAAGGCCGTGTGGAAGAAGGCGCTGCGGTCGTTTGCGTCGGAAGGCGCGGAAGAAATCGCGTCCAACTGGCTCAACCGCGCGTATGATGTGGTAGCGAAGCATGACCGGGGTGAGGTCATGTCTGCCTACGCGGCTTACATTGCGGACGGCAAGACGCCTGCGCAGGCGCTGGCGGCGATGGTTGGAGACTTCGCAAAAGAAGACAGCCTTTCGTTCCTTGCGGGCGGCCTGTCCGGCCTTGCCATGTCCGGGACGTATGCGGGCGTGAACCGCGTGATTTTGGAAGCAAACGTAACGCAGACGGCCAGAGCAGTCATCGAGGCGGGCGAAGTGCAGGACGTCATCGACTATGGCATGGCGCAGGAAGAGGGCACGAAGGCGCACCAGCTGGCCGAGGAACTGCAGCAGACCGTGGACGATGGCGGCGAGGTGACGCAGAAGGCCGTGGAGAACACGCTGCGTGAGGTGGCGAAGGAGCAGCAGGCGGCCGTGGACGAAGGGCAGGAGCCGCGCGTGCCGGAGACGCTGACCCGGCTCGAGCAGCTGCAGGAACAGGCCCGGCAGGAGCAGGCGCAGGCCGGGGCGGACGAGAAGACATTCCAGATCTACAAGAGCGCTGCGGAGACGGCACAGGAAAACCAGAGGCTTGCACAGCAATATCAGCAGGAGCAGGAACAGAGCCGCGCACAACAGTCTGTACAGGCCGTTCAGCAGGCGCAGCGGGCGGCGCAGCAGCAGTACGATCAGGACAGCTTGCTTGCGCCCATTCCGGGGACAGAGAATATGGGCGAGCTGGACATGGAGCAGTATGCCCGGCAGCAGACGGCGGGCGCGGAGCAGGAGCTGGACGAAGCGGCTGCGCAGCAGGAAGAACAGTATTTGCAGGAGCAGGCCCGGAGAGCGGGCTATGACGAGATAACAGCGTCGTATTTCCTGAACGGCAACACGACGGGGATGCCGGCGGAGCAGTATGCGCAGAGCTTCGGACAGGTCTATGAGCAGGGCAGGCTCGGCGCGAGCGAGCAGCGGGCCATGCGCTACGCAGAGGGTATGAATCAGGACGTGGCGGCAGCCGCCTATCGAGCGGGCCTTGCCGCAGGGCAGAAAGGAGCAGGCAATGGCAGTATCGAGGTTACTGATGAAGGACAAATCGGGCAGGCTGGTCAGCGTGCCGAAGGACAGACTGGAGGCGTTCGCCAAAGCACAGCGCAGCGGCAAAGAGCTGACACCGGAAGAAAGAGAGCGGAGGGTGCAAGAGATCTCGCAAAGGCTTGGGATGAAGTAACGCTTTCGGAGCTCGGTTTCGGAGAGAACAACGCGCAAAAAGTGCGCGTCATGCCGAAGGGGCAGGAGGGAAGAAGCGAGGATATCCAGGCGGCGGAAAAGTTCTTCCGGTCGATGGGCGTACAGAATGCGCGATTCTTCACCGGGCAGCTGACGCAGGAGATCGATGGGCAGACGTTTTATGCGGATGCCGCCGTGACGGAGGATGGCTCCGTGCTCATCCGGGCGGACAGCGAGGAGTATTCTGCGTTCGAGCTGGCGAAGCACGAGGGATATCACCTGCTTGTCAAGCGCTGGCCGGAGATGGCGGCGAAGATCCAGAAGCGGCTGCTGGGCGAGGGCAAGATCACAAAGGAGATGATCGAGAGCTACGTGGACGCCTACGCCGGGATCTACGGCGACGACACGGACGCCTACGTCGAGGAGATCATCGCGGATACCTACGCCGGCATGAACCGCACGGACTACGGCACGAACAAGCTGCGCGCGGACGTGAAGATGGAGGTCGGCCAGTGGCAGAAAAAATCCGGCAGCGCGAGAGCGCCACCGGCGAAAATGTCGATTGCACAGGATTTCAAAAGCAGAGTGGCGGCATGGTACAAGTCCGGGATGCCGGAGGGCACGTCCTTTGTGCTGGGTGAGACCGGCGCGACGCTGCAAGGGTTGGGGGCAATCGAAAGCGATATTTATATGAACGGCGAGAAGATCAGCACCATTCTGAAGGAGCACCCTGAAATGACGATCCGCGAGATCCAACGGATCCCGGAGATTCTGGACGATCCGGTTCTGATCCTGAAAAGCAGAAACAGCGCAAACGTAAGAGAGAACAGCAGACTTGTTATCTTCGGGACGGTAAAAGCCAGTGACGGAAGAGCGGTCATGTGCGTGATGGACCTTAGACCGACAGAAAACGGGCTGCTGCTGGATGATATGCAGAAGGTTGCAAGCGCGTACACGAAAGACAATCATCCAGACAGATTCGTGCAGAACAGTTTTGTCCTGCACGCAGACGAAAAAAGAACCATCCCGTTACTTAGAACAATAGGCTTCCAAATGCCTATCACTCTGCAACGCTATGGTTCTATGGGTAGTATAACCTATAAGGGGCCTAAAGTCAATCTGTACGGAGAGAAATTTTCAGATGTTGTAAGTGTTGGAACTACCGCAGAGACGGCAAAGAGGAAATTCTCTGCCAGCGCAGATCAGACGTCCGAAGAGCAGCGGAAGCAGAACGACAAGACCGCGCTCGACTATTTCGGGCGGACGTACAAGTGGAGCGAGACGGGCTATGTGCTGCTGAACGGCGCAAGGCTGGATTTCTCCGGGCGGCACGAGGGCGGGCCCGGCGGATACCGGACGGTCGATCATCGGGATATCATTGACGCGCTGGGCGAGGACTACGGCGGCGGAGATTACAGCGGCGGCATGGTGCGCTTTATGCAGGAAGGCAACATCCGCATTTCCCCTGAGAGCGGAGGCATCAATCTTGCTGTCATGCCGACAAAGGCACAGATGGACGCGCTCGGTGATTTTATCAGCAAGGAACGCGGCGAGGTCATTCTGGACATTGACGACGCGCAGGGCAACACGATCTCCAGCACGGAGTTTTCCAGAGGGACGCACGCAAACAAGGTACTGCAAGCAATCCGGGATTATTTTGAAAACGGGACGCTGCCGCAGGCGGACAACACGCCGTCGGTCAGCCAGTTCCGGTATTCTTCGCAGGACGGGCGGTATCGGGATCTGATGGGGGAGAAGGCGGCGCAGTATGTGCGGCGGCTGGAGGCCCGGATGGTAAACGAGCTGGCGGAGAATCTGAGCGTGCCGGGGCAGGCGAAGCGGGAGGTTTTGCAGCCGATGGCCGAGGAGGCGCTGCGGACGTTCTTTGCGGACGGGCAGCTTGACCGGGCGAAGCTGAACGATCTCTTTGAAACAGCCTACCAGGCGGGCATTGAAGAAGACACGCAGTACATCGAGCAATATGGAGACCTCAAGAAGTTCATCCGGGATCAAAAGCTTTCCATCTCCGAGACGGACCGGCAGGATATTGCGGACTACAATCTGTTCCGGAAGGCGGCAATGGGAACGCTGACGATCAGCAAGGACGGCTTGCCGGTGGACGTGGCGTATCAGCAGCTTCGGGAAATGGCGCCGGAGCTGTTTCCGGCGGACATTACCGCGCCGAGCGACCAGCTGATGAAGATCTACGACGTGGCGCGCGGCATTCAGAAGGTACAGAAGACGCTGGATGAATACTACGGGCCGCGGGCGGCGAGCTTCAAGAAGTGGCAGCAGGCGAACTTCACGGAATCTATTGACCGGCTGACGAGCGGGCTGCGCGTGGCGCAGCGGTATCTGAAGGCACAGAACAAGGCCAAAGAAAAGCTTGCTATTCCGCAGACAGCGGAAGAAACAAAGCAGATGTGGGCGCAGCTGAAGGACGCAAGGCGAGTGGTCGAGAAAGCGCAAAGCAAGACGCTGCTGACGGAAGCCGACCAGAAGATCGTGAACCGGCTGCTGCGCGGGGAGACAAGCCCGGATTATGTGGCAGGGCTGGAAAACGGGCAGCAGATCCTGAAGGTCTACGAGGCAAAGGCTGACTATGATATGCTGGCGCTGAAGCTCAAGGCATGGAACGCGCAGCGCAAGCAGGGGCTGCGGGACTTTGCAGAGCAGGCGCTGACGGAAGCCGAGGCCGTCAAGTGGGTCGACAAGACCATGGGGATCCGATATCAGCGTGAGACGATGGAGCGGAACATCCGGGATATCGCGCGGAAGGGAAAGGTCTCTGACGAAAAGGCCAATGCTTTTATCAACAAGTATTTCTGGCCCGTACACGAAAACGAAAGCAAGCGCAAGAATTATCTGGTCGAGCAGCAGGACAGGATCCGGGCGCTGGGACTCGACCGGCAGGTACGGAAGGGAAATCTGGTATCCGAGAGCTATGCGGTGCAGTGGCTGGGCGAGGCGGAATTCAACCGGGACTATCTCAAACAGCACCCGCGTGTCGAAAGGCGCGGGGGGATGACGTTTGACGAGTGGAACGCGGCGATTCAGGAATTCGAGAAGCAAAACCCGAATCTGGATCTCGGCAAGGTGCGGGCAGCCGTGAAGATTTTCCATGAGGTCTACGACAAGCTGTTCCAGGATATGAACCGGGTGCGCATTGAGAATGGCTATGAGCCGGTCAATTATCTGCAGGGATATTTCCCACACTTCCAGGAGAACGAGGAAGGCGGCAGCATTCTGCAGAAGTTCGCAAGGGCGGCCGGGATCGAGGGCGATGTGTCGCCGCTGCCTGCGACGATCAACGGACTCACGGCAAACTTCAAACCCGGCATCCGGTACATGGCGAATATCCAGAACCGACTCGGCTACGCGACGGCGTATGACGCGCTGCAGGGCTTTGACCGGTATATCGAGGTCGCAACGGACGTGATCTTCCACACGGCGGACATTCAGCGGCTGCGGGCGCTGGCGACGCAGATCCGGTATCGGGCGTCGGACGAGGGCCTGAAACAGCGGATCGACGCGATCATGATGAACCCGTTCCTCAACCCGGATGAGGCCAACGAGAAGGTTGCAAACCTGACGAAGGAAGGACGGTATGGGCTTTCCAGCTTCGTGGATGAGCTGGACGAATACACGAACCTGCTGGCGGGAAAGAAGTCGCGGCTCGACCGGGGCATGGAAAAGCTCATGGGGCGAAAGTTCTACAACGTCATGAAGAAGTTTGAGTCCCGCGTGGGCGCGAACATGGTCGCGGCCAACGTGGGTTCGGCGCTCACAAACTTCATTCCGATCACGCAGGCATGGAGCCAGGTGTCGACGGCGGACGTGCTGCGCGGCATGTGGGATACGCTGAAAAACTACAAGACGGCGGACGGGCTGGATTCTGCGTCGACGTTCATCAACAACCGCAGCGGCTACGGGCGGCTGGCCATGAGCACGATGGATAAAGTCTCCGCCGGTGCAGGACGGATGATGGAATCCATCGACACGTTTACGACGGGGAGCGTCGTCCGTGCGCGGTATTACCAGAATCTGCGGCGGGGCATGAGCGAGATGAGCGCGATGCAGGAGGCGGACCAGTTTGCATCCGGCGTCATGGCAGACCGCAGCAAAGGCTCGACGCCGACGCTGTACTCTGCGCGGAACCCGCTGGTGAAGCTGTTCACGCAGTTCCAGCTGGAGGTCAACAACGAACTGAGCTGGATCTTCAAGGATATGGCGCAGGAGGAGCGGAAGAAGGGCGTGGCGGCACTGGCAAAGGCCATGTTCAAATTCCTCATCGGCGCGTGGATCTACAATGAGTTCTACGAAAGCATTGTGGGCCGCCGCCCGGCGCTGGATCCGCTGGATATCATCAACGATACGGTCGGAGATTTCACCGGATACCATATCCCGAACATGGTTCTGGCCGGGATCGGAGCTGCGAAGGGTGAGAAAATCGATTTTACGACGGAGAAACAGACGACAGATAAAGCGATTGCGGGCGTATGGGGGCGCGTTCTGAGTGAGGCCCCGAGCACACAGGCGCTGACGATCCTCGGACTGGATGAGGCAATGGGGATTGAAATAGACAATGGCAGAATCGCAGTTGCCTCTGCGCTTCCGGACATCGGGAAACTCAGAAAAGCAATCTGGGCCAGTAATGAGGATATGGCACCCGCAAAGAAAGCAAAGACGATTACAGATGAGCTTATCAAACCGGGCCTGTATCTGGCGACGCCGTTCGGAGGCGGGCAGATCCGCAAGGCGTATCAGGGCGCGACGGCGGCGGCTCGCGGCGGCAGCTATACGGTAGACAACGAGGGACGCGACATCTTACAGTATCCAGTGTATAACGACAATCCTGCTGACCGGGCCAAGAGCTGGGCGCAGGCGCTGCTGTTTGGCAAGACGGCGACGGAAGAGGCACAGAGCTGGGTGGAGAGCGGGTTCAAGTCGCTGTCCGCGAAGGAGACTGCCGCCTATCAGGGCATGACAGAGGGCGGAACCGACCAGAGAGAAAGCTACGCATTCGTGACCGCCATGAAGAAGGTCGAGGACAAGAATGCAAAGCTCGCCATGCTGTACGCCTACGACATCCCACAGAACGCGAAGACGGCATATTATTATTCTGTCATGGCGTCTGACGAGGAGCAGGCGAAGATGGACGCGCTGGCAGCGGACGGCGTCGGCTATGACGCCTACATGCAGTACAAGCAGACGTACTTCAAGCAGTTCGGAACGCAGACAGTTTCGCAGGAACGGATCCAGACCGTGCTGGATGGGCTGAACCTGACAAAGGCGCAGAAAGCCGCGCTCTGGGCGGCCATGGGGACGAGCTGGAAAGAAGAAAACAATCCGTACAAGTAACCGCAGGCCGGGGCAGATGCCCCGGCCTTTGCTTCGCGGCGTGGGGTGAATCCGGCGCGGGGGTCTGCTACACTGGATGAAAAGGAGGGATGCGGCATGGCGACGCCAATTCCGGGGGCTTATCCGAGCCCGAGGATCGACAAGGGGGTGCTGCGGTGGTACGAAGGGGACACGTTCTCGATCGTGCTGCGGTTCGACCTGAAGGACCAGGACGGCGAGCCCGTCACGATCGGGACGACGGACAGCATGGCGGTCGTGTTTCTGGACGATACGCGGCAGACCGTCCACACATTCAGCTTTGCGAAGGTGGAGAATGAGCAGGTCACGCTAAACTTCGACGCGACGGTAACGGCAAAATTCCAGAAGGGGAAATACACCTACGATATCCGGTACACGCACGGCGACAAGACGACGCTGGCGAGCGGGAACCGGGCGTTCGTGGAGTAAGGAGCAGATATGAGGGTAGAGATTCCAAATCAGATCACGGTGACGATCGGCGGGCTGATCTCCCGCGGGGTAAAGGCCGTGGAGGTTACGGACGCGGGGAAGCTGATTTTCACGCTGACGGACGGCAGCGTGATAGACCTCGGCTCGGTCATGGGCCCGCAGGGGCCGAAGGGCGAGACGGGCGCGACCGGCCCGCAGGGGCAGACGGGGCCGCAGGGCGCAAAGGGCGACACCGGCGCGGCAGGCGCGAGCATCACGTCGATCACGAAGAAATCGCAGAGCGGGACGACGGCAACGTACACGATCGCGCTTTCGGACGGGAAGACATTTGACTTCAACGTCGAGACCGTCAAGGGTGAGAAGGGAGACACCGGCGCGAAGGGCGAGACTGGTGCACAGGGCCCGAAGGGAGAAACCGGCTCACAGGGGCCAAAGGGCGAGACCGGCCCGCAGGGCGAGCAGGGACCGAAGGGCGACACCGGCGCGGCAGGCGCGGAAGGCCCAAAGGGAGCGACCGGAGACACCGGCCAGAAGGGGGAACCCGGCGAAAAGGGCGAGAAAGGCGAGAAGGGCGACACGGGCGCGCAGGGCCCAAAAGGAGACCCGGGCGAAACCGGCCCGCAGGGGAAGACCGGCCCGCAGGGCCCGACAGGCCCGACCGGCCCGAAGGGCGATACGGGAACGGGCTTTACGGTCAAGGGCTATTACGGCTCGGTCTCCGCGCTGCAGGCGTCGGTCAAGAATCCGGAGGCAGGCGACGCCTACGGCGTGGGCGCGGCTGCACCTTATGACATTTACATCTACGACGGCGTGACGAATGCGTGGGTCAACAACGGGCCGCTGCAGGGCGCAAAGGGCGACAAGGGAGATCCGGGCGAACAGGGGCCGAAGGGCGAACCGGGCGACACCGGCCCGGCGGGCGCAAGCGGAACGGACGGCATAACCCCGAGCATCGGCGAGAACGGAAACTGGTATCTTGGGACGACTGACACGGGAAAGCCTTCGCGCGGCGAAAAAGGAGAAAAGGGAGACAAAGGCGAAAAAGGCGACAAGGGCGAGCCCGGCGCGGACGGAACGCCGGGACGGGACGGTACGGACGGTCAGGACGGCGCACAGGGTCCGGCAGGCGCAGACGGCGAACCGGGGCAGGACGGCACGACCTTTACACCATCTGTATCCGCAGACGGCATTCTCAGCTGGACGAATGACGGCGGGAAAGAAAATCCGGCCAGTGTGAATATCAAGGGGCCCGCAGGGGAAGCGGGACCGGGTTCGGAGTTGTTCTATGTCGGCTGCGGTATTCACGCCAAGGACACTTATGACCAAAGCGTCACGCACACCAAGACATATGACGAAATCCTTGCAGCTTATAAGGCTGGGAAAGCGTGTTATGCAAGAGTGAAACTCTTTGGGGCATACAATACGAACCTCCTGCTTCTTCCGCTTGCGGAAGTGGATGAAGCGTTTGGGTATGTCGATTTCGCTCTAACAAAGATGGTACAGGGCGATGCACCGGAAGAATTGATGATTTGTTACGTCCATATTGACTCGGAAGGCAACGCAGAGGGCTACTATGGTACACGGTATACGCTATCCGGCAGCGAGAAATTCCTGCCGAGCGTCACAGCGGCCGATAATGGGAAGTTTATGTGCGTTGCGAACGGGGCGTGGAGCGCCGTCACGGTGCCGGATGCGGAAGGAGGGTCTTACTGATGTCACGATGTATGACGGACACGGATAATCTGACTGCAGTTGCCGACGCGATCCGCACCAAAGGCGGCACGTCCGCGCAGCTGGTCTATCCGGCAGGGTTCGTTTCCGCGATTCAGGCAATTCAGACCGGCGTCACGCCGAAGTTGGTCGTGACCACCTCTGCGGGGGCGGCTGTCACAGCGATAAAAGGCTCAAAAACAGTCAGCGGAACTGCCGACACAGATGGAACATGCACGCTGGAAATCCCGGAGGCGGGAGAATGGAGCGTAACGTCAACAGCAAACGGACTGAGCGACACGCAGAGCATCGTGATCGGAACGCAGAGCATGTCGCTGTTTTCGGTTGATCCGGTTTTTGCAAACAACTCCTGGGCAGGAGTTGTAACGGCCTGCCGCAGAGGAACCGTGCCATCCACATGGGTCGTAGGCGACAGCATGTCCATGACGATCGGTGGTGTAGATTATCAGGTCGATATCATCGGCAAGAGCCATGATGATTATGCAGACGGCTCCGGCAAGGCCCCGCTGACGTTCCAGCTGCATGACTGCTACGGTACGGGGTACGGCATGAATGACACAGAAACGGTCGTAGGTGGCTGGAAGAGCAGTAAAATGCGCACAGAGTATCTGCCGTCCATTCTGGCGCTTATGCCGGAAAGCGTTAAAAACGGCATCCGGGAGGTCAGCAAGAAGAACGCAGCAACAGCATCTTCTATTGTAACTTCGGCGGATAAACTGTTTCTGCTCTCGGAAATTGAGATTTTCGGCAGCCGGGTCGTATCCGCTGCAGGCGAGGGAACGCAGTACAGCTATTATACGTCCGGCGGAAGCACAAAGAAGGCGATGAACAGCGCTCCCGCGCTGTGGTGGCAGCGGTCACAGAACTTTGCAGGCGCAGGCGGCTTCGGCTTTGTCGGACAGCAGGGCGGCACAAACGGCGGCGATATTACAAATCTGTACGGCGTGAGTTTCGCATTCTGCTTTTAAGGAGGAGA
>OGFF01002041.1_pt1 | contig 18850 bp, 13 predicted proteins | sample 1570751 | NCBI WGS metagenome assembly OGFF01 (sample SAMEA2581951, study PRJEB24529) | metagenome | biome: Human gut stool | place: China | collected 2011 | reverse complement strand
CTCTTTATTTTCACTCACTTCTAAATTTATTATATTATTATTAAATATTGAATTTAATAAGTATGTAATACCTGATGATAATACAAAAGATAAAAATAAAACAATTAATATTTGAAATACATCTTTATTTTTTATAAATTTTGTTAATTGCATTATAAATAACATTAATATACAAATTATTATTATTAAAAATATTGGAAATAATATTAATACAAAAATCATCATTAAATAATAAATAATATTTCTTGTTGCTATTATTCCATACATTAATAATGGTATTAAAAAAAATAAAGTTTCCATTCCATAAGTTATACTTATTACATTATTAAATTTTGCAATCAATAATTCTATTGGTTTTATCGGAAGTGGTAATATATATTCCAAATCTTTTGAAAAGAAAAATACATTACTGCATATTAATATTGCTTGAAACATAAATATTGTCGCAATTATTGGCAAATATATTTTTAAAAATAATATTGCTTGACCTTTATTATTTAACCAATTTATAAAATTATAACTCATAAATGTTATTGATAATACACTTATTATTAATAGCCATGTAAATGCGGATTTTTTATTAATTTTATTATTATTAAATATATTTAAATTTTGAAAATAATCTTTAATAAATATTTTCGATAATTCTATTATTTTTTTAATCATTTTCTGTTATCTCCATAAATAATTCTTCTAGTGATTTATTTTCTTTTAATTCATTTCTCATTTCTTCTAAAGTTCCAACAAATAATAATTTTCCTTTATTTATTATTCCTATTTTATCACATAATTTTTCTGCTACATCTAATATATGTGTTGAAAAAAATACACATTTATTTTGTTTTGTATTTTTTTTCATTATTTGTTTTAATTCATATGTAGCTTTAGGGTCCAATCCTGTCATCGGTTCATCTATTATCCAATTTTTAGGCTCATGTAATAATGAACCTATTATTACGATTTTTTGTCTCATTCCATGAGAATAACTCTGTATTTTATCATTTAATACATCATTTATTTCAAATAGTTTTGTTAATTCTTCTATTTTTTGTTTTCTCTCTTCTAAACCAACTTCATATATATCTGCCAAAAAATTCAAATATTCTATTCCTTTTAATTTCAAAAACATATCCGGGTTATCTGGCACATATCCAAACTCTTTTTTTGTTTCAATCGGATTATTTATTATAGATTTATTATTTATTAAAATATCTCCTTCATCTATATCTAATATTCCTGTTATCATTTTTATTGTTGTTGATTTTCCTGCACCATTGGGACCTAAAAATCCAAATATTTCTCCATCATTTATTTCTAAATTTAATTTGTCTATTATTTTATTTTTTTTGTCATATGATTTTGATACATTTTTTATTGATATCATCTTGTACCTCCATTCTTTGTTATAGTATAACATAAAAAGAGATAAATTTGAACATTTATCTCTTCTTTTATACTTATTTCTATAATCCTGCTAGTTTTTCAGCATTTTTATTAATTTCTTGTGCCGTTGTTCCACCAATTTGTTTCGTAACTTTGTCTTGATAATATTTCATTTTATCAAGATTATCTTTTGATTTAGTAGCCATAACAGCTGCTAATCTGCTTGATTTTGCTGTAGGATCCTCTTTATTCAATTTTCTTGCTTTGACAATTATTTTATTATCTGTAACACCTTCTTTTCTGTATTCTACAGCTTCATTCATTATTTGATCAAGTCTCTCTTTTCTGTCTTTACCTTTTAATCCTACAAGTTCTGAAGAACATTGTTGTGCATAAAATTTTCTTGCTTCTTTGTCTTTCACAAATTCATCATCTTGTTTCTTTTTCTGCTTTTGTGCATAGTCTTCTCCATATCTTTCTTTGTTAAATTCCGTAACAGCATTTTTCACTCCATCTTTTGTATTAGACACAACCCCTACAGCTCCATTTCCTACAGCTGTTCCTACAGAATTGCCTGTAGCAGCTCCTATTGCAGCATATTGTCCAACTTTTGATATATCTCCTGAAGCTATCCCTGCTGATGCTCCAATTATTGCTCCTGTTGCTGCTCCTGTAGCCTTGGTTCCAAGTTTTACAGCAGTTCCTATTCCCCTTGCAATATTTTCTTTTGACATTGCTTCTCTTGCGCCTTTTGCTGCTAATCTTTTGAATGTTTCACGTTTTCTTTGATATTTTGCTTTATTTTCTTTATCTGCATATTCATTTCTTTTTGAATCATCTGATTTTTCTAATTGCTCTGGTATTGGTACTTCTTGATTATTATTATTCATTCCTAACCTTATTCTTTGACCATCAGTTAATTCTTCTGATGTAATTTGTCCATCATCTTCTAGAGCTTCTCTTTCCATCTTAGTTACAGGACTTTCTGAATCTTTCATATTAATATTGGCATCTGATGCAGATGAACCACCAGACATTAAACTAGGTTCACCATTTCCTGATGAAACTGAACTATCTGAATCATTCAATAAACTATTACTGTCTTTTCCTATAATACCTTTGGTTAGACCTGACATGCCACTTCCTGAATCTGCAGTTCTTGAATATATACCTTTTGGATCGTCATCACTGGTACTTTTATCTAGTTTTCCTACAGTTTTTCCTCCTTTAGGTCCTGGGGCATGTCCAGCCATTTGAGCTAACTTTTTCATTCCTGTCATTGTTAATGCTGCACCAGTAGCTCCACCAAGTAAACCTGGAGTACTAGCTTTTTCAAATCCAAACATTTTTCTAATAAATTTCTCTGCAGGCATCATAAATCCAATTGCCACTAAAGTATATATAATATTTGTAGCTGCTAAATCATATGCCATTGAAATTAGTAACATATATAATATTAAGTGCATTGGTTGTATAAGTAAATTAAAAATATACTCTTTAAGCCACATATTAAATGCTTGTGCCTTTCCATCTGAAATTTTGTCAATAGAATATGTCATAGCTACAAAAGGAGCAATAACTGTTAAAAATGCTAGGTATAATACCCTTTTTAAATATGTAAATGCAAAAAACATTGTATAAAATACTAAAATCAAAAACGCCATTGCATATCCTACATATTCTGATGATCCATTTTGAAGCTGACTTTGCATTCTAATATTTCCAACTAAATTTGTCATCCATGTAAACTTATATTCATCTCCAGCTCCTGATACTTTTTCTCCATTCTTATCATATACTGGATTTCCATTTTTATCGGTAAAACACTCCATTAAACTTTTATCTGTATTTTTTACTGCTTTAATAAATTCATCTTTGTTTTTCATTTCATCATCAAGAACTATTACTGTTGCTGATTCTTTTTTTTCTGTTGACGCTTCTATAATATCTATAATATCTTCATTTATGCTCACAAGAAAAACCATTATATAGTGCAATACAAACAGCAAACAAACTGATACTACCCAATCTCCAAGCATTTTCTTATACTTGGATTTCTCAGATGCAATGCTTGATGTCATCATTCTTATTCCTATATATACTAATATTAGCATCATTGCAACAAGAGCAATGTTTCTAATTGCATAATACCATTTTGAAATTACTGAACTTAGTTCAAAAGCAGTATTTTGTTTTGATGTTGGTACTTCTTTTCCATCTGAATCCAAATAATAATAATATTTTATTTTGTCTTCTGATATATTTTTTGATGCTAATTCATCTGCTTTTATACTTTGTTCATTTCCGTCCTCTCCCTCTGTGTATTTCACCATTAATTGTTTAGGATGAAAAAAGTTCGTATCAAATATAAGTAGCTTTCCTTCAAATATTTCCTGTGGACTTACAGAGTATTTAGGTAATACTGTAATATTAGGTAAAAATGCACCAGAAAGCACACTTACTGCAAAAAAATATGTAATTCCGCCTATAACACAAGCTGCAACTACCGTTCCCGTTGTAATCGTAGCTGTTGCACCAACTATAGCAGCCACTGCACCAGCGATTCCCGCAGTGACAATAATAGCCACAACTGTAGCAGCTATCCCCAATAATATTGCAGCAGCTTTTATAAGCCAGCCCTTATTTCCTGTAATATCAAGAGTAATGTGACCATCTTGTCCAGCAATGGCATTCTGAACAATATCCATAAGTCCATCACCAATTGTTAAAACCAAATCAACAACCGGCTGTGACAATTTACCTCCTTGTGCTGCTTCTGTTGCTTCTGCATTAGAAACATTAGGCTTAATTAGTCCGATGAATATAACTACAAGCAAAATCAATATTAACTTCACACTTAAGCTTTTACTTTTAAAAATCTTCATTTCTTTCTCCTTAATAATCTAATCTTTTCGATCTATTATCTACCAATTTATTCAAGTTTGTTTCAACAAACTCAAACTCTTTTTGAGTAGGTGTAATTTGTAAAATAGCTGATTCTGCACCAACTTTCAACAAACCTTCACCTTTTCCACAGGTTACTAAGAAACCTGCTTCTCCTTCACTTAGCTTAAATACTTCTTTTAAATATTGTATTTCAGATTTATCTTGTGCTAAAAATAATTTTGTATCAGAAGATGTTAATACTGCTTGAGCCTCTGGCTTTTCATAGAAATCCTGGAATCTCTGAGAAACAACAGCAAGAGATACGTTTCTTTTTCTTGCACGTCTAGCCATTGTATTCAAGAAATCTACGGCTTCAGAATATGGAAGCAACATCCATGCCTCATCAACAATTACTCTTTTCTTTGTAGCCTTTCTTCTATCTTCACTATTTTTCTTAACGAACTTTTCCCATATCCAAGTTAAAAGAATTTGTTGTGCAAGTGGTCTGGCAAATTTTTCCTCCAATTGTGATATATCAAGATTTATAAAAGGTGCTCCCTCTAATAATTCAAATGTAGATTGTCCATCAAAATAAGCCATTTGACCATTATATTCTCTTATATATTGTTTCATTACTTTTAATAAATAACTATAATGATACCTATAGTCATCATTCATATTGTCTTGTGCTTTAGCTTGTATTCTTCTATACCAAGAACCTATTGTTGGCATTTTTTTCTTATCTCTATATAGCCTATCCCCCCTATTGAAATTTGTTGTTGCTTCATATAAACTATTAGGGTCATTTGTTATTCCAAGTGCTGCATATTCTTCTGCTACTGATTCTGCAATAATTTGTTTTGTTAATTCATTAACTTCTGTACTTCTTGTACTTCCCCTAGCCATTGTAAGTAATGATTGTGTTACATCTTCTACTTTATTTTCAATATTAAGTACGATTCTTTCTCTTCCTGTTATTTCATCTTTTGCCATTTCTGTTTCAACATCAAATAAATTTATAATTGTTTTAGAATTTGGACTTAGAACAACATTTATTCCTCCCAAAGATTCTGCAACTATTTCATACTCGCCTTCTGCATCTAGTGCTAAACTTTCAATTCCCATCAATAATGATGATCTACTTATTAAAGTTTTCATTGTTACTGATTTACCAGCACCAGATTTTGCAAATATTACCATATTATAATTTGTAAGTGAACTATGAAAATTATCAAATAATATTGGTGTTCCAGTTTGTTTATTAAATCCTAATGGTATACCCGTTGAATGTCCAACTTCAGATGTTACAAATGGAAATACTGTTGACATTGAACGTCTATCAAATGTATGTAATTTTTTTATTTTATCTTCCATTAATGGTAGATTGGATTTAAATGCATCTTCTTGCATTGCCCATGATGTTTTTATTCCAACCAACGATTTCGACATTTCTGATGCTAACAACTTTGTAAGTCTATCCAAATCGCTTAAATTGTCTGAAAAAATTGTAGATATAATTGATGCTTCATATAATTTATTGAAACCTGCCGCAATTTCATCTCTTAATTGTTCCGCCTCATATCTTTTTTGTGCCAAATTACTTTCTCTATTTATATTTCCTCTATCTGCGGCTACAATTCTTTCCGTTTCAAGTTCATTAATAACTCTGTTTAATTCACTTTGAGATCTAGCTTCTTGTATAGGATTTATATAGATTGATGTATTTATATCTCCAAAAAAATACATATCTCTAAATAGCTCTGGAAATGTACACATTCTTGGCAATGTAGATACAAAGAAACTTCTTGCATATTTTTTTACATTTGAAATTATTTCCAAATAATCTATATTACTTGCATCTATTCCAGAAGGTGCAATTAATTCTTTTATTGACTGTCTTTTTAATAATTGAGGTTGATCATTATTTTGTGGTAGACTTTTTTCTTCCTCTTGTTGTTTTCTTTTGAACATTTTCATTACCTCCTTCTTTTGTATTATTTTCCTCTACTTTTTCAATAGCCTTATTTGTCAATTCCTTTCCTAGGTATTGTTCATTTTCTTGTATAATCATTTTCGCCATTTCTGCAATTAAATCATCTATATTGTCTTCTTTTTCTTCAACTTGTCTTTCTAATTCAGTTTTTGCTTCATCTACTTTTTTATTAGCCATTTCAATTGCTTTGTCTTCTATCATTTGATCTATTGCTTCCATTTTTTTCTTCAATACATTTGGTGCAGTTGAATAAATCTCATCATAACCAGCTTGAATTGCTTTATCTAATCCAAATGTTTCTGCTTCATCTCTATTATATGCCATATACAACAGCTCAATTAATTCATTTGACCTAAGTATTCTTCCTCTAACTCCACATACTGAAATTGATCTTATTAAAGATTGTGCTCTTGTGTATAACTCTGAAAAAGCAATTCCTTCAATCTCTACTTTATCTAATTTATCATTTCCTGCTTCCGCAGAATAGTATGGTACAATTAAATAATATTTTTTATTTAATATGTTTTTATTTAAACTCATTTTTTCTGTATCTTGTAATACTGATAGTCCATATTCATATAAGTTTGATTGTTTTGTTACTTCATAAAAAGCTCTTCTTAATTGTTCATCTGTATATTCTCCAGATTCTCTCATTTCAGTATATTGAGATTCCATATTTCTTAATTTCATTTCTACTGCTTTTACTTTTTCTCTATATACCGTCAAACTTGATTCAAGATTTATTGATCTTGTTTGTATATATATTTGTACTGGATGTCTTAACGTATTTAGGAATTGTACAAATCCTTCTTCCACACTTGTTTTTTCTACACCTGCCATTAAATCATAATTTATTCCTTGACATTCTACTACCATTAAATATCTAGTACCTTTTTTCTGTATAATCATATTATCCTTAACTGTATCAAATTCCATAAAATTAAATATTGATTGTTTATTTTGAACATTAGAGTTTGTTGATGCTGGTTTTATTTCATTTTTTTTCTTATCATCTTTTAGTTTTTTTTCTTTTAAATAATTGAATACTAAAAAAAAGATTAAACAAAAAACCGCAATAATAATTGGTATTAAAATATATATAAGTAATTGTATTAATTTGGTTGTTGATTCACTACTCATTTGGTTTTTCCTCCTTTGTATATACATATAGTTTTTTACTGTTTTTCTTAAACTTTATGTATCTCATTATAATATCATCAATATTTTCTCCTCCAGCTTTTCTTGTTATTTCAAAACCATTTGTGTCTGGAATTTTAAACATTCCAATTGCATATCCAATTAATGCAAAAAATAATGTTATAAATATTCCTATCATTGTTTGTTTAACCATTCTAAATATAAAATAAAAAACTAATCCAATAGCTCCCCCAATACAAGTTGTTATTAGAGACTTCGTCGAAAATATAAATAATATTCTTCCCTCTCCTTTTACATTTCTTGGTAAATTATATGTTCCCATATTTTCCTCCTTTGTTTTAAATACATTTATCTAATTATATTATAGCAAAAAAAATCGATAAATGGAAGTATTTATCGATTTTTCTTGAATTTTTTTTACTTTATATTTTGCTTACAAAATTGTAAATTGCATTTGCAATTGTAGCCGCTGCAAATATTAATATTGCACCAACTATATATGGTATCATTGTTTTCTTATATTCTGCTTTTTCCTCTGCTGAACCCATCATATATTTTATACCTAATACCATTAATATTATTACAGCAATAAGAACACCAACAACTTGTAAGATTCCCATTATTTTGTTTCCTACTTTTGTTATATCTCCAGTATTTTCTGTTTTAGGATCTATAGAAACTCCTCCAATATCTGTAGCAGCACAAACAATAGAAGCTCCCATAGATAAAATTAATAATATTGTTGCAATTGTTGTTAAAATTTTCATTGTTTTTTTACTCATACTTTCTCCTCCTTTTTATTCCTTGTTTTATAATAATCTGGTTTTTCCAGAATGTAAATAACATTTATAAATGTGAAAATATTGTAACACATAATTTCCATATTCCAAAAGCTCCAAAAGTAACTCCGCATCCAGCAACATATGGCATTATCATTTCTTTTGCTTTTACCTGTTGTTCTATACTTCCCCACATTATTTGTATTCCTAATACGCCTCCTATTATTACAGCAAAAACAATTCCTAATACTAACAATGTATTATATATTTTATCACTCGTTTTTTGTATTTTTGTATCATCTGTCAACAAATCTTTTTCTACACCTGTTTTTCCGTCACTTATAAATTTATCAGCATCTGTTATTGTATTCTCTAAATATCCTGCAGCATTTACTTTATTTATATTTGTTATTTGGCAAATAAATACTATTATAAATATCTTTATTACTATTGTCATTATTTTCTTTACCATTTTTATCACCTACTTTTAACTTAGATTGTTCTATATCTTATTTAAAAGTTGAAGAACTTATGTTATATATAATATTAGGTAATGTAGTTATACTAAAAACAAGAAATGCTCCTAGCAAATACATTCCCAAAGTATTTTTGTATTCTGCCTTTTCTTCTACACTTCCAAGCATATACTTAATGCCTACACATATTAATGTTATTACTGATACTACTACTCCAAATACATTTATAGCTCCCAGAATAGGACCTATCTTTTTTTCTAATTTTGGCTCACTTCCAATTGCACCAGGTTTAAATTTGTCTGGATTACTTGCTACATCTAATGCCAAAGCAGTGTTACTAAAATACATTAGTGTTACAAAAGCAATTAATAAGATTATAACAAAACTTATTATTTTATTTTTTTTCATAACATCACCTAACCTTTTATTATTCACTTATTTCCACTACTATCTAATTTTATTATAAATCATATATAACTTTTTTGCAAGTTTTTTTGAAAAATTTCGTCATTTTTCCTATTTTTATAACATTTTATACTTTATATTAAATTAAAAAGCTGGAATAGAAAACTTTAAAAATTTTCCACTCCAGCTTTTTATTCAATCTTTTTTACATACCAAATGACATTTCAAAATTTAAGTCATCATCTAGTTGCATTACAATTTTAATTTCTTTCTTCTCTGCATTTTCTCCTGTTATATCTTCAAGTTTTATACTAAATATATATAATTTATTTCCTTTTTGTTCATATTTTTCATAAGATACTTTATTGTATGTATAGAAATTGTTTTTTACATATTTTTCAAATTCTTCTTGAGTCTTAAAATAGTTGTCTTTATAGTTTTGAGCCAAGCAACTATATGCAGTTTTGTAGTCCTGTCTATTTATCATTTGGAAGAATTTATCTATATTCATTTGAACTTTTTTATAGTCTTCAGCAGTATTATATGTTTCCTTAAATTTGTCTGTAGGTATTGTATATGTATCTAGTTTTAATGTGAAATCTAATATACCTTTTTCATCAAAAATATATAAATTACCATATTTATCTTGACCCACATACTCAGTATAATTATCATTATTTTCAGCCAAATATTTTTTTAATGAAATTTCTTCTATGTTATCTCTATTATTTTCTATGTATTCTTTAAACCCTTCTATACTCTCAAATCTTTTATTTCGATATTCTTCATCCATATAGTTATATGCCAATTCAGGAACTGATAATGCTAATCTTTTATACATATTAATATATGTTTGTGTTTTTGTTTGATTGTTAATTGTTGTATTTATATATTCATTATTTTCATTTTTACTTATATTTGCAATTTTATCTACTTTATCTATTTCTTCATATTTCTTTTGAGAAGGTTCTACTGAAAATGTTTGATTTGAATAATTTACATTTACAATATAGCATCTTTCTCCTTTATTCTCATATTCAATATTTTGAACAATTCCATCTACCACATATGTTCTTATATCTTCTTCTATTAATTTCTTAGCTTTTAATGGAATAAATACTAACTGTTCACTTTCTAAAGGAATTTTTTCTCGTAAATTTTCATTTGTTATTTCATTATTTTTTATATATGTATCACTTAGCATATCCAAAATCAACTGGTTTATTTGATTTTCTACCTCTCCACTATTTTCTTCTTCTGATTGTCGTAATTCTATATATGTTGAATTGTTTGCATTTATAGTTTGTACATATCTATTTACCGCAAAATTTATAGTATCATATTCCGTCCAATTTATCTCTTTTGTTTCTTCAATTGGACTTTCGATTTCACTCACTATATTTTTTAATTCATCATTTGATTTTTTTTGTTTTATTGTAAGTACACAAATCGAAATGATAATTATCACTATAATAATACATAATATTATTATATATTTTTTTATATTTTTCATAAAAATACTTTTCCTTTCATTGTGATAATAAATTCAATTTTAATTATTATTTTTTCGGAGATCTCCATACCTGCACATTACTATTACCTTTATAATGGCTCCAATAATCATATGGTCCTCCTTTTGGAGGTCTTCCGCTTGAACTAACTACTCCACAAGTTTGGTCATATACTTTATTTCCTCCTGCATATATTAAAACATGATTTCCATAATCATTAATAACATCTCATGGCTGTATCTCACTATGCTGTACTTGCCTCCATCCTGCAGCTCTTAGCATATCAGGAATACCTCCATCACCAGTATAATTATAATTATATGCATTTATTTGACTTTCAGTTAAAAGCCCAGATTTGTACAAAACAATTGACACATATGTTGCACAACATGCATATGGGTGTTGGCTTGCTGCTTTAATATTTCCTGATGTTAAATTTGTTAAAGAATAATGTACATTTCTCTTAATCATATCATTCATCACTTCTTCACATACATCTAAAACTTCTCCTGAACCAGATGGTCTTACCCAAGTTGGACATTCTCTATAATATTTTTGAGCTCTGCTTATTCTTTCACTCATAGATGAATTTCCATCTGAGTAATTTGGTCTTTCAAATGTCCAACAAAAAGCTTTTGTTGCTTCTTCCACACTTGTTGCATTTTTAAAGCTACTTTCTGTATACCCTTTATTATTCATAAATTGGCGATTTGCATATCCTGAAGCTGGTCCCGTTCCAGACAATTCTGCTATTAAGAATTCCACTTGTGTATCCTCATCTTTCCATTCAACGCCTTTAGATTTAGCATAAGTTTCTAGCTGTTTTCTTCTTCCTTCAACGTAATTAGGCGAATTGTTCGTCCATTGACATAATCCGATTCCTAAACCTGTACCACCTTCTATCGTAGACGGATTAAAACCTGCAGATTCATAATCTATATTTCCCATAGCTCCTGCAGCAGCTATGTCGCTATATCCTAAATCTTTTAATGCAAACCAAACTTTCTCTTGTATTGTTCCTCCAGTAATTCCCGAATCAACATCTTTAAATTTACTTGCATCGTATTGACTGAAATCATATTTCGTAACTCCGTAATCTTTTCCTGTTGCTTTATATAATAAATATTTTACTAAATCCAAATCAGGTTTTCCATTTTCTTCTACAATCTCAAACAGCCATTGTGGAACTGATGTTATGTTTTTCCTTGCCGTTATATGCTTTGCTTTTCTAAATATTGTTACAAAATTTAACTCTACTGGATCACCGTTCTCATCTACTGCTTTATCTGTTTTTTCTCTTACACTTGGAGTTCCCTCAATATATTTTCTTGTTTCTGTTGAATTCGTAATATTATCAACAATATTTATATATCTACTATAATATCTTACAGCATATTGTTCCATAACTGTTACATTTATAGGTCCAACAAATTTTGGATTTGCCGCCGCAAATTTAGATTTAACTTCTGCTATTGCACTTTGTTTATATTGTTCTGTAACGTCACATGAATGACTCGATCCTGTACTCTCCGGCGTTGAAGGGTAATTCTGATCAGCTTGTGTTGCTGCACTACTAGTTGTAGTTGTTGTTGGCTCACTATATGTATAATCATTTTTATAGTCGACTATCCATGTATTTGCTCTTGTTAGAACCGCATTTATAGTATTTGTATATGTAATAACAGTTTTCTTGGTATTATAAGAATTTGTTTCTACATGTTCATGGTTATTATGTTGACGTATTGCGCTTGAACCTCCTGCATAAGCAGATATATATATATCAACTTGCGTTTTTCTTTGGTGGTCATAATGCCAATCATCAATTGTTGTATTTACTGTTAAATTATCATATATAGTTACTTGTATATCACTTCCAAAAACCAAATCGCATAATTCAAATATAAAATCCTTTTCCTCTCCTACTACTGTTAATGCCCATAAGAAGTCAAATGGCATTGTATATTTTTCAACCATTGCCTGATAATTTACATTTGTCGTTGTCATTGAATATCTTACTGTGCTATATGGTTGTACATTGGGGTCATTTGTCTCTAGGGTTGTATTTGTTTGATTCCATGTTGCCACAACTGCTACATATCCATTTCCTGAATTTCTTGAATTTGATGTATCACTACCAGAGCCTCCACATTTTTTATTTATTTCTTCTATTATTTTATCGTACCATTTTTGATTATCTGACTGTGTTGTTAAATGTAATCCATCACTACTATTTGGAGTTAAATAGCCTTGTTCGTCCTGCACACATGAAGCTACATCTAAGAAATATACATTTGATTTCGAATTACAATGTTCTTTTACTTTTTGGTTATAGTTGTCAATTTCTGCATTTAGGCTGTCTGCCGAACTATCTTGTCTTCCAACATGAGTTACATCTACAACAAATACTGGTTTACCATATTTTTCAGATAATTTATCAATTAATGAATTCATAGCATCATATGTAGCTGGATTGTTAACTCCTAAATACATTACTATTCCAGATGCATCACTTGGAACATTTATTTGTGATATATCCATTTGTGACCATACCGCACTTGCTCCAACAACACCATAATAGTAATTTGTTTTTGGTATTTTTGGTGAACAGTCTTCAAATAATCCTGCAATCCATGAATCTCCTACAAAGAATAATTTACTTTCATCAATTGAAATTCCTGTACCTCCGCTTACTCCTCTTGTTGTGTTTCCATCTGGCCAGCCCCATCCTAGCCATCCATGTTGACTTACTCCATTCAAATCTGTCAACACATTGTTTGAATTTCTAGGTTTGTTTTCTTGCCATGCAATCCAGTCATCAAGAGATTGAGTTTGTATTGATCCAACATTGTCTATAACCTGTCCATTTCCTATATAAATACCAACATGTCCAAATGGTCCTGTATTTCCTGAACCAGTTCCATATACAGCTGCACCTATAGGAATCGCACTTTTATCTGATGATATTCCATTTGCCAAATATGAATCATATGCTGAATTAAGTCTGTTTACACTTATACCCGCATTTGTATAAACATCATCAACCCATTGCAAACATCTATATAATCCAGGACATGGCGTAGTTTTTGTTGCATCTAAAATTGCTTGTGATATATCTGTACTAACATCTTGTCCAGCAGCCGTAGAATTTCCTCCTGTTGGTTTATTCTTCTCTTCCCATGTATCAAAGTCATAATAAAATTCCCCTATTTGCGCTCTTCTCTCTTCACTTGTATAACCAAAAGGGTCACTTTCTGGTGTTGGATGACAATAATATGTCCATTGTCCACCCCCAACACTTCCTCCTTGATGAATAATTGATTTGTACTGTTCATATTGATTTGGATCACTTTTATTTATACTTACTCCATCATTTGTAACATCTGCAATATCTGATAAGCTATCATGTTCATCAACATATCCTGGTAAAGTTCTCTTACCCTGAACTAATATTATCCTCGCTAATTCCAATACATCAGGATGTTCTGCAATAGATCCATTACCGCTAGTAGTAAAAGAATCCATATAAGATGAAGCATTTGCAAACCATCCACTTCTTTTTACATAGTCGTAAACAGAAGAATAACCATTATTTTTTTCTCTTTCATATAAATTAGCCATTAATGAAAGTTCCGCTGCATTTCCTTTTAAGTTTCCAGCACCTTGTTCCTGTAAAGCAACAGTTGCTAAAGCTTTTAATTGATCTTCTGTTAAATCTGTATATTTCTCAAATTCACCGACTCCTCCAGTTCCCCTAAGAGTTGATGTAGAAGACTTTTTTAAAGTAAAATGTTTTAATGCATTTTGCTTTGCTTCTTCACTTCCACTATTATTATATTCCTCTATATAACCTTGAAAAGTTGCTGGATCTACATATGTCATAGTTGTAGCAGTATCCGCTGTTTGACCATTACTTGCTCTTTTTAACTTTACAATTCCTTGTAACTGGTCTTCATTTTTTATAATTTCATCCCAATCTATTGGCTCATCTGGGTTTTTTCGAGTATCTGGATATTGTGTAACAATTTCTGCTTTCATCAATCTTGCTAATTCTCTAGGATTGCTTAAGTATCTATCAACTCTACTTCCATTTTTTATCATTTCATCCCATAGTTCCTGAGCAGTTTTTCCACTTTTTATTGTACCATCTTTATCTACAGTAACATCATTTATATATGTTGATGCAGCATATGGCGTACTGCTCATATCTCCTTCTTTATAAATCCCATCATCTACAGTTAAAAAATATGATATTGCTGATACAATAATAATAAAAATTATTGGTATAATAACAAATGGAAGCACTCTTTTTAATGTTTTTTTCAAAACACTTTTTGATTTTGTTTTGAAATTGTCTTCCATATCACCACCTCGTTTCTTAGTACATTTTTATATAACCATTTTATTTAAAATGCTTATTTATTCGGTGTTATGGCATATATTCTCTATTTAATTATATAATAACTATAGATTTTTTTCAAGTTTTTTAGACATTTTTCACCATTTTGAAAATAAAAAATGCCCTTATAAAGGACATTCTCTACTGGCGGAGATGAGAGGGTTCGAACCTCCGCGCCGTGTTACCGACCTAACTGTTTAGCAAACAGTCCCCTTCACCACTTGGGTACATCTCCATATACTATTTAATTGAGCTACTTTTTCTTCACGATTCTTATTATAATATATTTTTCAAATCGAGTCAATATTTTTTAACAAAAAACATATCATCGTTTATGTAATGATATGTCTTTTATTTTGTGGCGGAGAGGGTGGGATTCGAACCCACGGTACGCTACAAACGCACGCCAATTTTCAAGACTGGTGCCATAAACCAACTCGACCACCTCTCCGTGTCTCGCGACAGTACTTATATTACCACACTTTCCTATCGCTTGTCAAGGCTTTTTTTAATTATTTTTCTTTTTTATTTTATGCCTACTTTTTTATATATTTTGTTCTCCCTTTATAAGGTTTAACATTCTCTCTAAATCTTCATTATTGTGATATTCTATTATAATTCTTCCTTTTCTTTTTCCTTGATCTAATTTAACCTTTGTTCCAAAGAAACCTTGAAATCTATCTTCTATATCTTCATACAAATATCTATATTTAGGGTCTATCTTCTTTTCATTTTTAGTAATTCTATTTTTACTTTCAGCTTGTCTAACAGATTCTCCTCTATCAATCATTCTTAGGGCTGCAGCATATTGACGATCTGCATCTTCTATTCCTGCCAAAGCTTTGCAATGTCCCTCAGTTAGTTTACCCTGTTTTACTAATTCCAATACATCTGGAGCTAAATATAATATTCTAACAGTATTTGAAATAGTACTTCTACTCTTTCCCAATTTCTTTGATACTTGTTCTTGTGTTAATCCGTATTTGTCCATCAATCTACGTATTCCCAAAGCCTTTTCAAATGGATTTAAATCTTCTCTTTGTATATTTTCTATTAAAGCTATTTCTTTATTAGTTTGTTCATCATCATCTCTAATTATAGCTGGAATTTCTTCTAATCCAGCAATTTTTGCGGCTCTCCATCTTCTTTCACCAGCAACAATTCCATAATATCCATCTCGTTTTGATACTACAATTGGCTGTATTACACCATATGTTTTTATTGATTCAGCCAATTCTTCTAAAGATTCTTGGTTGAAATTTTTTCTTGGTTGTTCTCTATTAGGCTCAACCTCTGTTATTTTCAATGATTTTAAATTTTCATTACTTTCAATTTCTTCTTCTTTTTGTTCTTCTTGCATTTCCATTGGTGCTCCCCCAAATAAAGCATCTAATCCTTTTCCTAGTCCTGTCATTTTTGGCATATCTATTCCCCCTAATCTTTTTTATTTAAATTATTATTTTTATTAAGCATTATTCTTCAAAAACTCTTTTGTTAGTTTGTCATATGCCTTAGCTCCCTTAGATCTTGCATCATATAATGAAATTGGCATTCCATAACTTGGAGCCTCACTTAGTCTTACATTTCTTGGTATTACAGTTTTATAAACTTTATCTTCAAAATATTTTTTTACTTCTTTCACTACTTGATTAGAAAGGTTTGTTCTTGCATCATACATTGTTAATAAAGCCCCTTCTATCTCTAAGCTTTTATTTAAATGTTTTTTTACTAAATTTACAGTATTTAACAATTGTCCTAATCCCTCAAGAGCAAAATATTCACACTGAACAGGAATCAATACACTATCAGAAGCAGTAAAAGCATTTAATGTAACTAGCCCTAAAGATGGTGGACAATCAATCAAAACATAGTCATATTGATCTTTAACCTCATCTAATTTTACTTTCAGCCTTTGTTCCCTAGACATCATAGATACAAGCTCTACCTCAGCCCCAGCCAAACTTATGTTTGAAGGGCAAATCTTTAAATTCTTAATTGCTGTATCTTGCACTGTTTCAACAAATGTTGTATCACCTACCAAGATATCATATACTGAAAATTCTAATTCTTTTGTAATACCTAATCCACTTGTTGCATTTCCTTGAGGGTCGGTATCAATTAATAAAACTTTTTTTCCTTTCTTTGCCAACAAGGTACTCAAATTTACTGTTGTTGTTGTTTTTCCAACTCCACCTTTTTGATTTGCTACTGATATAACTTTTCCCATTTTTGCGTCATCCTTTCTTAAATTGCTAAATTTTTACTTTTGTAAATTTCTTTACTTATAATATATAATTTTTTTCAATATGTCAATAGATTTTTTAATTTTTACCAATGGGAACATTTAATTTTAGCAAAAAAATTACCAGTAGGGACGTCCCTCTGGTAAATCATATTATTATTTAATTGGTTCTTTACTTGGAATTCCAGACTTTCTAGGATATTTACCTGGTGTATGTTCTTCTTTTTTTATCAATATTATTGTTCTTTCAATATCTGTTTGAGGTAAATTAAATTCTTCTATCTTATCAATCTTTCCTCCTAATGTTTTAATTGCCTTTTCTGCTGCTTTTATTTCTTCTTGCGCTCCTCCTGCTTTCATACTTATTACTTTTCCATCTTTTTTTACAAGAGGAATTAAATATTCTGATAATGTTGATAAATTTGCAACTGCTCTTGATGTCGCTATATCAAAGCTTTCTCTATATCTCTTATTCTGACCTAAATCTTCTGCTCTTGCATGGATTATTTCTATATTTTTCAAATTAAGTTTAGTTACAACTTCTTGCAAAAATATTAATCTCTTATTTAAAGAATCTGCTAATGTTATTTTTAATGTAGGATTCATTATCCCTAGTGGTACCCCTGGAAATCCAGCTCCTGTTCCCACATCAATTATTTTGGAATTATTTTCAATTTCATTTAAGATAGTTATTGAATCTATAAAATGTTTTAAAATAATCTCATTTGGTTCAATTATAGCCGTTAAATTCATTTTTTCATTCCATTCAATTAGCATATTCATATACACAAAAAACTGTTCAAGTTGCTCCACACAAAAATGAAAATCAGAAAATTTTTCGTATTCTTTCATTTTATTAAAAAACTCTTCTATCTTCATTATATCTACCTCTTTCTCTTTTTTTTCGCTATAACAATGGGTGTCCCCAGTGGTAAAAAATTTTACCATTAATGGGTGTCCCTACTGGTAAAATTCTTAAAAAATACCAATAAAACTGATATGTCTGCAGGTGAAACTCCAGAAATTCTAGAAGCCTGTCCTATTGAATGTGGTTTATGTTTATTAAGTTTTTGCTTAGCTTCTAAACTAATTCCTTTAATTGTATCATAGTCAAATTCATCTGGCAATAATTTTTTCTCCATTTTTTTGAATCTTTCAACTTGTGCTTCTTGCATTTTTATATATCCATCATATTTTACCTGTATTTCCACTTCTTCTTTTATTTGCTCTCCTAATTCTGGTCTTTCTTTATCTATTTCTTCAAGTGAATCATATGTGATTTCTGTTCTTTTTAATAATTCCGCAAGCGTTGAACCTGTTGTAAGTTCTGATGTTCCTTGCTTTTTCAGGTATTCATTTACTTCCTTCGTAGGTTTTACAATAGTTTCTTCTAATCTTTTCTTTTCTTCATTAATCTTTTGTTTCTTTTTTGCAAATTTTTCATATCTCTTATCTGAAATTAAACCTATTTCATGCCCTTTTTCAGTTAATCTTAAATCCGCGTTGTCTTGCCTTAAAAGTAGCCTATATTCAGCTCTTGATGTCATCATTCTATATGGCTCATTTGTTCCTTTTGTTACAATATCATCAATTAAAACTCCAATATATGCTTCTGTTCTAT
>OGFF01002038.1_pt1 | contig 18896 bp, 19 predicted proteins | sample 1570751 | NCBI WGS metagenome assembly OGFF01 (sample SAMEA2581951, study PRJEB24529) | metagenome | biome: Human gut stool | place: China | collected 2011 | reverse complement strand
TCGGTGCAATAGCAGAAGGATTCTTAACGGGTGCGGTTATTGGCGGTATTATAGGCGGTTTGATTGCGGCGTTTATCTATGCGGCTCCGGCGATTGGTTCATTCTTGGGTTCGTCGTTCCAAATTGGTTCGTATTTAACAGCAGCAGGAGAACTTGTTGCGGTTACCGTAACAGGTGCTCAAATTGCAGCGGCTGGGTTGGCTGCTCTCGTCGGTGTAGGGATTATGTATTCGTCATATAACCGAAAGCCTGCTGCTCCAAGAAATCATAGTGGATCTCGAAAGGAGGCATATGATAAAGCATTCTATAAAGGAGGAAAACGGAAACCTATTTTTCATCCCAATGGGAAATTTGGACCGCATTTTCATCCAGCGAGTGCAAAATTTAAGCATTGGCATTATTATTTTGCTTTGTTATTTGGGTTTGGTTTTAGCGAAGATTAATGGGAGGATTGTATGGAAACTAAATTTGTGAATAATTTTGTGAATAATTTTTTAATAAGACAAAAGCAAGAGCGGATTTTATTTGAGTTTCAAAAGAAAAGAAGTCGTGCAATAGATCGATTTTCCCACGATGTAAAAGTCCTACTTAATTCAAACAAAATTCTTTTATCTGGAGAACATTTACGAATAGATGATGTAGTGAAAGCATTGCAGGATTATAATATTTCGTTACGAGCTAAGGTTTGTATAATTTCAGGAAACGAAACTCTTGACAATAACATTATAAGTTTGCAGGAAGCTATTAAATTTTTCTTTAATGATTATTTGCAAATGGTTATCACTGATGGAGAACATTTTGCCTTAATAAAAGAAGAAACATCTGGGAGTTATTCGCAAAAATACGTTTTAATTAATCAAGTTAAAAGTAATTAATAATTTTAATATGCACCCTAAAAGTTAAATAGGCTTTTAGTGGTGCATATTTTATGATATAATTGCGTTACTTGACACAAGTGGCGCAGTTGTGGTAAAATATACCTACGACGCGTGGGGTAATAATGTAGTTTCTGACACGATTGGTGCGATTATTACCGATAAAAACCACATTGGTAATTTGAATCCTTTCCGTTATCGCGGATACTATTACGACACTGAAACCAAACTGTACTATTTGAAGACGCGATACTATGATCCTGAAACGGGAAGATTTATTTCACAGGACTACATTGAGTATATTGCTCCAGATATAATTAACGGATTGAATCTTTATGCATATTGTGTAAATAATCCCGTTATGAACGTCGATCCAAACGGAACGATTGGTATTTTGGCTGGTATTCTTTTTGGTGTATTGATCGGTGCGGTAGTAGTTGGTACAGGCGTTGCAATCTATGCAGGAGTAACGGCATATAATAACGGTGCACGTGGTTGGGATTTGTTCGGTGCAATAGCAGAAGGATTCTTAACGGGTGCGGTTATTGGCGGTATTATAGGTGGTTTGATTGCAGCGTTTATCTATGCGGCTCCGGCGATTGGTTCATTCTTGGGTTCGTCGTTTTCTTTCGGAGGGTTTGCTTTGGCGAGCGAAGGAGCGGCAGCAATAACATTAACCGGAGCACAAATTGCAGAGGCAGGGTTAGCAGTCCTTCTTGGTATTGGAATTGTATTTTCCAAGAATGCTGACAGATTTGGGAAAAGTAAACTTGGTACAAATTCCTATTACAATAAACAATTTGAAGATTTTTGGAATCAGTATGGTAATGGTGATAAAAACACAAGGAGATCTTTCCATGATTATATAACAAAGAAAGGATATGATACGTGGAAGCAATTGCTTGATGCTTGGAATAGATTTATAAATAGGTGAGGCACAAAATGGTGAATAGTAATATAATCTGTGAAAAATTAAGTATGATGAGTTTTAACTGTTTATTTAAACAAATGGATTTAATTGTTATTAATTTTGGGGTTCCGATACAATATTCATTACATGTTGCAAGTGCTGTGCGTGTTTGCAACGGTGATAAAATAATCTTAAATTTATCAGATGAGTATTTTACAAAAGAAGGATTGCCTAAAAGCGAAGGAACATATGAATATTTAGAAAAGACAGGGTATATTAATGACCCAAACAGTTTATTAGCTAGTAATATTGCAAAGGTAAATTGTCTTTTAAAAGGGAAAAAAGTCCAGACGGTTGAGGTGTCGAGGTGGAAAGATTTGACTATATGGTTTTCTGACGATATTGTAGTACAAATTATGCAAGATTGTTTAGAAAAAGATTTTGAATATTACAGATTTATTGAGTTTTCGCCGCATTATGAGAAAGATTTGGAAAAGTGTAGATCCGTTCATTATGTCGTCAAAAATAAAGGCGGAGTTCCTACATTGATTAGGGAAGGTTAAACGAAGAATTTAGTAAGTTTAAATAATGTAAAGGAAATGAATATTGTTGATTACTTAAAAGCCGGAAGTAGGTTGAATTCAATATCTCGTATTTGTGATTTAATAAAAATAGATTTCATAAGTGAGGGCAAAGTTATTTGTTTGCATTCTCAAAGTGCTCTTATGAGAGGTTTGAAAAACAATGAATTATTGATATCGTCAAACGACATATTTTTACCAAGTAAGCAGTATAAAAAGAAGTTGTTTAGAAAGTTTAAATGGGATATGCCGGGAAATACTTTGTTTGATGATCAGCTTATGGTTTTCGAAAAAGAGGTCATAAATAAAAACCTTCTTTCTGTTCATGTTTTAGGAAAAGATTTGATTTTAGAATTAGATGATAATTATAAAATAGAAATCTTATCTTGCACTTTGGAAAAAGGACGAGAACTTTTTAGAATGTTTATAAAAGGGGAACTTGATAGTCATATCGTCTTTGATTCATAGTATACAAAATTAACAATATGCTTTAGTTGGCATTGAGAAAAAAGAAAATGGAACAGATTGTTTTATTGAGGAAAAACAAAACAGGTATTCGGTAGAAATCTTTCCAGATGATATTGTGTAATGAAGTTTTGTAAAACATGACTAACAAAAGGTCGTAGGAGGAACCCTGTGACCTTTTGTCATAATTGGAATTACTTGACAAAATTATTATTTTTTTGTATGATATCGGCAGTTGAAATAGAAAATAATGATAAGGAGAAATACTTGTAATGCTTAAAAATGCCGAAATAAGAGTATATAAGGATAAAGCAATTGAACGTTTTAAGGAAGTTTTTACAGGTTTTGATCCGCCTAAAATTGTGGTTGTTCCTACATCCAAAAGACAAGCGGTTAGATGTAAGGTTTTAAGAGAATGTGGTCTTGATTATAAAGAAGATTTATACGGAACAGACGCTGAAGTTATCGACGGACCGTTAGGCAAACAGATTCTTCTTTATCAATCGATGATGAAAAGCGAAAAACAGGTTTGCCATGCTATTTGGCACGAGTTGGGACATATTTTGTTTGGAAATGAGAAACAGTATGGAATAGACATTGAGAAAGATACATCAATGCGTTCCGGTTATGCTGTGTTTAATGAATTTATCGCGGAATATATAGCCCACGTAGTGTCTGACGGAGAAGGATTTGGAATTTACAATCCTAATATGTATTTGCAGTTGGCTTTTCAAGAAGAGCGGACAATCAATCCTTATTGGTTGAGCAGATATATGGCAATTATCTCTGGCGATTCAAATGTTTCCGATGAATGTGTTTCCGCAGGTGCAGAGTATGTAAAGCCTGTTGTTTGGAATTATTTGACAGAGATGTTCAAAATGATAGATGAACAACTCAGGAAAGACAATTTTTGGAAAGCGGAGTCGGCATTCATTGAAAATTTAGGCACCCTTTACGATAATATGTTTTCAGTTGTGTTTAGAGGTTTGTGATAGCATAAAATAACAACAAATACAGAATTAAGGTCAAGAAAAATTCCTTGGTTGATTATATAAGGAAGAATGTATGTTTGTAAAACGAGTCGAACAATTTAGTGGGTATGAGGCAGATTTAGTTGTATCTGATGGACAGTATAATATAAAGTGCCACTTTAGTTGTTTCCCACCTTTAATAAAAATTAAGGAAGGACAGCCTGTCCGAGAGATATTAACATTCTTATCAGAAAATATTGTCAGCGTGGAGCAAAATAAGTATTTAATTAAAAAAGAAGAAAATTATTACGCTTATTATTTGCAGGGAAAAGTTATAGCTTTAGATAAACCGATGATAAGTATAGGTGATTTAATTATTATGCTTGATTCTGTTTTTCCTAAAGATATATCGATTGGAGATTATGTGGGTTTAAACGTGAAAAGATTGGATTGTATTTTGTAATAATTCATTTAGATTATTTTGCAATTTCCCAAAACATCGAAGACGGCGAAGAAAATTCCACGCAAAAGATATATAAATATGGTCAGATAATCGAAGTAAAGAGCGATAATACGACCGTTGGATAAACAACAAATCAAAGTAGGGGGCAAATTTTATCTGGCTTCTAATCCCGCGATTGGACCTGAGGGATATTTTATCAAGGAGGTGGCATATTTAGCTAAAAAGGGCATTTTGGCTGTTCTGCTCTAAAATATTATGAGAATAGAAGAAGCAAAACGTTTGTTTATGCAAGAAAATGCAAATTTATCTGCGTTGAGAAGAGATGGTTTATATGATGAGTTTTTGAGGTTGCAAATTACCGACGACACTCTTAAGCGATGGGAAAAAGAGTTGATGAGTATGTATCAAAAGGTACTTACAGGAACGTCTTCTTCGGCTAATGTTAAATTGCAAACAATTTATCGGATAGATGAAATGGGTTGCTCAAACGGAGAAAATGTTAGATTTATTTTGGATTACTACTTATCTTGTAGGGAGATTGATACTTTTTCGCAAATACTGTTGTGTGAAGTTTTAAGTCGACCTAAATATAAAGAACTACTTTTGAATAATGGAATAGATTTACAAGAACATATTGATCGTTTGATAGAGACTGTTCGTGAAGGACATTTTACGATAGATGCATCATATAAAGATGATCCATATTTAGATGATGCCGACTTTACGCAAGATAACCTTTTAGCACGTGCAGTGAGAATGAAAAATAAGTTTAATTATCAAGGAAAAGGCATACGTCAAAGTTTTCTAAAACGTATTTTTAAAAAAAATTAGAAAGTGAGTCCTTTATTGATATGAATTTTAGGTATTGTTAGTGGGTTAAATAAATCAGCTTCTTAAATGAGTCGTTTATTTTGGAGTTATTTGAAAATAAAACAAATGTTGGAGGTGGTCAAAAATGAGTTTAACAGAACAGTTGATTTTAAGATGTCGGGAAATTATTGCCATGTGTAATAAAATTGCATTAGAAAAAGAAAGTCCTAACACGGAGGTGGCTCAAATTATCCGTATAGAATTTGAGACAATAGAGATGAATTTAATAAGAAATGGAAAGGTGTTAGTACTAAATCCTCAAAGGGATTTATTGTCAACAAAAACAATTGTTGATTCAGCGAATTATGAAAATGATGCCATTTTATTTGATAAGGTGTTCGAATTTAGAAATATATGCAAAAAACTATCTAAGGAACAACTTAAGTTTCAATATCAATATTAACGCATCCTAATAAAGAGGGCAATAGTAACAAAAGTTACAACTATTTTCTCATAATAGGTGATATTGGAAATTTTGATTGCTGTGAATTATTATATTATTCTTAAACTTATAGATATTATTAATAATTCTATAATTTGTCAAAAAGTAACATTATAAGTGAAACAGTTGAAGAATTTGAGTTGCTGTTTAAAGATAAACTTGTTAAAGCATCTAAATACGATAAAAGGTTGCAGGAGCATCTTCTTGCAACCTTTTATCGTAATCGGAATCACTTGACAAAATTCTTTTATTTATATATGATAATTGATATTGAGATATTTTAGGTGAATATGCTGACGAATATGGTTGTAAAATATTTTCATTGAAAGAAGGTGTGCTTAGGGTCAAATGGGATGTGGAGAATTAATAAAGCTTTTCTAAAACAACAAATTAAAGCAGGAGCTCATTTTACATTAACTTCTCCATCAAGTGGTTATTATTATGCTAAAGAAGTGGCTTATGTTATGAAACATGCTATATATGTTTTTTTGTAATAATTTTTTAAATATAGCTTTAAAAGAAAATTGCCAAGTAAAAAATGGAATGGTTATAAGTAAAGACTATTCATTACATAATCTTAATTGGTAGGGAAAACATTTATGAATGATCTTAAAATAGCAAAGGATATATATTTTCAATGCCTTGGTTCAAAATTTTTTATCGATAGAGAGTATGGGCAACAATATAAAAAATTTAATGTTCCGCCAGCTATAGAAGAGAGCTGGAAAAAAGAATTATGCGATATTTTAAAGCGAGAAATTAAGTATAATGAAGGATGTTTAAAAATAGATGCAGTTGGAAAATACATTCAATTATTGAATGCGAATGCTGCAGTAGAGTTTTTAAATGGTTTTTTAGGACAAACAAAACTTGATTCATTCTCAACATTGATTTTAATAGAAACATTAAAAAGATATTATTTGCATTCAGCATCATATGGATTGTCTGGCTATAGTAAAGAATTAATACTGACGAGTATCAAGCATTATAAAATGAATTTATTGTCTTCAAAAATAACTGTGGATCAGTCATATAAAAATTCACCAAGTATGAGAGGATATGATTTTTCAGAAGCAAATATAATTTCTCGAATCAAAAAATTATAACACGCTTGGTTAAAAAATGAAACAAGATTGGGAATAAATCATACCGGATATTTTATAATGATATTAGAATTATTTAGGAGAATTTTTAGTTGATAAGAGAAAAAAAAGTTGATAGATTACTGTGTAAAAATTATAGCGAATTAACAATTACAGAAAAAATTGAAATTGCATATGAAAAATATTATAACAAACAAAAGATAACTTATGAAGAGTATGTTTTGATGCTAGCAACAAATGATGAAATATATTTTTTATATGCTAATGATGAATATCAAATTGTCTATGATTCCAGTGAGTCTGTTTCAATGTGTATTACTGAGTTCAAAGGGACGCAAAAAGTTTCAGGGCGTAGTGAGAGTTTTTCATCAATAATTGAACTTTTAGATAAATTTATAATCGAAGGGAAAAGGATTCGGGATATTTGGGATGAAGTAACATTTTAGCTATTAAAATGCGTTTCCAACTTGTAGGGTATCGAGTTGCCCGTTGTGGCAACTCCTTATCCTGCCTGCTTGGTTCAAATCTTTACCATAAAGGATTGTTGTAAAAACTATGGATTTTATGGCGGGTTAAGAAAAATGCAACAAAGTTGATTTTTATATGAAAACAATCGGGAAACACGATTTCCTTAACTTCATTTGCGGGCAAGCCGTAAAAAGGTGAGGTTATTCGTGTCAGTTCCGAAGAAACCGAACTGTATTTCCTTAAAACAAGGTATTATGACCCTGAAGGCGGAAGATTTATTTCTCCCGATAGCATAGAATATCTCGATCCTGAGACAATAAACGGCTTAAATCTCTACGCTTATTGCGGAAATAACCCTGTAATGTACACCGATCCAAACGGTACGGCTAAATGGTGGCAGTGGTTTTTATTTGGCGTAGGAGCAGCATTAGTTGTGGCGGCTGCAATAGTTTTAACGGTTGCGTCCGGAGGCGCGGCAGGCGGGCTGATAGGCGCGATTGCAATAGGTGCGGCAAAAGGTGCTTTAATCGGAGCTGCGGTTGGATCTGCAGTAGGCATAGCAGGCGGTGCGATTTACGCAGGTGTAACCGGTGCCGACATAGGGCAAAGCATACTTTCAGGTTTCCTAATAGGATTCGGAATAGGTGCTATTGCCGGGGCGATTATTGGCGGAGCTGCAGGGGCTAATGGATGGTATAATGCTAAGGCTTTAGAATTTACTCGTAATCCTATGTCGAATGAAGTGGTTTGGGGAAGGAGTGGTGTTTATGAAAAATTTGCAGAGGAAAAAGGTGCTACTTATTTTAAAATGCCTGATGCTGAATGGATAAAATTAAGCCAAAATAGCAGAACCGTTTGGAATATAAATAAGGCTTTTTTAAGACAGCAATTAAAGGCAGGAAAGACATTTATTATGGCGAGCAATCCTGTAACTGCAGGAGGGTACTATTTATGAAAGAAGTTGCCTATTTGCTCTCAAAAGGTATTAAATGGGTACTTTGAGGTGTACGATGAAATATGAGAAAGGTAAAAAAATATTTTATGACAACTTTGGGAGTCGTTATTTTATGTTGCGAAACGGAGAATTGTCCGAGTATCAAAAATGCGATATAAAAAAGAATGATGAGGAAATGTGGAAACACGAAATTTTAGGAGATATAATCTGCGAGATTATTAGTGGTCAAGACATTGGGTTGATTTGGAATCTTTCCCGTATGGATATTACGCAAGAACAAAAAATGTCTGCTTACTACGAGATTAAAGAGAAAGGAGATACAAAAAAACTTAAAAAAGAAATTTTATCATTGAAAAGTCTTTTTGAAGAAACGGAATTTCTTAGACTGATGAAAATATTTGATTAGAATTATGTTGACAAATATCTTTAATAAGGAGGGTTCTTTCTTTGGGCTTTAAGTTAATACACTTGCTTTACATTGTCATTATATTGAGTATTTATTGTAATTTATTTACGACGCGAAATATGAGTGAGCGTTTTAATAAAGGAATAATAATTAAAAATTCTAAGTTAAAAAAGTTTCTTTGGATGCGGAAAGCAGATGATTACATTTCATTCGTATCAATTGTTTTTCTTATTATATCATATTTCACATTGATAGGAACAATGGCATGTTTTTTGATTTGCTTGCTTGTATCTGATCTATTGGCAAAATGGATAACATGGGTATTGTTTGGCTTTACATTTACAGTGTTTGTTGTTGAACAATTCTTTTTGCCTTCTTATGGAGTGCGAGGAAGCTAATAATGTCGGTGAGGCGTAGAAATTATTCTACGCCTTCGCTTGATATTTGCGTCTTTCTACGACCAGGCGGGCGTTGCAGGTATGAAATATAACGGCGCAACGTATATCTATAGAAAAGACGTGCAGGGCAACGTCGTTGCAATCAATATCTCAATCCCGATAGTATCAATGGGTTGAACTTGTATGCATACTGTTCAAATAACCATGTAATGCATATAGATCCCAATGGAAAATTTTTATTTTCTTTTTTAGCATCACTTGCAATTGCTGCCTTGATAGGCGCTTGTGTCGGGGTTGTACTTCTATCGGTTCTTCTGCGTTCGAATTTTGCAGGAGTCTTACGAGTGTAACTATTGCTAACAGCGTTACTTCTATCGGCTCTTCTGCCTTTATACTAAAACAATACGATAAAAACGATAATGTAATCATACAGACGGACTATATTACTTTTATTATAGAACAACCGCAAGTGGATTGTAGACACTGGAATATAATTTAACATATTATTATGATAAAGCCGTAAAATGAACGTATAAATAAGCGTGGCGGAGAAGTCTTTTCAGACTTCTCCGCCACGCTCGATTATACGAAAGACTTAAATTTTGAATTTTTCGAATTTCAGTTTGGCGTAGTCGGGTAAACCGTTTTTGTAACGAATCTTCGGCTCGCCCTGAATAAGCGGCAACGCGTAAGCCGTAAACTTATCGTTAAGCCCGGTTCCGTCGGCGGTTATCCAGTCAAGGGGAATCCGCTTTTCGGCGTTTGCGGTTATCGTTAAAGGCGTTAAACCGTAAGTCGCGGAGTAGGGCGAATCCGATTCGCGTATAAAACAAACCATTTTGTCGGTTTCGCCGTTCGTAGCCGCTTCGACCGCTTTTTGCCCTGCGGTAAAAGTTTCTTCCACGTCGGTGTCCGACGCGCAATGCGCCGCGCAGCGTTGCAGAATATTGAGTTCGATCGCTTTACATTTTACGCCGAGCGTTTTGACGAAATTTTTCAGAACGCCGCAAACTCCGCCGAGTTGAGAGTGCCCGAAATTATCCGTCGCGGAAGCGTCTTCGCCGACGTACGTTCCGTTCGCGTAGCGTATTCCTTCCGAAACGGCAACGACGCATTTTTGTTTTTTGTCCACCACGCGTTTTACGTCCGATAAAAACTTATCTTTATCGAAAACGATTTCGGGCAGGTAAATAAGGTCCGCTCCCTGTCCGTTTATCGATGCGAGGCTCGCGGCGGCTGTCAGCCAGCCCGCGTTTCTTCCCATTATTTCGACTACGATGACGAGCGGGCTTTCGTAAATATCCGCGTCGCGGTTGATCTCGGCTATCGACGTCGCTATGTATTTTGCCGCGCTTCCGTAACCGGGGCAGTGATCAGTCCCCGCCAAGTCGTTGTCGATAGTTTTCGGAATACCTATAACGTTGACCTCGTAACCGACTTTCTGCATATATTTCGACACTTTGTCGCAGGTGTCCATCGAGTCGTTGCCGCCGTTATAGAAAAAGTATCTGATATCGTATTTTTTGAAAACTTCGAGTATGCGTTTATAGTCGGTATCGTCGATTTCGTAATCTTTAAGTTTATATCTTACCGATCCGAACGCCGATGCCGGAGTGTTTTTAAGAGCGAGAATCTCGCTTTCGTCCTCTTTTCGCATATCGAAGAAGTCTTCGTTCAAGATTCCTTTTACGCCGTGATGAGCGCACAGAACGCCCGTAATCGACGGGTTTTTAAGCGCGGCGAGAATTCCGCCCGCTATTCCTGCGTTTATTACCGACGTAGGACCGCCCGACTGCGCGAACACGCATCTTCCTTTAAGATTTTTCATTGGTGTTACTCCGTTACATTTTCATATGGGTTCATATGGGCATATGCTCTGCCGTAATACTTACTCCGCAGTAACTCACCCTTCCGGGAGTATGCTCTCCCGTTGAAGCGGGAGAGGTGGCACGCATAGCGTGGCGGAGAGGGGGCGACCTGCCTAGGGGGCTTCGGCTTCGCCTCAGAATGACACTTTGTCATATTCAGCGCGAAACGACGTCCGGAAAGGCAGGTACGTTATCAGCAGAGTTTTGCCGCCATGTCGTACAGATCGTGATCGATGTCCTTTTTCATGGAGAGCGCTTCGGTTATATCGAGGTCGATCGTCTTCTGACCGTGGCATCCGATAACGCGGTTGGTTTTACCTTCCATTAAAAGGTTTACGGCGTGTACGCCGAACTTCGCCGCGAGCATTCTGTCCGCCATAGAGGGCGAACCGCCGCGTTGAATGTGCCCGAGAGTGGTAACTTTTACGTCAGTACCCGAAATAACGGAAACTATCGTCTTGATTTCGTTTTCGTTGCCCGCGCCTTCGGCGAGAACGATGACGTTAGCCGTCTTGCCGTGTTCGCGATTTTTCTTTATTTCGTTGGCGATTTTCTGGATGTCGTACGGGACTTCTGGAACGAGAATGTATTCCGCGCCGCCGCAAATACCCGCGTATAAGGCGATATCGCCGCATCTTCTGCCCATAACCTTAACGAGCGAAACTCTGTCGTGCGAAGTCATTGTGTCGCGAAGGGCGTTGATTGCCCATAGAACCGTGTTGACCGCCGTGTCGAAACCGAGCGTGTAATCGGTATAAGCAAGGTCGTTGTCGATAGTGCCGGGTATGCCTACGACGTTTATCCCTTGTTCGTCCGAAAGACATTTCGCGCCCGTGAACGAACCGTCGCCGCCGATGACTACCAAGCCTTCTACGCCGAGTTTTTTAAGATTGTCAGCCGCTACTTTTCTTACAGCGGGGTCTTTGAATTCAAGGCATCTCGCAGTTTTGAGAATAGTGCCGCCGCGCTGAATAATGTCGCACACCGAGTGCGAATCCATTTTTACTATTTCGTTGTTTACGAGTCCGTTATAGCCGCGGTCTACGCCGTAGACTTCGAGCCCCGCGTTAAGCGCGCTTCTTACTACCGCTCTTATGCAGGCGTTCATGCCGGGGGCGTCGCCGCCGCTCGTTAAAATTGCGATTTTTTTCATAATTTATATCCTCCGTTAAAATTTACGCTTTGAAAAATTTAATTTTATCTTCGTCTACTATCGACATCAACTCGTTTACGAGTCCGCGACAGTTTCTGACTTTTTTATCCATTTTATAGTTTTTGCCGTTGATTTTGAAATATACCGTTATCTCTCCGGGGTAGGTCGCGAGTACGTCTATAAGTTCGTCTTTGAGATGCTCGGTGTTTTCGTCGAGAATGATACCCAAGAATTCGCGTTGCTGCTTTTCCTGCGGTCTTGTATCGGCGGTTTGTTCTTCGCTTACGCCTTCTGCAAAATCGACCGAAACCGACACTTTGTTGTCGTCGCGTATCTGCAATCTGCCTTTGATCTTTATAAGTTGTTCTTCGTGCAATAAAGTCTGATATTTTTCGTACTTTTTCGGGAAGAATACGCATTCTATCGCGCCGTAACGGTCTTCTACGGTAACGAAATTCATCGTCGAACCCGATTTGGTGTTTATCTTGGTAACGCCCGTAATAATGCCGCCGAGATACACCTGCATGTCGTTTTTAACGTCGGTAAAGACTTCGTTTCCGTCCTCGTCTTCTTCGGTGTTCTGCAAAAAACTCGTGTTAAACGTGCAATCTTTGAATTTGTCGGCGTAACCGTCGAGCGGGTGCCCCGATACGTAAACGCCCACAACGCTTTTTTCAAGCGAAAGTTTGGTTTTGTGATCGTATTCGTTGAGTTTCGGGTAGGTTACCGTAAACGTCGTGTCTTCCTTTAACACGTCGCCGAAAAGACTCATCTGATTGCTTTCGCGCTGCTTTGCTATGAGCGAAACTCTTTCGATTAATTGTTCGCTCATGCCGATCATCTGCGTTCTGTACAGTCCGAACGCGTCGAACGCGCCTGCGTAGATAAGATTTTCGACCAAACGCTTGTTAAGCACTTTGCTTTCGCAGCGCGAAATGAAGTTTTCGAAAGACGTGTATCTGCCGTGCAGGTTTCTTTCCGCCACGATAGAGTCTATCGCCGAAAGTCCTATGCCTTTGATAGCGGCAAGTCCGTAACGGATTTTTTTATTTTTGACTGTAAAGAAGCCTACGCTTTCGTTTATATCGGGCGGAAGAACCGCGATGTTTTCTTCTTTCGCGTAAGAAATGTAGTTTCTTATTTCGTCGATGTTGGTTATGCGGTTATTAAGTACCGCGGTAAGAAATTCGGCTTCGTAGTAGGTTTTCAGATACGCCGTCTGGTAGGTTACCAGCGAGTACGCCGCCGCGTGCGATTTATTGAAGGCGTATTTTGCGAAGTCCTTCATTTCGTTCCATATCGCGTGCGCGACTTCTTCGGGTACTCCGCGTTTCAAGCAGCCGTCGATTGCGGTCGAAACTTTGCCGTGGTCGATCGTTTCGGGCTTACCGTGAATAAAGATGACTTCTTCCTTTATCATGTCGTCGACTTTCTTTTTGCCCATCATACGGCGGACCATATCCGCCTGACCGAGCGTGTACCCCGCAAGAGCCTGAACGATTTTCATAACCTGTTCCTGATAGACTATACAGCCGTAGGTCTGTTTGAGAATGGGTTCGAGCAGCGGGTGAGCGAAAGACACGAGTTCGGGGTTGTGTTTGCACTTTATGAATTTCGGTATGGAGTCCATAGGCCCGGGGCGGTAAAGCGAAACCGCCGCGACTATATCTTCTATGCAGGTCGGTTTAAGTTCGCGAAGGAAGCGTTGGAAGCCTCCCGATTCTACCTGAAACACGGCTTTCGTGTTGCCCGTCGAAAGCATCGCGAAAACTTTCGGGTCGTCGTAAGACGAGTGGTCGAAGTCTATCTCTACGCCGTGGTTTTGTTTGACGTATTCGATAGCCATCTTGATATCGGACAAGTTTCGTAAACCTAAAAAGTCCATTTTCAGGAATCCGAGGTGTTCGAGTTCTACGCCCGTGTATTGGCTCGTGATATCTTCGCCGTTTCTGCCGAGCGGCATGTGTTGATCGAGTATATCGGCGCCGATTATAACGCCGCAGGCGTGCGTGCTTGCCTGTCTCGGCATATCTTCGAGTTTTATCGCTATGTCGACGACTCTTCTGATTTCCGGGTCTTCGTCGTACATTTCGATAAGTTCTTTTACCGAATAGTCTACGCCGTAGTCTTTGTCGGTTTCTTTCGGATGGTACTTGCCGAATACTTTCATTAAGATATTCGGGCGTTTAAGGTCGAATTCGTCGCCTTTTGCGTTTCTCGCGACCATTTTGTTCGGAATCGCTTTCGTAACCCTGTCGGCTTCGGAGTAGGGAAGTTTAAGTACTCTCGCGACGTCCTTTACTGCGTTTTTCGCAGCCATCGTGCCAAAGGTTACTATCTTGCATACTCTGTCGTAGCCGTATTTGCGACGAACGTATTCTATTACTTCCTGACGGCGGCTATCTTCGAAGTCTACGTCGAAATCGGGCGCGGATACGCGCTCGGGGTTTAAGAAACGCTCGAAGTAAAGGTCGTATTTGAGCGGGTCTATATTGGTTATACCTATAAGGTAGGCGACTATCGAGCCTGCGCCGGACCCACGCCCCGGACCTACGGAAATGCCCATATTGCGCGCGGCGTTTATATAGTCCCAGACTATCAGGAAGTACTCTATAAAGCCCTGTTTCTGAATTACCGCGAGTTCGCTCTCTATACGGTCGCGTATTTCGGGAGTTTCTTTTCCGTACTTCTTTTTTACGCCTTCGTCTATTAGTTTACGGATATAAACTGTCGGCTCTTCTCCCGTATCGGGGTGGTAGTGCGGGAACATATAATGCCCGTATACGAACCCGAAATTGCACTTGTCCACGATTTCCATGGTGTTGGTAATCGCTTCGGGAGTGTCTGCGAAAAGGGCGGACATCTCTTCTTCGGTTTTAAGATAGAACTCGTCGCAGGGGAATCTCATGCGGTTGGGGTCGTTGTAGTCCGCCGCCGTCTGCACGCACAAAAGAACGTCCTGCGATTTCGCGTCTTCTTTATCGACGTAGTGCACGTCGTTGGTCGCGACGAGTTTGATATTATATTTCTTCGCGTAGATGCGCAGGTATTTGTTGACTTCCGTCTGTTCGGGAATACCGTGATCCTGCATTTCGAGATAGAAATCTTCTCCGAACAGATTTTTATACCATAAAACGAGTTTTTCCGCTTCGTCGAATTGTCTTGCGGTAATCGCCCTCGGAATTTCGCCGGCAAGACACGCCGAAAGACAGATAAGCCCTTCGTGGTGTTCTTCAAGTACCTTGTGGTCTATTCTCGGTTTGTAGTGGAATCCGTCGCGGAAAGCGACCGCGTTAAGATAGGCTATGTTTTTATAGCCTTCTTCGTTTTTGCACAGAAGCACGAGGTGGTTAAGCGTCTGCTTGCCGTTATGATTGTAAAGGTCTTCGGCAAGGTAAAATTCCGTGCCGATTATCGCTTTTATACCTGCTTTGTCGCAGGCGTCGAAAAACGCTACCGCGCCGTACATGTTTCCGTGGTCGGTTATCGCGAGAGCGGGCATACCGAGAGATTTCGCGCGTTTGGTAACGGCAGAAATTCTCGCCGCTCCGTCGAGAATACTGTATTCGGTATGAACGTGTAAGTGTACGAAATTTCCCATAGTGAATCCTGTCGTTTTTATCGTGTTGCCGGACTGTTTTCCTCCGTCGATTTGTTCTTTCGTAACGTCGGAACGACGCTTTGAAAGAGGTGGTTTGACTGTCGCTTAGTCCATAAAGTTTATGATTATATCGTTCTGCACGAATAAATATTCGGGCTTAATGGCTAACGAACTGTCCGTTATATCTAAATATTTTTCCGATATTTTGATTTTATCGGCGTATTTTTGCCTGAAATTTGCGTTGAAACGTTTTTCGAAGTCGGCAAAATTTATTCCGTCGGTCGTGCGAAGGGCGAGCATTATATATTCGAATTCTCTCTCGTCGCCCTCGATTTCTTCCGAGAATATTTCGGCGACTTTGCCGCGAAGTATGCACGCGACGTATTCGTCGATTTTTTCGGTGTTGGTAAACCGCCTTTCGCCTATAAACGACGAAGCCGAAACCCCGAAGCCGATATATTGTCCGCGCTTCCAGTAATTCATATTGTGGCGGGAATAATATCCGTCTTTCGCGAAGTTCGAAACTTCGTAGCGGTCAAATCCGTTTTCTTTAAGATAGGCGACCGCGCCGTCGTATAAATCGGCTACTTCGTCCGCGTCGGGCAAATCGCCGTTTAAGTACTTACCGTACATAATCGTGCCTTCTTCGGGTTTCAAAGCGTAACACGAAATATGTTTCGCTCCGCCTTTAATCGCAAGGTCGATAGTCGCTTTTACGTCGTCGATCGTCTGATCTTCAAGCCCTATCATTACGTCCGCGCTTAAATTTTCGCCGCGTAAAAGTTCGCACGCGTAGAGAAAATCTTCGGCGGTGTGTATACGGTTGAGTTTGCGCAGCATATTATCGTCCGCGCTTTGCAGCCCTACGCTGAAGCGGTTGAAGCCCGCTTTTTTGTAGGCTTTCACCTTTTCGGGCGAGAGCGTGCCGGGGTTAATTTCGAGCGTAATTTCCGCGTCGTCGGCTATTTTGTATAACCTTTTGAGTTGACGCATCGCGCCGACTATATATTTTTCGTCTACGAAAGACGGCGTTCCGCCGCCGAAGTATACGGTGTCGAAAGTATAATCTTTCAGAGTTTCGGCTCTGCCTTTCATTTCTTTGTACAAACAGCCGAAATATATTTCCGCTTTGCCGATTTCTCTCGGATAAGAGGCGAAGTCGCAATAAATGCACTTGCTCTTGCAAAACGGCACGTGTACGTAAATTCCGCTCATAATTATTTATCCGAACTGTCGATTTTGAGTATAGACATAAACGCTTCGCTCGGGACTTCAACCGATCCGAGTTGCCGCATTTTCTTTTTGCCTTCTTTTTGCTTTTCGAGAAGTTTCTTCTTTCTCGTTATATCGCCGCCGTAGCATTTTGCGAGAACGTCTTTGCGGAGCGCTTTAATCGTTTCCCTTGCGATTACTTTCCCGCCGACCGCAGCCTGAACGGGAATTTCGAACATCTGGCGGGGGATAACCTCTTTCAGCCTTTCCGCCAACGCTCTGCCCCTCGCGTAGGCTTTGTCTTTGTGTACGATTATCGAAAGCGCGTCGCAGACGTCGCCGTTAAGCAGCATATCGAGTTTTACGAGTTCGCTCCTTTCGTAACCGGACAATTCGTAGTCGAAAGAAGCGTAACCCCTCGTGCGGCTTTTAAGTCCGTCGAAAAAGTCGAAAATAATTTCGTTCAACGGGAGTTTGTAATTGAGTTTTACGCGCTTGGAGTCGAGATAGGTCATATCCGTGAATACTCCGCGCTTTTCCTGACACAGGTCCATTATCGCGCCGACGTAATCGGGCGGGGTGTATATATCCGCCGTGATAATCGGTTCTTCGCAGTAGTCGATATAAGAAACGTCGGGGAATCGGCTGGGGTTGTCAACGATTAAAACCGAGCCGTCGGTCTTGTGTACCCTGTACGAAACCGACGGGGCGGTGGTGATTATTTCAAGGTCGAATTCTCTTTCGATACGCTCCTGAATTATCTCCATGTGGAGAAGTCCCAGAAAACCGCAGCGGAAGCCGAAACCGAGCGCGTCGGAATTGTCGGGTTCGAACGTTAAAGACGCGTCGTTGAGTTTGAGTTTGAGAAGCGCCTCTTTAAGGTCGTTGAATTTGCTTCCGTCAAGCGGGTATATACCCGAAAATACGACGGGTTGAACTTTTTTATATCCCGGCAACGGGTTGGCGGCGGGGTTGTTCGCGTCGGTAATCGTGTCGCCGACGGAAACGTCTTCTATGCTCTTGATGCTTGCCGCTATATAGCCGACCTCGCCCGAAGAAAGTGTGCGTTTGGGTACGAGATGCGGGTTGAACGTTCCGACTTCCGTAACGTCGAATTGTTTGCTTCCGTTAAAGGTTTTAATTCTCGTGCCTACGCCCACCGTTCCGTCCATTATACGAACGAAACAGATTACGCCCTTGAAGTTGTCGTAATAACTGTCGAAGATAAGGGCGGAAAGGGGCGCGTCGTCGTCGCCGACGGGCGGGGGAACGAGTTTTACCACCTGTTCTAAAACCTGATCGATATTTATTCCGTTTTTAGCCGAAATTCTCGGAGCGTGCTCGCCGTCGAGCCCTATAACGTCCTCGATTTCTTTCGCAGTACCTTCGGGGTCTGCGGAAGCGAGATCGATTTTGTTTATGACGGGAACGATTTCAAGGTTGTTGTCGAGCGCGAGATAGCAGTTTGCAAGGGTTTGCGCCTCTATGCCCTGCGTAGCGTCGACTATTAAAATCGCGCCTTCGCACGCGGCAAGTGATCTCGAAACTTCGTACGTAAAGTCGACGTGTCCTGGCGTATCGATAAGATTGAATATATAGTCTTTGCCGTCGCTTGCCTTATACGCCATTCTCACGGGCGTGAGTTTTATGGTGATACCTCTTTCGCGCTCCAGATCCATAGAGTCGAGAAGTTGGTCTTCCATATCGCGTTCCGCAACCTGCCCGGTCATTTCCATAATGCGGTCGGCAAGGGTAGACTTACCGTGGTCGATATGCGCGACTATGCAGAAATTTCTGATATTGTCTTTGGCTCGTTTTGCCACAGGCGAATACTCCTTAAAAAGTTAATGATGCTTCGATTTTATATTATATATAAAAATGCAAAATTTTGCAAGTTATTTAGGGCATATAATTTATATAAAAGTTCGGGTGAAATTATTGACAAAATCTTTTCGGTAGTGGTACAATACGCTCGGGAAAAACGAATTCTGCCGTCTTTGCGAGCGCGGCGCGGCAAACTCCGCAACGGAGGACGGAACGGCTTGCATAGTCGGCTACGATCCCATCTTCGGGGTTGCTTCGTTTCACTCGCAATGACGTACTTGATATACGCGTCATTATGAGCAGACTTGCGAAGCCCCCTAGGCAGGTCGCC
>OGFF01002026.1_pt1 | contig 18983 bp, 15 predicted proteins | sample 1570751 | NCBI WGS metagenome assembly OGFF01 (sample SAMEA2581951, study PRJEB24529) | metagenome | biome: Human gut stool | place: China | collected 2011 | reverse complement strand
TTGGGCGGGAGTGCCTTGCACTTACGAAATTCGTCAAGGGCAGCCCCGTTGCGGATTTCATCAAGCGGCAGCTTCGCGCGCGGAACATCCGCTTTGAGGGTGTCGAAGTCGAACAGGGCGGGCCGTGGGGCTATCGGCACCAGTTCAACATTGCGGATTCCGGCTTTGGGCTGCGCGCACCGCGTCTCTGGAATGACCGTGCTGGTGAAGTTGGTCGGACACTTTCTATCGAAGATTTTGACGTGGAGCGCATCTTCGGTCAGGAGGGCGTCGGAATCCTGCACCTGTCCGGCCTCATCGCGGCCATGAGCCACGAGACGACGGAATGCAGCCTTGCGCTGGCAAAGGCCGCGAAGCAGTACGGCACGCTCGTTTCGTTCGATCTCAATTACCGCGCGACGTTCTGGAAAGGCCGCGAGGATGCGCTTTCCGAGGCATTCGGCGAGATCGCGTCGCTGGCCGACGTGCTCATCGGCAACGAAGAAGATTTCCAACTCTGCCTTGGTTTTAAAGGCCCCGAAGCGGGCGGTAAAGATCTTGCTTCCAAAATTAAGTCCTTCAAGGCCATGATCTCACAGGTACAGGAAAAGTATCCGAACGCGAGGATGTTTGCCACGACGCTGCGGCAGGTCATCTCTGCCAACGAGCACCTCTGGGGCGCGATTTTGCTGGCGGACGGCAAGTGGTATGTCGAGGAGCCGCGCGAGATTCAGGTGCTCGACCGCATCGGCGGCGGTGACGGCTTCTCCGGTGGCCTCCTGTACGGTGTGCTGAACAGCTGGGAGCCGGAACAGTGCCTGCAATTCGGCTGGGCGACCGGCGTAATGGCTGCGTCGAGCCTGAACGACTACGCCGAGCCTGCGGATGAAAAGCAGGTATGGGATATTTACAAGGGAAACGCGAGGGTGCAGAGATGAAAAAAGCAGATATTGGTCTCATCGGCCTTGCCGTTATGGGTGAAAACCTGGTCATGAACATGGAGTCGAAGGGCTTCACTGTGGCGGTCTTCAACCGCACGACGGAAAAAGTGGACAAGTTCGTCAACGGCAGAGCCGCCGGAAAAAATATCATTGGCTGCCACAGTCTCAAAGAACTGGTTGACAATCTGGAAAAGCCGCGCAAGGTGTTTATGATGGTCAAAGCGGGACAGGCCGTGGACGACATGATCGAGCAGCTTCTGCCGCTTCTCGACGACGGCGATATTCTCATTGACGGCGGCAATTCCCACTTCCCGGACACCATCCGCAGAACCGCTTACGTGGAAAGCAAGGGCAAGCTTTACATCGGCACCGGCGTGTCCGGCGGCGAAGAGGGCGCACTGAAAGGCCCCAGCATGATGCCGGGCGGAAGCCCTGCCGCGTGGCCGTATGTGAAGCCCATTTTCCAGAGCATCTGCGCCAAGGTCGAGGACGGCTCGCCATGCTGCGACTGGGTCGGCGAAAACGGTGCAGGACATTTCGTGAAAATGGTGCACAATGGCATTGAGTACGGCGATATGCAGCTCATCTGCGAAGCGTACCAGCTTATGCGTGATCTGCTCGGCATGAACGATGATGAAATGCACGAGGTCTTTGCCGCATGGAACAAGACGGAACTGGATTCTTACTTAATTGAAATTACTCGCGATATCCTTGCCTACAAGGACACCGACGGCCAGCCCATCGTGGAAAAGATTCTCGACACCGCCGGGCAGAAAGGCACCGGCAAGTGGACGGGCATTGCGGCACTCGACGAGGGCGTTCCGCTGACGCTCATCGGCGAAGCGGTGTTTGCGCGCTGCCTGTCCGCCATGAAAGACGAGCGCGTAGAAGCTGCGAAGGAATATAATCGCAACATTCCTGCCTTTACCGGCGATAAAGCGGAAATGGTCGAAGCTATCCGGCAGGCACTGTACGCCTCCAAGATCATCTCCTACGCACAGGGCTATACGCTCATGCGCACGGCGGCGAAGACCTACGGCTGGAATCTCAATTACGGCGGCATCGCCCTCATGTGGCGCGGCGGCTGCATCATCCGCTCGGTCTTTCTCGGCAAGATCAAGGAAGCGTATGACAAGAATCCGGAGCTGTCGAATCTCCTGCTCGACCCGTATTTCAAGGAGACGATGGAAAAACGCATCCCCGCGTGGCGCAAGGTCGCGGCGGCAGCTGTGCAGTACGGCGTTCCCGCGCCTGCCATGACGGCAGCACTCAGCTATTTTGACGGCTACACCACCGATCGCCTGCCTGCGAATCTTTTGCAGGCGCAGCGTGATTACTTCGGCGCGCATACCTATGAGCGGCTGGACGCGCCGCGCGGTCAGTTCTTCCACACCAACTGGACGGGTCACGGCGGAAATACCGCCGCGAGCACCTACAACGCATAAGGAGGTCGAAATGATGAATCTTCCTTTGAACACGGATTTAACCGGCAAGGTTGCCGTTATCACCGGTGCGGCGGGAACGCTTTGCAGCGTCTTTTCCAAGGCACTGGCTGCGAGCGGCGCAAAGGTCGCGCTGCTTGGCCGGACATACGCCAACGTGCAGAAGCTGGCCGACGAAATCACCGCCGAGGGCGGCATTGCGAAAGCCTATGAATGCAATGTGCTGGACAAAAATGCTGTTTTTGCGTGCCATGAGCAGGTTTTAGCCGACTTCGGCCCCTGTGACATCCTCCTCAACGGCGCGGGCGGCAACCACCCCAGCGCGACGACCGACAAGGAATATTACGAGCCGGGCGATCTGGACGCCGACACCAAGAGCTTCTTCGATCTGGACGAGGCGGGCGTTGCCTCCGTCTTTAACCTCAATTTCATGGGCATTCTCATCCCCACGCAGGCGTTCGCCCGCGATATGGTCGCGCGCGAGGGCTGCAATATTATCAACATTTCATCGATGAACGCCTACACGCCGCTGACGAAAATCCCGGCCTACTCCGGCGCAAAGTCCGCCGTGTCGAACTTTACACAGTGGCTGGCGGTACATTTTTCCAGGGTCGGCATCCGCGTGAACGCCATTGCCCCCGGCTTCTTCTCCGGCAAGCAGAACGCGTCTCTGCTCTGGAATCCGGACGGCACGCCGACGGCGCGGACGAAGAAGATCCTTGCCGCGACCCCAATGGGTCGCTTCGGACAGGCAGAGGAATTGCTGGGTGCGCTGCTGTTCCTGCTCAACAACGAAGCCGCATCGTTTGTGACCGGCGTGGTCATTCCGGTGGACGGCGGCTTCTCGGCGTACAGCGGTGTCTGACATGGAGGATATCTATAAAATCGCCGCGAATGGCGGCATTTCGGATGCGGAGCTGAAAGACGCATTGAAAGCGTCTCTGACAGGCAGAACACTGAAAAAAGTGCTCATCATCCCGCCGGATTTCACGCGGTTTCATTCTCAGACAGGGAGAATTACAAGCATCTATTATCATCTGCTGACCGAGCGCGGCGCACAGGTCGATATTATGCCCGCCCTCGGCACGCACGAGCCGGTTTCCAAAGCGCAGTGGGAGATCATGTTCAAGGGCATTCCCTATGAAAACATGATCGTCCATGATTGGCGGCATGACGTCGTCAAAATCGGCGAGGTTCCGGCAAGTTACTTAGAGGAAATCACAGAGGGGCTCTGGCATGAGCCGGTCAGCGTGGAGATCAACCGCCGCGTGATGGATGAGAGCTATGATCTCATCATCTCGCCCGGTCAGGTCGTGCCGCACGAGGTCATCGGCATGGCGAACCACTCGAAGAATCTGTTTGTCGGCGTCGGCGGCAGCGATATGATAAACAAGTCGCACATGGTCGGCGCAGTTTACGGCATGGAGCGCATGATGGGGAAAGACCATACGCCGGTACGCAAGATTTTCGACTACGGCATGGAACACTTCCTGAACAAGCGTCCTATTCTGTTTGTCCTGACCGTCTGCACCGCGCCGGAGGGCGAGAGCGTCATGCACGGCCTGTTCATCGGCGAGGGAAGAAGCTGTCTGACGGAAGCGGTCAAGCTGGCGCAGGAGAAGAATATTGACTTCGTAGAGCATGGCATTCAGAAATGCGTGGTCTATCTCGATCCCAGCGAGTTCAAGTCCACATGGCTCGGCAATAAGGCCGTCTATCGTACCCGCATGGCGATTGCGGACGGCGGAGAGCTGATCATCTTAGCCCCCGGCGTGACAAAATTCGGCGAGGACGTGCAGGTAGACAAGCTCATCCGCAAGTACGGCTACAAGGGCAGACTGCATACGCTGGACGAGTTCAACAAGCCGGAAAATCAGGATTTGCGGGACAACATGGGCGCGGCTGCACATCTGATTCACGGTTCATCTGACGGCAGATTCTCCATCACCTACGCTGTAAAGGAGATTTCGCAGGAGGAAATTGATGGTGTGGGCTTCCGGTCAGCAAGCTATGACGAATTGGCGAAAAAGTACGATCCCGAAAAGCTGCACTACGGTTATAACACCGTGGACGGCGAAGAAATCTATTATATCCCCAACCCCGCACTGGGGCTGTGGATCAACCGTGAAAAATTTGAGGGCTGACTATGAAAGCATTTATGGACAGGGATTTCCTGCTGGAAAATGAGACGGCGCGGACGCTGTTTCACAAGTACGCGGAAAACCAGCCGATTTACGACTATCACAACCATCTGCCGCCGCGCGAGATCGCGGAGCGGAAGCAGTACGAAAACCTGACGCAGCTGTGGCTGGCGGCGGATCATTACAAATGGCGTGCCATGCGCGCCTGCGGCGTGGACGAGCGATACATCACCGGCGATGCACCGGAGTACGAAAAATTCCAGAAGTGGGCGGAGGTCGTGCCGCAGCTGGTCGGCTGCCCGCTGTACCACTGGACGCATCTGGAATTGCAGCGGTATTTCGAGATTGACACGCCGCTGACGTCGGAGACCGCGCCCGCCATCTGGGCGGAAACAAAAGAAAAGCTGAAAGCCTACGACGCGGTTTCCCTCCTTGAAAAAATGAACGTTCGCGTGCTCTGCACGACGGACGATCCGGCAGACACGCTGGAATGGCACAAGAAGATCGCGGCTGACCCCACGATCCCGTTCCGTGTTCTGCCATCCTTCCGTCCGGACAAGTATCTTGGCGGAAACCCGGACGCAGAACGTGCGCTGTGTGAGAAATATGGCACAGACAGCGTGCCGGAAGCGCTGGAAAAGGCACTGGACTATTTCTGTGAAAACAGCTGCAAAGTCTCCGACCACGGGTTCAGCCGATTCTCGTATGTTCCCGGCACACCGCAGGCGGAGCTGCTGCACGTCCTCGGCAAAGCGTATCATGCGCATGGCGTCGTCATGCAGCTGCACCTCGGCCCCATCCGCAACCAGAATCCGCGTCTGATGGCAGCAATCGGCCCGGACGCGGGCGGCGACAGCGTCGGCCTCACGACCGACCCGTTCCAGCTGGGCGCGTTCCTCGGCGAGCTGGAACGCGAGGGATGTTTGCCGAACACGATCCTGTACAACCTGAACCCGACCGACAACGCCGTTCTCTCCACCATGGCAGTCAACTTCGCGCCGAAGGTCCAGTTTGGCGCGGCATGGTGGTTCAACGACACCATCCGCGGCATGCGCCGCCAGATTGACGAGCTGATGGAAAACGGCCTTCTGGCCAAGTCCGTCGGTATGCTGACCGACTCACGCTCGTTCAGCTCGTTCCCGCGCCATGAGTATTATCGCCGCATCCTCTGCAACCGTCTCGGCGAGCTGGTGGAAAGCGGCCAGTATCCGGCGGATGAACGGACGCTGGGGCAGATCGTGGAAAATATCTGTGGGAAGAATGCGGCAGCATTTTTGTACTTATATTGATGCCATAGCGTTTCTGGTTTTGCCTTATCTACAGGCGCAAACATTTCAGAATGCTCCCAAACATTAAACATAGATTGCAAAAACCAATATTGAATAGCTTGTTGGTCAACCCTACGAGGAAGCTGCTGCATACAGAAAAGCCAAGGGTCAGTATTTAAGACCCTCTCAGTGGGAAGATCTTACTTGCGAGGTCTTTATCTGAATAAGTTTTATCCCGGGTTACCAGAAATGGTAACCCGGGATTTTTTTCGTTTTGTGGCACATTCGACTAATAGACTTTCCTCCGATACAATGATTATAGCAAAGGAGGAATACACATGAGTGTCCAGTATATCCGCACCGGGGACTATTTCCCGGATCTGAAACTAACGGAGGAAACCCGTCCCATCGGCAAATGGGGCCGTATGCACCGGGACTATCTCAAAGAATACCACCCCATCCGGTTCAACAACTTGGTTCTGTCCGGCAATCTTTGGACATATCTTGCCGACATGAACGAGCAGGCCCAGTAGCGCTTGGAAACCCTGGTTGCCCAGTTGATATCCACAGAGGGTATCACGGAAGCACTGAAAGCTGCTGATTCCATCTGCTGGACTCAGCAGATGAACAACATTGTAGCCAGAGCAGAAGCAATTGTCCGAGAGGCGTTGATCTACAATGAATAACATAGCACCGTGGCCGAAAGTCTGTATCAAAAGAATTTAGTTGACCATAGCAAGATTGAAGCACTCTCGTAAGGTATTTTGCAGAGAGAATCTCAGACAGATACTTATTGATGGGTTATAGTCAGGAAATATCAATATATGATCTTCCCGTATTGAATTGAATTGTTTGCCCTGTGCGTACATACATCTCCGAGAAAAAGATGCGTTCGTATGGAGTAGTTTTGTTTTTGGAATCATAAACAAAGGCAAATCGAATTAATCGTTTAGAATCAACCATTATGCACATTAATTAACAGTAAATTAGCAAAATACCATCTGGTTAAAATTATGGTTTAAAGGTGGTATAAAATGCGAAGTAGGTCAATAGAGAGCAAGCCCGTGGCAACGAGTGTATAGAATATGATGGCAAAAGTTTGTATACTGTAATTGTATTAAGCAATAATACAACACAAACTTTAGGAGGGCATGATAATGAAAAAATTACTCGCATTGTTCCTGGCGTGCCTGATGGTACTGTCTCTGGTTGCCTGTGGCACCGAGCCTGCCGAAAAGCCTGCTGACGATGGCGCAGCAAATGCACCTGTCGAGACCAAGGCACCTGATGCACCCGCAACACCTGATGCACCCGCAACACCTGATGCACCCGCAACACCTGATGCAGAACCGATTGTCATTCACTATTGGTCCATGTGGTCCGAAAACGAGACCCAGGCCGGAGTGATCAAGGACGCTATTGCACGGTTCGAAACCGCAAACCCTGGTTACAAGGTTGAAGTCAACTGGGCAGGCCGTGAGGTTCAGGACATTATGCGTACCAGCGTTGAAGCCGGTACTGTTATTGATGTGATTGAGTCTTCCGGTATTCCCGATCGTATGGGTGAAGAGTTCTGCATGAACATCACTGAGTACGTGGAAGCAACTACTCTGGATGAGATCATCACCGAAGGCATGGCTGCGTATGTTAAGCGTCTGGCAAGTGATGGCGAATCCTGGTACTACATTCCTTCTCAGCCCTTCGTTGGCGCAGTGTTCTACAACAAGGCTATCTTTGCCGAAGCTGGCATCGACAAGCTGCCCGCTACCTGGGACGAGTTCATGGATTGCTGCCAGAAGATCGTCGACGCAGGTTACGCACCCATGACCATTGACGATGCTTATCTGCCCCTGCTGTACACCGCTTACCTGGGCGAAATGCTGGGTGTTGACGGCATCACCGAACTGATGAGCACCACCGGTACTGACCTGTGGAATGATCCTGCTGTCCTGCAGATGGCAAAGGATTACGAAGAAATGAACGCAAAGGGCTACTTCACTGAAGGCACCGGCTCCTTCGTATTCCCCACCGCCCAGAACACCGAATTTGCTCTGGGTACCACCGCTATGTACTACAATGGTTCCTGGCTGCCCAATGAGGTCGCTTCCATTGCTGGCGAGGACTTCCAGTGGGGTTGCATGTTCTTCCCCGGCCCTGACGGCGCTAAGGAACCCTACACCACTTACATGACCGGTGTTCAGTATTATGCAGTTCCCACTACCGCTGCAAATCCTGAAGCAGCTGTGAAGCTGATTGAAGAGTTAACCTCTGTGGAGACTCAGACTGATCTGGTTGAGAAGTGCCAGTGCCTCCCCGTCATCGGCGGCATTCCTCTGCCTGAAAACCTGGCAGACTGCAGCAAGATTATGGAAGAAGCAACCAATGCTGTTAGCTGGGCATATGCTAAAGTTATTGACAGTGATATTCAGGGTATTGTGAATGCTTCTTTTGCAAAGCTGCTCTCCGGTGACATTACCGCAGAAGAGTTTGTGGCAGAAGTCCAGGCTCAGCTTGGCTAATCACAGTATTTAGACTTAGAAATGGGGCCTTATGGCCCCATTTCGTAAATTTACAGATTGAGGATAACGCCTATGAAAAAACGCGATCGGTTGTTTGTAGCCACCAATCTTGGACCGGCTGTTATATGTTTTTTGGCGATTTTCGCCTACCCGCTGTTACGAACCATCTTGATGAGTTTCTACAAAATTCCGGCAATCAGTAGCCCCATGTCTAAATGGGAATTTGTTGGTTTTGCAAACTATTCATCGATGTTTACGAACAGCCTTTTTTTAACTTCTCTTAAAAATATTTCCCGGATTTGGTTGGTTGGCGGCGTGCTGACCATTGGCCTGGCACTAATGTATGCGGTTATTATTGCTTCTGGTGTAAAGGGTAAGAGTTTTTGGCGTTCTGCGATTTATCTTCCTAACACGGTCAATGCGGTGGCATTATCCACCATGTGGACCCAGTATGTGTTTAATATCAAGTACGGCTTGTCGAAAACCCTGTTTACTTCCTTGGGCTTGACGGCTTTGGCAAAGATTAACTGGACTAGTCCAACGTATCTGTTTTGGGGCATGCTGATTTCCTATGCTCTGGGTTCTTTGGGATATTTTATGTTAATTTTTTTAGCTGGCATTGAACGTATCCCCAAAGATATTTACGAAAGCGCTACTTTGGACGGTGCAAATGCATGGACGCGTTTTTGGCAGCTGACATTTCCTTTGATTCGGGATGTAACCCGTACTGCAGTCACACTTTGGACCATCGGCGCAGTGAACTTCTTTACATGGGCAAAAATGTTCTCTGCACAAATTTCGGCAACTACTGTAACTCCTGTTTATTATCTGTACGATCAGATATTTGGTGCTGGCAATAAAGCCGGCGTAGGCGGTGCGAATACAGATGTTGGCGGCGGTGCAGCAATCGGCGTGACCATTGCCGTGATCGTTCTGGTGGCTTATTTTATTCTGAATCACCTGATGAAGAAGGAGGCGTATGAATATTGAAGACCCGTCGTACGATCACAATTAGAAAGTCAATTGGCTTACTGCGCTACATCCCTCTTGTATTGTGGGTGGCATTTTGGTGTGCTGCGCTTGGTTGGATCATCGCAGCTTCCTTCAGCACAACAAGAGAAATCTTTTCGAACAGCGTACTTGCAAGCGGTTTCCATCTGGAAAATTACACAGATGCATGGAAATATAACAATGTTTCTACTTACTTCAAGAATAGTTTGATGGTGACAGGTATTTCTTGCGTTCTGGTTTTACTGATTGCTTGTCCTGCCTCCTATGTTCTTGCAAAAAAGAAATTTTTTGGCGAGCGACTCATCATGAATTCTACTGTTACCGCTATGAGCATCCCACAGGTTATGCTGATTATTCCGATTTATATCTGGTTCATTAAGGCAAAGCTCGTTGGACATTTAATTACGCTGATCATCCTGTATACCACATTGAATGTTCCGTATACGATATTCTATATGACTGCATTTTTCTCCACGATTCCCAGTGCGTTTACTGAAGCAGCCATGATCGATGGGTGTACAGAAAGAAAGGCGCTCTGGAAAATCATCATGCCCATGGCCACACCCGGTGTTATTACTGTGACGATTTTCAATTTCATGGGTATCTGGAATGAATATTTTATTGCGCTAATTTTCGCCAACGGAAACGATAAAATACGAACACTTTCCATGGGCCTGCAGAACATGATCACCTCTATGACATACACAGGAAATTGGGCTGGCTTGTTCGCGTCTATTATGATTGTGTTCCTGCCAACCTTTATTCTGTATCTGTTCCTGTCAGAAAAAATTGTGGCAGGTGTTACAGGAGGCGGTGTCAAAGGTTAAGGCCAGCTTGACTCAGGAGGAATATAATGCAACAACTATTTTCAAAGTCATCTGACTGGATATGGATGGATAATGCGCCGGATGTAAACTGTTATGTAGAGTTTTTCGATACCTTTGAAACAGTATCCAGTGAAAAAATAGAGCTTCTGATCAGCGTGGAAGGACAATATGCCGCATTCCTTAACGGGCAGTATCTGCCTTCCACGCAGTATCCGGATTATCCGTTTTATAAAGCTGTGCAGAAAGTGGTGTTGAAAAACGCAAGCACAAATTTGCGAAATGAACTGGTAATTCAGACACTTTACTGCGGCGTTGATTCTCACACTACCAGACGAGAAACACCGGGCCTCCGCTTTGAGGTCTGGCAGGGGGGCAAACTTCTGTGCACAAGCGGTAAGTTAACCCGGGCGAGAATGATGAGTTGCTATCAAAGCGGTCCTATGAAGAATATCACCCCTCAGTTAGGTGCCGGATTTGTTTATAAAAAACATAGAGAAAATGAGTGGAATAATTCAGTTGTCGTAAATAAGGAATGTATGTTTGTGTCAAGACCGGTAAACGAATTGGTGCTTGGAGACGAACAGAATGCCCAGCTCGTAACCCATGGAATATTTACGGCGCATGACAGCGGCCTACAGCAGTATGCATCATTAGCTTTTAGGGAGACATCTGCCCTAATCGAAGAACTGCCTCAGCCAACGAATGGCAATGCAATCTATTTTCCGTCCGACCAGGGTCTTCGCATCAGCAGCAGCGAAGGCGACGGAATCTATTTGGTGATGGATATGGGACTGGAAACCACCGGATATCTGGATTTGGATATTGTATGCCCAGAGGCAACCCGTGTGGATATCGGTTTTGGAGAACATCTGGAGGACATGCGTGTTCGGACGGACGTAGGCGGAAGACACTTTACCTTTCAATGGGAAGCACCTGCAGAGCGATGCAGGTTCACACACTACTTCCATCGAGTGGGAGCGCGTTATCTTCAGCTGTTCATTTATGGACATGAGGCCATTGTGTATTCCGCAGGAATCCGCCCTCTGAACTATCCCTTCTCAGAAGAAAGTGCATTTCATTGCAGCGACCATCTGCACAATCGAATTTATGAAACAGCAAAGCATACACTTCGCTGTTGTGTACACCAGCATTATGAAGACTCCCCATGGCGAGAACAGTCATTATATGCTTTTGATTCACGAAGCCAGATGCTCTTTGGCTACTATGCATTTGGTGAGATGGAACAGCCTAAAGCCAGTTTGAAACTTTTGGCGCTATCTCAGAGAGAAGACGGCCTTTTGGAATTGTGTGCTCCGGGCCGGACCCCTGTGACCATCCCTTCCTTTTCTCTCATGTTTATTGTTGCATTGGAGGAGTACTGTAGGTACAGCGGAGATGTTGCATTTGGCAAAGAGTTGCTGCCGACTGCGCAAAAAATTCTTGATGCGGTTCAAAACCATGTGCGAGACGGCCTCGTTTGGAACTTCCAAGAGTCCTGCTACTGGAATTTCTATGAATGGACCCCGTTGCTGGACGCAGAACCGATTTTCCGGGAGGAGACGCTTTCTCTGTCAGCGGAAGCACCGCTGCAGCTGCTGTACATTCTTGCAATGCAGAGAATGTGTAAAATCCATACATATCTCGACATAGAAACGGATGAGATTGAGGAAAAAATCAGAGTTCTGCAGAAAGGAATGGAGCAATTCTGGAACCTAGAAGCGGGAGCATATGCGTCATTTATCAGAAATCAACAGCAGGTGCAATATTCAGAACTGGTACAGGCCCTTGCTCTGTGCACTGGAATTGTGCCGATTGAAAGGCAAAAGGCTTTGCGAGAAAGAATCTACAAGGGTAAACTCGTGCATGCCAGTTTAGCAACCAGCATTTTTGTGTATGAGGCACTGCTTCAAGAACCTGAAACATATGGAACATCGGTATTCGATGAGGTCGCTGAGCGATGGGGAAAGATGCTCTATAACGGAGCAACCACCTTCTGGGAGACTGATAATGGAGCGGAGGATTTTGAACGCGCCGGAAGTTTGTGCCATGCATGGAGCTGTATTCCTATCTATTTGTATGGCGCTTACGCATTGGGCATCAAACCTATAGCACCCGGAGTGTGGGAACAAACAGACACCGTTCCATGCGGAATCCATAACGCAGAAGGCAGATTCTGTACACCCAGTGGTATCATAGAAGTACATGGAAACTAGACAGCACAGCAGCAGATTGGCTTTAATTGAGCATTTCTGCTGTTTGCTTGGCAGTATGGGAATTGCAGGATTGCCTCAATACTGGTATAGTTAAAGAAGAGAAAGAGAGATGTCAAAATGAAGTTGGAAGCAGCAAGCTGGATCTGTCCTAAAGAAGATATGGGTAGTGTCTGCCCTGTATTTTGGAAAGAGTTTTCCTGCCCGAAGCCGGTGATCAAGGCGGAAATGTGGCTCACTGCATTGGGCGTATATGAGGCAAGATTGAATGGACAGAGAGTCGGAGACTATGTGCTAGCTCCCGGATGGACCGCCTACGAAAAGCGCCTGCAGTATCAGCAATATGATATAACGAAATTGCTTCAGGAAAATAACTCAATAACCGTTACTGTAGGAAGAGGCTGGATGCGCTCCCGTATTGGATTGGGAGATATAGAAGGTCGAATGAGACAGCCCTGCGGCATTTTGGGTGCAATCCATATTCTGTATTATGATGGATCGGAAGATATTCTGCACACGGACAGCTCTTGGGTTTGCGCGGAAAGCGGAACCAGATTTAGTGAAATTTATGATGGAGAAATCCATGACGCAACCTTTGAACCAGAAAACTGGCAAAGTGTAAGGGCGTTTTCTTGGCCAAAAGAAATACTGATTCCTCAGGAAGGCGATGAAATCCGTGAAATGGAGCGTGTTTCAGCCAAATCCGTGATCATCACACCAAGAGGAGAAACAGTCGTTGATTTTGGGCAGGAAGTAACCGGTTATGTGGAATTTACGGTTGAGGCAAAGGGGCAGGAGCAGATCCGAATCCAGCACGGAGAGGTCTTGGACAAGGACGGTAATTTCTACAACGAGAACTACCGCAGTGCGAAGTCTGAAATCCGCTATACCTGCAAAGAAGGAATACAGACATGGCATCCGACCCTTACATTCTTTGGATTCCGATATATCAAAATTGAGGGTCTTGCCGAAATGCCGAAACCGGAACAGTTTACAGCTATTGTGGTGTATTCCAATATCCGGCAGACGGGCACATTGAACTGCTCCAATTCTAAATTGAATCAGCTGTTTTCCAATATCTTCTGGGGGCAGAAAGGAAATTTTCTGGATGTACCCACAGATTGCCCCCAGCGCGATGAGCGCTTGGGCTGGACCGGTGATGCACAGGTTTTTGTAAAAGCAGCTACATACAACTACGATGTTGAACGCTTTTTTAGAAAATGGCTCAGAGATATGGCTGCTGACCAGAGAGACAATGGTGCGGTGGGTTGTTCGGTTCCAGAGTATTTACCTGATATTCCTCCAAGTGCAGCATGGTCCGATGCAGCAACCATTTGCCCCTGGCAGATATATCTAACCTATGGTAATGCGGATGTACTGAAGGAGCAATTCGCCAGCATGAAGGGGTGGGTGGATTATGTGACAAATGTGACCACAACACCCTGCCTTTGGACCGGTGGAGAACATTTTGGCGATTGGCTGGCATTGGATGCAGAACTTGATGAATACAAAGGCGCAAGCCGCGAGGAATTCATTGCTTCCGCTTTTTATGCCCATTCTGTGGATTTACTGGTAAGAGCAGGAAAAGTAATCGGCAAAGATGTTGCCTACTATGAAGCTTTACATAATAACATTGTTCGTGCTTTCCGGAATGCCTATCCGGTATATATGACTCAAACAGAGCATGCGTTGGCAATACAGTTTGGTCTTGCTCCGAATCCTCAGAAAACGGCGGATGATCTGGCAGAAATGGTTCGCAGAATCGGCTGTAAGATACAAACCGGTTTTGTAGGAACACCATACATTCTTCATGTACTGAGCGACTATGGATATGCGGATATTGCGTATAGCCTTCTGCTGAGGGAAGCGTATCCCTCCTGGCTCTATTCTGTGAATAAAGGAGCTACAACTATCTGGGAGCATTGGGATGGCATCAAGGAAGACGGAAGTCTCTGGAATACGATTATGAATTCCTATAATCATTATGCATATGGTGCGGTGGCGGATTGGGTCTATGAGAAGGCTGCTGGAATTCAGACGGTAGAGGCAGAACCGGGTTTTGCCAAGGTGCGGATTGCGCCGAGTCCGGATGAAAGACTGGAATGGCTTGAGGCATCCATTATGTCCAGACATGGAGAAATCCGCTCAAAATGGACCAATACCGGAAATGGTATCCGATATGAGATCAAGACAGCGGTTCCGGCAACAATTGTAATTGCCGGTAAAGAAAGTGTTGTTGCACCGGGATCGTATACGTTTTGGAGTTAACAGTTCCACAGCTGGAGTACGATTAAGTATAACTTAGTGGATAGGTGGAGGATACAATGGCAGAAAAAGGATTTTGTAAGGACTTTCTATGGGGGGCAGCATCTGCGGCGCACCAAATAGAAGGAGCCTATCTGGAAGATGGCAAGGGGATGGGCATCTGGGATACATTTGAGCAGGAAACCGGATACATCATCCGAAATGAAAATGGCAATGTCGCATGTGACCATTATCACCGGTATCGGGAAGACGTTGCCATCATGAAAGAACTTGGCTTAAAAAGTTACCGTTTTTCTGTGAGCTGGCCTAGAGTTATGCCGGAGGGGTACGGCACTGTAAATGAAAAGGGCCTTCAGTTTTATATTGACCTGGTAAATGAACTAACAGAAGCCGGAATTGAACCCATGGTAACATTGTTCCACTGGAATCTTCCGACTGCCATATATGAACTGGGAGGCTGGGAGAATCCGCAGGTTGTAGACTGGTTCGAGCAGTATACCGATGTGGTAACAACAGCCCTGGGTAAAAAAGTGAAATACTGGATGACCTTCAATGAACCTCAGCTGTTCATTGGCGCAGGATTAAACGCTGGTGTTTTTGCACCTTTTGAAAAAAAGAGCACGGAAGCGTTGATGCGTATCTCTAAGAATGTATATCTGGCACACGGAAAGGCAGTGCGCATCATTCGCAAGAATTGTCAGAATTCCATTGTTGGAATGGCACCTACCGGTGAAATTGTCATTCCGAGAGATATGAATGCGGAAAGCATTGAAAGAGCTAGAAAACTGTCGTTCTCTATGAAAAAGGAAAGCTTCACATCCAGCATTACTTGGTGGTCGGATCCCGTTTTTTTCGGAAAAATTCCGGAAGATGCACAAGCAATCTTTGGGGAGTGCCTTCCTGTGCTTACAGAGGAAGAGTGGGAGATTGTTACTGAACCGCTGGACTTCTATGGATTTAACATTTATCAGGGCCTGGAAGATCTGGATTCGACAGAGGAATACGGTCCATATGCCTATCCGGGAAGTCCCAAAACTTCTATGGACTGGAATGTGACGCCGGAAGTGTTGTACTGGAGTTGCAGATTTCTGTATGAACGGTATGGGAAACCAATCATGATTACGGAGAATGGTATGTCGAGCTTTGACTGGGTTTCTTTGGACGGAAAGGTCCATGACCCAAACAGAATCGATTTTCTGCACCGTTATTTGCGAAGCATCAAAGATGCAGTATCAGAAGGTATTCCGGTTCTGGGTTACCAGTACTGGTCGATCATGGACAACTTTGAGTGGATCAATGGATATGATAAGCGCTTTGGGTTGGTTTATGTGGACTATCGGACCCAAAAGCGTACAATCAAAGATTCTGCTTGTTGGTATCGGGATGTGATAGCTACCAACGGTGAAATCCTGTAAATAGGTATAATAGGTCGGGCAACTTGTGAATTTCATGTTTTTGTAATAGAATTTACTCAATCTACCGTATGTGCTGAAACAGGAGGTGAGGCGGATGGTTCAGGATATGAAGCCAATGATTCTAAATGACTGGGTTACGACACCTCAAAATCCATTGCATTCTATTTTGACGGCAAGAGATGATATTCTTCCTCACTATCACCTGTTTTACGAGATCGTCTATATCATCGATGGATCTATACGGCATTCTGTCAATGGTATGGAACGGATGCTGCACCCTGGTGACATGGTATTCTTGAATCTGACAGACTGTCACTGCTTCTACCGGACACAGGATACTGTGTGCCGTCATCGGGACATCATTATTCGCCCGGAGTTCTTTGAATCTGTATGTGATTTTATAGGGCAGGATTTTAAGCAAGCTTATATGATGAATCGCTTATCAAAGGTAATTTCCTTGCCCTTTGAGCAGATTGAACATTTTGAGAGAATGTTATCCAATGCATCTTTGCTGCTGGATTCCAATTCTGCTTTTAAGGATGCACACATAAGAATGCTTTGCGTTTCCTTGCTGAACTTTCTGACGATGAAGGAGATTCAGACGGACATCGATTATTATCCCGTGTGGCTGAGAGAATTGCTTAGCAGATTCCACATGAATGATTATTTGCAAGCAGGTCTGGACCTGATATTGGAGCCGTTTCATTTCAGTCGACCTTATATGTGTCGAGCATTCCAACGCTATCTGGGTTGTACAATGACGGAATATCTGAACGATATTCGCCTTCAGCAGGCTGCCTATCGTTTGCTGTATACGGATGACACAGTCTTATCAATCTGCAACACCGTAGGTATATCTTCCGTATCTTATTTCAACACGATTTTTAAGAAGAAGTACGGTGCTTCGCCGCAGAATTTCCGAAAAACTCGGGGACTTTTAGACACTTCAAGTGAGGGCAATGGATCTTCGTAAGCTGAGAGTACAAAAATGACAGCAGCGTATACTGACTATGTTGAGGTGAATGCAATGGATCAATGGATATTGGAGTAGATGAGCCGCATAACAGAAGAAGAACGGGCAATTCTGGACGGTAGGACTGCCATTGACCGAGCGCTCTATATGCATGGTCAGAGCAACACCATTAATGCAAAGAAACTTCTTGCATCCGGCAAATTCATAACTCTTCGTCCCCACACTCGATTTATTCATTTCCCGGAGCATACCCACGATTATGTGGAAGCGGTCTACATGTGTGCAGGGCGCACAATCCATATTGTAAACGGAAAACATATCAAACTGAATCAAGGCGAATTACTTTTCATGAATCAGAGTGCAACCCATGAGATTCTGGAAGCACAGCAGCGGGATTTAGCGGTGAATTTTATCGTTCTGCCAGAGTTTTTCAATAATGTGTTGACAATCATGGGCGAGGAAGAAACCCCACTGCGCCGCTTTTTGGTGGATTGCCTCTGCGGACAGAGCAGTGGTGCGGGCTTTCTGCATTTTAAGATTGCAGAAATTACGCCGGTTCAGAATCTGATTGAGAATCTGTTGTTTACACTCCTTCAGGAAATGCCCAGCAAGAGAAAAATGAGCCAATTGACCATGGCTTTGCTCTTTATGCAGCTGATGGGTCATACGGAAACACTGGATACTCCGGACACGGAGCAGGCAGTTATCTTTAAGGCGCTTGCCTACATTGAAACCCGGTATGCATCCGGAAGCCTGACGGAGCTGGCGGAGCAACTGCATTATGATCTGTACAGCCTCTCCCGGGAAATCAGACGCAAGACCGGGAAGAACTATACGTAGCTGGTGCAGGAAAAGCGCCTCGCTCAGGCAGCCTTCCTGCTGAAGAACACCGACCGGAATGTGGACTATATTGCAAATGCAGTAGGTTATGAGAATATGGGTTATTTCCACCGGATCTTCAAGGATACCTTTGGAATGTCACCCAGAAATTACAGACTGCAAATCAAGTGACTTTTTTGGATAAATGAGGACCTCCCTTTCTGCTGCTCACCATGATAAACTGGTGGCAGAACAAGAAAGGGGGTCTTTCTTTGCGTTATTTTCTAGCAATCGACATCGGCGCATCTTCCGGTCGGCACATCGTAGGTTGGCGGGAGAATAAAAAAATCAGAACTGAGGAAGTTTATCGATTTCCCAACGGTGTTCTGAAAGAAAACGGACATCTTGTGTGGGATGTTAGAAAATTGTTTTCTAATGTAGTTATGGGCATCATGGAGGCATTCAAGGTTTATCCGGAAATTGAAAGCCTATCCATTGATAAAGACCTGTACGCGCTGGAAGCTGCATCCGCGCCGATGAAGCAGCACGCGAAAAGCAACAGCTTGGAATACTTCGCGGAGTTCTTCTCGTGCTGGCTTTCCGGCAGCACACGGATACTGGTACAGCTCAAGGAGTTGACACCGGAGACGTATGCGTATTTTGAAGAACTGTCAGCGGACTGGATTCCGCGTTCGTAAATCAGAAAAAACGAAGCTGTGCGTCGGCATTTTCTAGATTACCAGCATCTTATCAAACACGGCCTTCATGAAGTTGTTGGTAGGTATCTTCATGTGTAGTTATTGTCAATTGATGCGGGCATTCGTCAATCCTTTTTCCGTCATAAAGAAAGTCGAAATTCTGTTTCTCAAGAAAATTCATATGTAGTTTCTCCTTTGGGTGGTTTTTCTAATGTAATGCATGTACATTCTTTGGGATAGGATATGTTCGTGATTTGCTTTTCTCTATCGATGATGACTACAATATCGCCATGTGGTGTTGGGATTGTGGCATTAAGGCAAATGAGATTATCGTCATTACGTTCACCAAGGAGATCCTGACGCTGATCACCGGCTGATAACACCGTGGGGAGAGCGAGAATGCTCTCCCCGATACAACTGGAGGTGATACCATCTCAAGTGGAAACTGGATCATAGATAACCTCAATTCCTCGCT
>OGFF01002020.1_pt1 | contig 19016 bp, 17 predicted proteins | sample 1570751 | NCBI WGS metagenome assembly OGFF01 (sample SAMEA2581951, study PRJEB24529) | metagenome | biome: Human gut stool | place: China | collected 2011 | reverse complement strand
TTTCCTAATCCTGATACTACTCCTCCTGTTACAAATACATATTTTGTGTTCATTTATTCTTCCTCCTATATTCCCATTTTTGCCATATAAAATCAAATAAAAAAAATAGATTAAAATAAAAACTGCAAAAGTGGTTTTTTTTTAATCTATTAAAACTATATTTTTATATTATCATACTTTTATAATTTTTTCAAGACAAATTTGATTAATTGCCTCAACTTTCTATAAAAAATCATACAATATATTCTATACTATTATCTGGAAAATACTTTTCCATTTGTTTTCTTAAGTAAACTTCCGCTTCTTTTCTAACATCTTGTTTATATGAATATTTACCTTTTCCTCTACCTGTCATAATTTCAGTATTATATAAATTTATAGCATTTGGAAATGCTTCTTCATTTATTTGGGTGTGTACAAAACTATATGTCATAAATATTATTTCAAAAAATGCTTGCTTTTTTACTTTCTCAGATAGTTCACTATTTAATCTTTGAATTAGATTTGTATATAATTCTTTCCAATTTTCTACTAAGATTACTGGTGCAATTAATATTCCAACTTTATATCCTGCTTCTGCTAATTTATTTATAGCTTCTATCCTTCCTTTTAATCTTGACGTTCCAAATTCCACTTTATTTATGATTTCTTCTGGATTCATACTTACTCTTATTGTGATTTTACCATTATGTTTTAATGGCAAAATTGGATCTACCATGTCAAATTTGGTAGGAAGTGTTAATTGTCCTTTTGATGTATCTGCAAAGTTTTCTATTGTCCATACTAAATTATTTGTTATTGTATTTTCTAATATTAAATCACTATTACTTCCTATCTCAAATGTTAGATTTTTTTCACTTTTTTGTGCTATTTTTATTATTTTTTCAAGCATCTGCTCTCTGTTTACAAATAATCTTAAATATGCACATTTATTGTAATTACATACTAAATAGCAATATAAACACATCGCAGTACATCCTGATGAGGTATATGGTACTAAATAATCTGATGTTTTATGGTTTTCTACAAATTTATGTGTTTTTCTTGTTCCTATTATTAGATTTTGTTTTATTTTTGGAAATTCACTATTATTCTTTTTTCTCATTTCTTCTATATTATTATGATTTTCTATAAGGATTTTGGGTACTTCTTTATATTTTTCTAATAGTTCTTTTCCTAATTGATAATTTTCTATTTCTTTTTCATAATATATCGCTTGTGGTTTAAACATAACTTTTTCTCCTTTTTGTTAGTTTAACCTTTATTAAAACATTAATACAAAAAGAACTTCAAATTGAAGTTCTTTTTAAGTTATTTTATTAAATTATTTTTCTTACAATATGGAACAACTTCATTTTTTAATGTATTTGACAATATATTATTATCCATATCAGTGTCATACCATAAAAATTTTTCTATTTCTTCTGATGTTTTCAAACTTCCTTGAAGTTTTCCATTATATTTATATACATAGAAATGTATTGGAGTAATTCCATCACTTGTTGCAATTTCATCAAATTCCATTATTAATTCAAATTTTTCTTCATCAAAAATAGCTTCATCACCAAGCTCTTCATGACATTCTCTTATTGCTGCTTGTAATGTTGTTTCTCCCTCTTCAACTTTTCCTCCTATCATTTGATAAGTTGGTCTTTTACGAGGCTTATCTATTAATAATTTTTCATTTTCAAAAAACATTGTTCCAACTACTTTCATTTTTCTTACTCCCTTTACTCTGTTCTTAATGCTTCAACTGGATCTCTTTTAGCTGCAAATCTTGCTGGAATTAATCCTGCAATCATTGTTAGTCCTACACTTATTGCAACTAATATAATTGCTCCTACTGTTGGTAATTTAGAAATATTTGATATTCCAACTATTGATTTTATTATCATATTTATTGGAATATTTAACAATAATGTAACAACAATTCCTATTAATCCTGCTACTAATCCTATTATAAGTGTTTCTGCATTAAATACTCTTGAAACATCTTTCTTTGATGCTCCTATACTTCTCAATATTCCAATTTCTTTTGTTCTCTCTAAAACTGATATATATGTTATAATTCCAATCATTATTGATGATACAACTAATGAAATACCAACAAATGCAATTAATACATAACTTATTACGTTAATTATTGTTGAAACAGAACTCATCATAACACCTACAATATCTGTATATGTTATAACATTTTCTTCTTTTCCATCATTTGTTTGTTTATCGTTGTATTCACTAATTTTTGTTGTAATCATATCTTTTGATTCAAAATCTTTTGGATATATATTTATTGTTGATGGCTTATTTAAGTCTACTACTCCAAGTGTTGATAAATTTGAATCATAAGTTGCTGTTGAATTTTCTGCATAATTTTTCATAAGCTCTGCCAATTCTGCTTCTGACAATGTTGACATATACATTCTTTGTTCATCTGTTAATTGTGAATAATCAAATGAACTATTTTGATTTTCTGGGAATTCTATTCCTGTAAATACATTTATGTTTGGATTTTCTTTTTGTTCTTTTACTATTTCTGTTTCATTAATTTTATTTATCACATATTCTTTTAATTCTTTTGTATATCCAATCATTCCTGCACCTGATGATGAGACTGTTTCTTCATTTGGTTTTATTATTCCTACTATTGTTATTTCTTCTGCATTATCTACAACATTCTTCATATATTCGTCATCATTTGACATATCTTGCCATGCATTTCCAGATTCCTTATAATAATCTGTATTTAATAATATTTTAAATTTATAATTTAATAAATCATCATATGAATAACTTTCTGATTCACCAGCTTCAACTTTTTCTTTATTTTTTATTTTTTCCATTGATTCATTTAGTTCTTTGATATCTTTTATTCCTAAAGAATATAATGTATAATCACTGACTTCATTATTTTCATCAACTATTAAAACAACTTCATTATATTTTGTTGGCCATTTTCCTGCAAGTACGTCATATTGTGATTGTAATAAATTTGGGTTATCTAACATTTCATTCCATACATCAGTTTGAGTCATTGTCATTGAACCTGACATCATTGATGATGTGCTTTGTCTTGATTCCATCATTTCTCCAAATCCTAATTCATCAAATACTTTACTTGGATTTACTTGTTGATATGTTTTATCTTCATTTTGTTTATATATATTTAAGTTTAAATTATACTCATATTGAATAGCATTTATATAATCTTTTATATTTGTATCTCCACTCTCCAAATATTTTTTAAATTCTTCTAAATTATTTGTTTGAAGTTTTGTTGATACTGTTTCTAATATATTATTTACTATTGGTCTTGAATATATTTTATTATCATTATGTTCTTCTTTTTCTCCATTTCCCATCATTGCTTCTAACATACTTGTTACATCTATACTAGCTTCTTGAATTGTTAATGGATATGATGAAAGTGTATCTTCTTCTACTCTATTTATATAACTTTGCATTCCATGTGATAATGATAATATTAATGCAATTCCTATTATTCCTATGCTTCCTGCAAATGATGTTAAAAATGTTCTTCCTTTTTTAGTCATTAAATTATTTAGACTTAATCTTACTGCTGTTGTGAATTTCATTGATGCTTTTCCAGATTTGTCTTTTTTATTTCTAGCTTTCTTCACATCTTCTTCACTAGATTTATAAGGATTTGAATCATCTATGATTTTTCCATCTAATAATTTTACTATTCTTGATGAATATTTTTTAGCAAGTTCTGGATTATGTGTTACCATTATTATTAATCTATCTTTTGATATTTCTTTTAATATTTCCATTACCTGTACTGATGTTTTTGAATCTAATGCTCCTGTTGGCTCATCAGCAAGTAATATATCTGGATCATTTACTAATGCTCTTGCTATTGCAACTCTTTGCATTTGTCCTCCAGACATTTGATTTGGCTTTTTATTTATTTGATCTCCTAATCCTACTTTTTGTAATGCTTCTATTGCCCTTTTTTTTCTTTCTGCTTTTCCTACACCTGATATTGTAAGTGCTAATTCAACATTTGCAAGTACTGTTTGATGTGGTATTAAATTATAGCTTTGAAATACAAATCCTACAGAGTGATTTCTATATGTATCCCAATCTTTATCTTTAAATTCTTTTGTTGATTTTCCGTTAATAATTAAGTCACCTGATGTATATCTGTCTAATCCACCTATTATATTTAATAATGTTGTTTTTCCACATCCGCTTTGTCCTAAAATTGAGACAAATTCATTTTCTCTAAACTCTATATCTATTCCTTTTAATGCTTGAACTTCGTTATCTCCTGATAAATAGTTTTTTGTTATATTTTTTAATTGTAACATATCTATATCCTTTCATTTTTTGTATATTTTATATTATTATTGTGAATATCTTGTGAAATTCTTTATGCTATTAAGATTTCATATAATATCTTGATTTTTTTTATAAAAAATGTTATACTTAATAAGTTCGAATTTTGCACATTGAAATTGGAGGTAGGCAAAATGAAACTCTGTATTGTACGTCATCATTTTTTCCTTTGGTTTTTAATTGATAAGCCTGAGCTTTTACCATTTGAAGGTAAATGGAATACGCTTATTGTTTTGGCAAATGAATCTGGTAGAATTTTATCTGATATTACTAAACATGGAAATATCATCCATGTTGAAAAATACGGATTAGAAATTGATTTTAAAACATTTATGAATATCTTAAATGTTCCAAACAGTTCAATTGCCGATTTGGTTAACCATAGTCAAAATTTAATTTTACACTCTGACGACGAATATTCTGTAGCCAAATTTGCAAAAACACACAATTTAGTTTATGGATATGTTTTCAATCCAACTACAAATAATCTTTTTTATTATGTTGTAAACAGAACATATCCGTTCCAATTTGACCGTGGAGTCTTCATCGACCCAAACAATCCGTTCTAATTTCAAAAGAGGATCCCTTTTTGGGGTCCTCTTATTTTATTTGTTTCTGTCTTTTATATAAATTGCTAATTGTTTCAAAAATTCTGCCTTATCTCCATAATATTCTAATATCTCAACTGCTTCATTTGTTATTTTCTCTAATTCTTTTTTAGCTCCTTCAATTCCAAATACAGATACATATGTACATTTATTGTGTTCTTTATCATTTCCAACTGGTTTTCCGGTTACATCTGGATTACCTTCTTCAGATAAAATATCATCTTTTATTTGAAATGCTAAACCAATTTTATCTGCAAATTTTGATAATCTTTCTATATCATTTTCACTTGCATCTGCTAATATTGCTCCCATTCTTATACTTAGTTTTAATAATTCTCCTGTTTTATTTTCATGTATATATTGAAGCATTTGATGGCTAATTTGTTGTCCTTCAAGTTCTGTATCTAAATATTCTCCTGCAATCATTCTATCTACCGCATTTGAAAATTCTCCAAATATTCTTATTTTATTTTGTGTTGCTGATTTTGCTAAGTCTTTACTCATAACTATATATGCTTGATTAAATAATGAATCTCCTGCAAGTAGTGCTGTTGGGTGATTAAATTGTTTATGATTTGTTGGCTTTCCATGTCTAAAATCATCATTATCTACTTCTGGCAAATCATCATGTATTAATGAAAAATTATGTATCATTTCAATTGCAACTGCATATGGCATTGCTTCTTGATAATTTTCTTTAAACATTTTATATACATCTAATACTAATATTGGTCTTAGTCTTTTTCCACCTGCCATCAAACTATAACTTACTGATTCATTTAATATTTTTTCAGGACATTCTTCTTTTCTTAAATATTTTTCTAATTCTGTATTTATAATTGTTTGATATTTTTTTAATTGTTCTTTAAATTCCATTTTGGACTTCCTTTAAAATTAATTTTTATTGCTAAAGTATTTACTCTTCACATTGAGTTCATTTTAACACATTATTAGACATTATTCAACATTTATTAGATATATTTTGAACATTAACAAATATGCCAAGCTATCTAAAATAACTTGGCATATTATATTATCTTCCACAATTATTATTTAATTGCATTATATTATTCATATCATTCATACAAAATTTCTTATCTGAAAGCTTATCTTGAACAATTCTTAAAGCTTCACCAAATCTTTGGAAGTGAACAATTTCTCTTTCTCTTAAAAATCTTAATGGATCTATTACATCTGGATTATCTCTACATAAATCTATTAATTTTTCATATGTTGCTCTTGCCTTTTGCTCAGCAGCTAAGTCTTCTTGTAAGTTTGCAATTACATCACCTTTACATGCTAAACATGTTGCATCAAATGGTACACCTGCTGCAGATTGTGGATATATATCTACACCATGATCTGTATAATATGCTCCTAATCCTGCTGCTTCTATTTCTTCAATTGATGCATTTTTTGTTAATTGATGAACTATAGTTCCTACCATTTCTAAATGTGCTAATTCTTCTGTTCCAATATCATTTAAAATAGCTTTTGCATTTTGGTCTGGCATACCAAATCTTTGTGATAAATATCTTAAAGATGCTGCAAGTTCTCCATCTGGTCCACCATATTGGCTAATAATTACTTTTGCAAGACGAGGGTCTGCACATTTTATATTTATTGGATATTGTAATACTTTATTATAAGTCCACATAGTTTAGAAATTCCCCCTTTCCCAAGGCCATGGTTCTTCAATCCATCTCCATTTATTACATGGAAATTGAATTGTTAATGGACCATATACTTTTTGGTATTTGTCTGTTAACTCTCTGTATTCTTTGCAATATTTTCTGTGTAAACAAAGTGCTTTTTGATCATCAACATGTGTATCTAGATATAAGCCTAATTCTGTTATTGCAAAGTTTAAACCTTTTATTCTTTCCATCATTTCTTCTCTTGTTGCTTGGGATTGATTGCACTCACAATCTTGCATATTATTACAATTTGTTATATTGTCTAATACATTCAAATTATCTGTTGATTGCATATTCCAATTCATATTATTTGAATTATTCATCATCCAATTTCTGTTATCTTCCATCATTACAGCCCTCCCCAATTTGATTTGTTCTTGCTAAAAATTCATTTGTTCTCATTGATTGACATGGTGTATATGGGCTTACTAATTCTGGAAATATTGTTCCCATTTTTAATCCAATTTCTGGCTTAAATGTTTTATCCATATATTGCCAAGGAACATAACTTTGTGCTAACATTGGATTATCTGGAAATACACTCATTTCATATTCTTCGTCAAATCCACATTCACAACAGTCTACAGGGTCTTGTTGTTCATAACTACAATCTGTAGAACAATTATTATTGCATTTATCTTCAATCATATTTGTAGATGTATTCCATGCCTGATTATTCATGCATGAACATCTTTGATATCTACGCGTAAACATATTTTTCCTCCTCTTAATATAATTAAATCAATTTTTGATTTGTCATATTACATAATATGCAAAAAAAGTAGCCTTGCTACAATAATTTGTCTTATTTAGTTGTTTTGACAAATTTGCTTTGGCTACTTTAAATATTTTATTATAAATGTTGTTCCTTTATTTAATTTTGAATCCACTTGTATATATCCATTATTACTTTCTATTATTGATTTTGATAAAGCTAAACCTATTCCTACACTATCACTTGATGAATTTTTTCCTTTATAAAATCTTTCAAATATGTGTGGTAAATCTTTTGCATCTATTCCTGTTCCATTATCTTCAATTTTTAATTCTGTATACATATTATTTTGATTATAATTTATATAAATTTTTTTATTTTCATATGAATGTTCTATGCAATTTTTTAATATATTTGTTATTGCTTCAACTTGCCATTTTAAATCACATATTGTTTTTATTGAATCATCTCCTAAAACTATTATTTCTATATTTTTCAATTCACTTAACATTGATACATTTTTTACCGCTTCATTTATTATATCTTTTATAAAAACTTCTTTTTTTATAAATTTTATCGAATTACTGTCTATTTTTGATAATTTCAAAATTGATTCCACTAAAAATTTTATATTTATTATTTCTCTTTTTATATCTTTAATAAAATCTTTTTTTATATCTTCTGGCATATTTTCATCACTTAAAATATTATCTAACATTATTAAAATTGATGTAATTGGTGTCTTTATTTGATGTGATATATCTGATAATGAATCTTTTAATGTTGTTTTATCTTTTTGAGAATTTTCAGCCACTTCTTTTAACATTATCGTTATTTTATATAATTCATTTTTTAATATTGACAATTCATCTTCTGTGTTTTCTTCTATATTTAGTTTGTAATTTCCTCTATTGATTTCTTCTATATATTTTGTTATTTCATTAATTTTTTTACTTTCACTATGGTTATATTTGAAGAATATTATTGATAATATTAAAATAAATACTATCAATGTACTTATATCTATAATAATAAATTTTTGAAAATCTGTGTTATTTTCTAATATTACTGAATCTTTATCTAGTTCTATGCCATATTCCCTTAATATCTCATTATTAGTTCTATCACTACTATTTAATATTTCTACAATTTCTCTTTTTTCTATATCAGGATATTTTTCTAAAACATTATCTATAATTCCTGCTATTTTTTGATTAAAATTATATGTATATGTTTTGTATTGTTTATATATTAAAATCGAAAATGTGATTAGAAATATAATAATTACAACACAACTTGTGATGCACATTTTCTTTAATTCTATTTTGTTTTTCATTTTTATTTCATTCCTTTTCAAAACTTAGATGTTATTGACAATTAATTAATCTACTTCACTATCAATTCTATATCCAATTCCTTTAATTGTAATTATAATATCTGTTTTAATTTTTTCTCTTATCCTTTTTAAATATACTGTTACAGTATTATCATTTACATCATTTCCTGTCCATTCCCATATTTTGTCTATTATTTCACTTCTTTTTACTACTTTATTCAAATTTAAGAATAGTAAATTCAATATTTTCAACTCTAAGTTTGTAAGTTCTACATTTTCATTATCTCTATATACAACCATTTTGTCCATATCAAATTTTATATTTTGGACTTGTATTATTGTGTTTTTCTTGTTTCTTAATATTATTCTATTTATCCTTGCCATCAATTCTTTTATTGAAAATGGTTTTGTAATATAATCTTCTGCGCCTAACTCTAATCCTTTTACAATATTGTCTTCTTCATCTTTTGCTGTTAAAAAAATTGAAGATATATTCTTTTCTTTTATATTATTTCTATATAAATCAAATCCATTTCCATCTGGTAATGACACATCTAATATTGCTAAATCTATTTTTTCTGTTTTTAATATTTTAAGTGTATTTTCTACATTTAATGTGTGTATTACTTGATATTTCTTTTGTTCTAAAGAGTATATTAATCCTTTAGCTAATATCTCATTATCTTCTACTAATAATATTTTCATATATTCTCACTCCATATATATTTTATCATAAAAAGAGGACTTTGTAAGCCCCCTTTTTATACATTTTCATTTCTAATAGTTTCAATTGTATTTTGTTTATTAATTTTATAAATTGAATATCTCATAATAATAAATATAAATATAAATACAAAAACTGCAGAAATTAAAATTGCATTTGTAGGTATATACATACCTTTTTGAAATTTTACTGAAAATGCTTTATATATTGCAAATGTTCCAAGTAATCCCATAATTGTTCCTATAATCCATGCTTTAGTTCCATAAAATATAGTTTCTAAATTTATCATCCTATCAAATTCTTTTGATGTCATTCCTATTGATTTTAACATTGCAAATTCTTTTTGTCTTAATTCCATATTTGATGTAATTGTGTTAAAAATATTTGTAATTCCTATTAATGTTATTACTGTTATAAATCCATATAAGAATATTTTTGTTACTAATACCATTGCACTTTCTTCTTTGGCAGATGCATCAATATTATAAATTCTAATATCTAAATGTAAAGCATCTATATCTTTCTCTAGTTGGTCTGGATTATTTGATTGTATTGTTACTGTATTATATACTGGCTTTTCCTCATTTTCTAATTGTGATATATCTAAAATTAAATATCCACCTTCATAATAACTTCTATCAATTCCATCTGGTTTAATTGTTGAAATTGCACCAACTTCTACTGAACGTTGTTTATCATTGTAATCTTTTCCTTCTATTATATCTCCAACATTGTATTTATATTTTCTTCCATTTTTTACTTGACCATCTTCTATCCAACTTACTTCGTCACACAATATTCCTTTATCTTTTACTTTATCATATTTAGCACCAATTTTATTTACATATCTTTTAAATGAATCACTATCTAATGCCATAATTTGTAATGCTGAATATTTCTCCCCTGTCTCTATGAATTCTTCATTTTCTTCATCATAATATCCTTCTTCTGACAATGTACTTGTATCTGAATCTAAATTGATTTTATTAATATCTTTTATCTTTATAACTCCATTATTTGAACTATATAATATTGAATATTGTTTTATATTATCTAATAAAAATATTCTATCTATTTCTTCATTTGATACTTTTCCAACATTTAATTGTATATTATAATCATAGTCTTTATAATATTTTTGTGATTCTTGGAACATATTCACTATAAATGAGTTCATTGTGATAAATACAAATATACTTACTGCAATTGATATAATTGTTGTTCTATATTTTTTCTTACTTCTCTTTAAGTTTTTATATGCTAATTCTCCACCAGTTTTAAATAATTTTGATATAATCTTTGGTACTTTTAATTTTTTTGAATTTAGTTTTATATCTTTAGAACCTCTTAATCCTTCTATTGGACTTACTCTACTTGCTTTTATAGCAGATGTTATTGATGATAAATATATTGTTACAAATCCTAATACTGCTGATAAAATAATTGGTACTATTGATATTTTAAATACTAATCCATCAACATGTTGTAATAAATAATCACCTAAAAGTGAATTTACTATTTGTATTAATACAAATACTGCAAAAAATCCTGATAGTATTCCTAAAGGTATTCCTATTAATCCTAATATTAATCCTTCTTGTATTACATTTTTTCTTATTTGTCTTTTGGTTGCTCCAACACTTGCAAGCATTGAATACATTTTTATTTTTTCTGTTATTGATATTGCAAATGAATTTCTTATACAAAATATACTTGTAAATAATATTATTACTATTACTACTCCAATTACTGAATATAACATAGTAACTGTTGAGTCTGAAAATGCAAATGCTTCCCATCTTAATAATTCTTTATTTAAAGTATAATCATATTTGGTCTCAGTATCATTTTTTGACAAACTTTCATAACTTTGAATTCCTAGTATTTGAGGTATTGTCTCTTTATAATTTTTTGGTGATTTTAAACTTATATATAAATCTGATCTTCCTGTACTTATTCCTGTTGTAATTACAGTATATCCAGGCTCTGAATATTTTTCAAAACTTGTATCTGGTCTTTCTATGATTCCTACTATTTTAAATGAATAATTTGTTGCATTTATTATCTCTTCTGCATCATATATATTATCATATTCTTTTTCATTAACTCCTGGTTTTATACTTCTTGTTCCAACATTTAAATTGATTGTGTCTCCTATTTTGTATTCTACTTTTCCATTTGTCATTATCGTTTTACTAATTACTACTTCATTATTATTAACTGGAAATCTGCCTTCTATTAATTCAAAATGCAAATCCTTAAATGAACTTTCATTCATAGAAATTAATCTTGCATAAGGTTTATATTCATTTTGACTTCCTTGTAAAATTGAATATCCACATATTTTTATTGCAAATATATCTTTTACATCTCTATTATTTTGTATATCTTTTATTTCTTCATCACTAACATTTTCTAACTTCAAATGCCAATATCCTGATTGATTTTTTGCATTTTCTACTAATGTTGCCTGAAAACTCATTCCCATACTTGCAACAGCACATATTAATGCTACTGATAATATTATTCCTATTATTGTACTTATTGTTCTTTTTTTATTTAATTTTAAATTTCTGATAGATAAACTTGTAAGAATGTTCATTTATTACACCTCCTCAACAATTTTTCCATCTTCAATTTTTATAATTCTATCTGCAACTTTTGCTATTTCTAGATTGTGTGTTATCATTATTATTGTTTGTTTATAATCTTTATTTGATTTTTTTAATAATGTTACAATTTCATCACTTGCTTTGGAATCCAAATTTCCTGTTGGCTCATCTGCTAATATAATTGCTGGATTTGTTATCATTGCTCTTCCTATTGATGTTCTTTGTTGTTGACCTCCTGATAATTCATTTGGTAAATGTGTTCTTCTTTCTTCTAATCCTAATACTTTTATTAATTCATCAAGCCTTTGTTTATCTATATTTCTGTTATCTAATTTTAATGGTAATGTGATATTTTCTTCTACATTTAATATTGGTATTAAATTATAAAATTGATATATTAATCCAACTTGTCTTCTTCTAAATATTGCTAGTTCATCATCATTAAATTTATAAATATCTTTTCCATCTATAAATACTTTTCCACTTGTTGGTCTATCAACTCCTCCTATTAAATGTAATAGTGTTGATTTTCCACTTCCTGATGCTCCTACTATTGCTACAAATTCACCTTTATTTACTGTAAATGAAACATTATCTAATGCTGTTACTTTATTTTCTCCTTTTCCATATTGCTTACATAAGTTTTCAACTTTTAATATTTCCATTTAATTTCCTCGTACAATGAAATGCTACATTATACGAACTCCTTTCTTTTTATTTTTCTAGTTTTATTATACAATGTTATAAGTGACTATTAAATGACATTAAAAAAGATTTAAGAAATTCTTCTTAAATCTTTTTGCTCATCTTTGTTCCAATATTCTCAATAAAAAATTCCATGGTCCTGTTTTATCTGTTAAACCATCATAATTATTATTAATTCTTTCTAATACTTTCTCTTTAGTAAAAAATTTTATTTCTGCAACTTCTTCCTCTTGTAACTTAACCTTTGATATATCTATATCTTTTGTAATCAAATAACATTCATTAAATTGATTATTAATAATCTTTCCTTTTGTTGTTTTTGAGCATGATCCAACTAAATATTTTATATCATCATCACATATATCTATTCCAAGCTCTTCCTTACATTCTCTTATTAATGCTTGTCTGCCAAATTCTCCTGAATCAACATGTCCTCCAACTGTTACATCCCATAAATTAGGCCATAATTTTTTGCTTGCACTTCTTTTTTGAAGTAATATATTTGAATCTTTATCTATAACAAATGCATATACACCTCTATGCCACAAACCTTTTTTATGACACTCTTCTCTTGTTTCTATTATTCCTGTAAATTCTCCTCTTTCATTTAAAACATCTAATTTTTCTTTTTTCATATATTCTGTAACTTCTTTTTCTAATCTTGTCCCTATTTCATCTAAGTGTTCACATAAATATCTACATAAATTAGTTCTAAAAATTGCAAAATTTAATAATTCTATTTGTTCATAATTCTCATTATATTGTTTATATCCATATAAGCTTCCAACAATTTGTATTAAATAAATATATGCACAATATTTTAAATCAAATTCATTTAATTTTACATATTTTGAAATTTCATTAACATATTCTACAAATGTATTTATATTCATCTCTCCATTTTTTACATCTTTATCTATATATGTATATGATCTTATTATTTCCCACATTATTGGTAATCTCTTTACAGATTCAAAATCAATTACTGATGTTTCTTTTTCATTATTATATATCAATTGTTGAACACTATAATCTCCATGGCTATTCATTATTGACATTTTGGAAATAATTGAAAAATTAAATTGTTCTTTTAGTTTTTTAGCAATTTCAATTTTATCTTCTAAATCTTTTAAGAAAGCTTCTTTATATTTATTATCATTTTTTATTGATTTCTTAAAGTCTTCCATTTGAATTATTTTATTTTCTAAACTTTCTTTTGAAAACCATTTTTCAATTATGTTTTCATCATCAAGTTTTTTATATTTTTGAAGCTCTTTTATTATTCTTCCAAGTATTGTTGCACTTTCTATTACTTTATCATGATCACCTGTATTATTCTCAATTGTATATCCATCGATAAATTTTTGGAGTATTATTATTTCATTTTCATATTTTATATAAAATTCATTTGATTTTGTTTTTATGTATTGAGGAACACTTATTTTTCTACATCTTAAAAAGTTAATTATTTGTATTTCTTTTACTATAGACTCTTCTTTTCTGCTTTCATCAAATTCTTTTAATATATATTTTTGTTCATCTTCAGCAAAAATTTTATATATATTTGCTGTTCCTTTTTCTATTTTTTCAATTTTCTTTGCAATTATCTGATATTCTTCTTGTAATATATTTTTTATTTTCTCTTCATTTAATTTTGATTTATATATTGACATTTCTGTTCTCCTATCACAAATCTACTTTTTTAATTTCCCACATTGTTGACATCTATTTGTAAGTGATGATTGTTTCTCATTTTTTGTACAATATTCTTTTCCATATATCATATTAGCTTTTCGAGTCTTATAAACTAATGTATTTATTGAAATTACAAATATTACACAATACCTATAGCTAATTTAATTAATTTATATAGTTATACTGGACTTGTACCAAAATATGATAAATCAAAAACTTATTAGCTCTTTCATTATCTTTCTCCCCTTTGTCTTATGTACCAATCATCAATTTCTTTTTCCTTTATTTGCTTCCTATTGCATGATTTATTTCTATTTTCTTGGTATGTTGCTCGAACTAAAATATTTTCTCCGTTATAAAATTCCTTGGTTATAATGGCTGTTGGATATTCATTTTTTAGTTTTCGTATATATTCTTCAATATGTACTTTCATATCATTTTTATTCATATAATTGATAGTCATAAATATTTTTGAATCTAATTCTTTCTCCACTTTATTCTCCTTCTTTATACATTACCTCCACCATTTCCTTTTAGTCTTTCATCATCCATGGTAAAACCTTTAATCATATATTCTTTAATTATTTTATTAGCCCAAGTCCAAAACTTAATTGCTTTTTTTGAATTAACTCTAATCATATATAAATAATCATTATAATACTTAGTATTATAGTTCCGATTGTTAATTTATCTTTCAAACTTGTACCTCCTAAAAAGCTATATAAGTTCCTATCTGCCATTTATTTTTGCGAACTATTCTACTACACTACTGAGCATTTTTACCCATTATTTTGCACATTTTTGCACTTGAGAACACTTAAATTCACTCGGCACAACTAGCAGAACGTATGTAAAAACGTATGTTGAATCATCATTGTTTATTTTAATATTTCGCACCATTCTTCAATATATTCTTTAGAAATTTTTAGACTTCCAGAGCCAACTCCAATGTCATTATTTGTTTTTTTATCTCCATGAAAATCACTTCCACCACTAATAAATAAATTGTTTTTTCTTGCATAATCTAAAAGTAACTCTATTCTATTATCAATTTCTGCTGAAGGATGGAAACATTCTATCCCATCTAATTTAACTTTTTTTCTTAAATATTCTATAAATTCTATTGTATCTTCAAATTTATATTCAAATGGATGTGCTAAAAAAACTAATCCTCCTGCTTTATGAATTATATCTGCAACATCTCTAAACATTGGTTGTGGTGAATTATCTTCTCCCATATAGAAAATACTATCAGGATTTGATAAGCCACCTCTTCTAAAATCATTAAATGAATTCATAAATTCACTCATATATTTCATATTTTCTTCATGTTTTATTAATTCATAATACATATATACAACAAAAAAGTCAGTTACTGGTATATCTTTTTTTATTGCATTTAAGTCATATACAAGATTATTCTTATTACATATATCTATTATTTTATTTTTATCTCTATTAAATCTTTTTTCTAAAACATCATATGAATAAAATTTATTTGACCATTCCTCAATTATTTTAGGATTTTTAATATTATATGCTAAAAATTCAATTCTTTTTCTATTGTCAAGTGTTGCATTCATTTCTGCACCCATAACAATTTTTCCACTAAAAATAGTATTGTTTTTTAGAAATTCATCATTATATCCTTTGCATGTATTATGATCAGTAATTGAAATATACTCTAATTTCTTTTCTTCACATTTTTTTAATACTTCTTCTATTGTTTTATCTCCGTCAGAGTATATTGTATGGATATGCATATCAACCATTAAAATCTCTCCTTTCCAATTAATGACATTATATCACAAATGTTATTTTTACACAATTTAGATTTATTTTTTATAACTTACCTATACCACAGTGGCAGTGGTACATATGTTTTGTAATCGTTGAAAATACTGACTTTTAGATTTCAAAAAACAATTTACATACGTTTTATATACGCCCTCACAACGTATGTAAAAAATAATCTTGTAAACGGTATAATAAAAAGCCCTTGATTTAAGGGCTTTACAGGTCTTATTGATTTTTACCACAACAATTCTTATACTTCTTACCACTTCCGCATGTTCGAGTTTTCACAGTATTTATGCAATTATAAATATTATATGTATTACTTGTATTTACTAGTGTTTCAGTTTTTGAAATATCAATATTATTTGTATTTATTGTACTTATTTTAGCCATCAATATTTTTTATTTGGCGACAAATTGGCGACATTGTCTACACATCGTTATTTGTCTTTTATATGTTTTAAATTTTACAATATTATTTATCTTTTGTCTAGAATATATATTAAAAATTTTTCACAATATTTTATTCAATAGTTTTTATATCACTAAAATACTTATCTTTTATCTTTGTTTGCAATTCCCTATCTCTCATAATTAATTTAAATATCTTATCTTTATAATTTTTTTCTAATTCTTTACTTGCTAATTCTAATAAATTTTCCTTACAATCAATTATTTTAATTGCACCTTCATAATCATTTAATTTTATAATATTAGATATTTCTTTAATTCTATTATTATATATTTGATCAATATTTTCGTGTTTGCAAATATTATCTAATTCATTTTTTAAATTTACAATCTTCTCATCTTCTTTTAAAAAATTATTTTTTATCATATTATTAATTGTTGTTTTTACATACCAAGTTGCTTGTTTTTCCTTACTTGATTCAAGTCTTTTTAATACTATTTTTTTGAATTTATCTATTTGTTCATCTTCCAAAATAAATGTAGATTTAACACTTTCCAAAATTAAATTATCACATAATAAATTTTCTATTTCATTTATTTTTAAAGTATATATTCCATCTTTTTTCCAACTATTAATTTGAGACTCTTCATGGCAATCTCCATCTATTATTCCTATAGCATTATTTTTCAATATTTGATTTTTACTATTATATGCTTTGCAATAATTTATTACATTTAAATGTCCTCCTGCTGGAATAACTGTATATTCTGGAAATAAAATAGTATACAATTTATAATCATAACTTGTCTTATCATTACCTTCGCAAAAAATAATATCATTTCTACTTCCAAGTAGTTCCATTAAAAGTTTATCAGGTAAATTAAAATCATTTTCAATAATTTCAAATTTCCACCTAGATGGTGGTATAAATTCTTGATTCCAAATAAGTGTGGCATCATTCCTACTAATTGCAAAATCAATATTATGTGTTAAATATATGAATTTACAATCTTTTCTTTCAGATTCTAATCTATTCCAAAGCTTATTACATATTGATAGATTTATATGATTTTCGGGCTCATCAATTATAATATAGCTCTCTTTTTTTGCTAGTAAAACATGTGCAATATAATAAAATATTGCTTTTTCTCCATCACTCAATAAATTAAAATCATATGTTTTTTTGTTATCTCGAGTTTCAACCTTCAAACTATAATTAGTTGGATTAATTATCTTTCTATGAATCAATAGTTCATTCCATATATCAATTACTTTATTTAATACAGATATTCTTTTTTTATCAGTATCATAATATTCTAACGAAACTGCAACCTTTTCTATAAGTAAAGCTTTTATTAAATCTTCAAAATCTTGGCTTAATAAACTTACAATATTATCATCACTACCTAGTTTATTTCCCTGCTGATATTTATTTACCTTTTCTATCAAATTCTCCTTTATCGGTATAGTGTCAAATTTATTAACCACTAATAAATGCTGAGCTGGTATTATAGTAATATTATTATCTATTTTTCCTTTTAAAGTTCTTGCAAATGTACTTTTACCTGAGCCATTTGCTCCAATCATAACTATATTATTTTTTATATTGCTAACCTTTTTGAATATTTCAATTGAAGTAATTTTATCAAATATTATTTTCAAGTATTCAAAACAATAATTATTTATCACATAATATAAGTATTGCACGCCTTCATTATTTTCTTTTGTATATATTGATTCATTTCCTTTCAAAAATTTTTCTTCAAAAAGTCTAATTTTAGACATGCTATACTCAGTAATATATGTCATAGAATTCCAATTATAATTAGTTAATTCATTTATTATAAATGTAATATATTGTTCACTAGCACCGTCCAAATCATCTGTTACTTCAATATTTTCTTTATGGTTCTTTATCATTTTTTCTAATTCAATTAAATCAATTGTATTTATTTGATCTAATTTATCTTTATAATTTTCATCTGACATATATAAATTTGCTCTTGCAAATTCTTTTTTCAATTTTTCATTATATGTTTTAAAAATATTAATATATAATTTAACTGCATTAACTTTATTATAAATCTCATTATAACCTTGTATTATCTGTTTTTTTCGCTCATCCATCTTTATATTTTTCCTTTTTAATTACAATTTACTTATTTTTTATCTTCTTTTTTTATTTCTTTACTAATTTCTTTCAAAGTATTCAAATATTCTTGTTCAACAGGGCTAATAGTTTTAACTTGATATTTTTTATATTCTGCTCTAGCCTTTTCTATTGCTTTATCATGACTAATTTTCCCAGCTCCAGTTAATAATTTTTCTCCTGTAGAAGAAAGTATCATATCTA
>OGFF01002002.1_pt1 | contig 19128 bp, 18 predicted proteins | sample 1570751 | NCBI WGS metagenome assembly OGFF01 (sample SAMEA2581951, study PRJEB24529) | metagenome | biome: Human gut stool | place: China | collected 2011 | reverse complement strand
GCTGCTCTCATTCGCCTACAGTCTGCTTGCGAACGACTGCGCGAACGCACTCGAAAGCGTAGGGCTTGACCCATATGTCGGCATGATGCACACCGACCGCTCCGGCAGAAAGTCGCTCGCGCTCGACCTCATGGAAGAGCTGCGCCCGTCGTTTGCCGACAGATTTGTGCTCAGCGGAATAAACAACCGCTCGTTTCAGAGCAATATGTTTGTGAAAACTGACAGCGGTGCCGTACTCCTCACCGACGACGGTCGGCGATCGTTCTTCAAGCTTTGGAAGTCGAGGCGGGACGAAAATCTGACTCACCCGTTCCTAAAAGAAAAGATACAATGGGGACTCGTGCCGTATGTTCAAGCGCTTCTGTTAGCGCGCTACATCCGCGGCGACATTGACGAATATCCCCCGTTCCTGTGGAAGTAGGTGCGTTATGCTCGTATTGATAACCTATGATGTCAACACCGAAGACGCCGGCGGCAGGAAGCGGCTTCGGAAAGTTGCGAAAGAATGTGTGAATTACGGTCAGCGAGTTCAAAACAGCGTATTTGAATGTGTATTGGACGCCGCACAATACAGATTAGTAAAACACAAGCTCGAACAGCTCATCGACACCGAAAAGGACAGTCTGAGATTTTATAATCTCGGGAACAACTATCAGACAAAAATAGAGCATATCGGAGCCAAGGCCGGATATCAGCCGGAAGGACTCCTTATGCTTTAGTGCGAAGCGGCATCGATCATAAAAAGTGCCGTATGTTCGCACCGAAAAAGCCGTGCTTTTACAACTGTTTAAGTCAAGTAAAAAGCACAGCTGTCGCAAAAATATATAGTTTTATATGCACTATGTACAAACACAATGTTGCATATTTGTATATTTTTGCAGTCGCCCTCCCCACGGAGGGCGTGGATTGAAATTATATATTTCATCTTCCGTTCTTTTTTTGTAAAGGGTCGCCCTCCCCACGGAGGGCGTGGATTGAAATGACAAGCGCGTTTCTCAAACGCTTTTGGATTCTCGACAGTCGCCCTCCCCACGGAGGGCGTGGATTGAAATTTGCGAGCTTATCCGTCGACAAATGCCACGGCTTGGTCGCCCTCCCCACGGAGGGCGTGGATTGAAATTCCTTTCTGTAAGTTTGAATGCGGGGGAAAGACGAGTCGCCCTCCCCACGGAGGGCGTGGATTGAAATTTGACAACCCGCATGTCCGCTATGCTCGCGCCACGGGGGTCGCCCTCCCCACGGAGGGCGTGGATTGAAATGCTGATTTTCGTTCCTGTGCTTATTGCACTACTCGTCGCCCTCCCCACGGAGGGCGTGGATTGAAATGCTATCAGAAGCAGTCAAAACACCTTCAAAAGCGTCGCCCTCCCCACGGAGGGCGTGGATTGAAATTGACCAGCTGTCTGATTGAAAAGAATATCATCCCAGTCGCCCTCCCCACGGAGGGCGTGGATTGAAATGATTGTGCCGATGTGGGCGAACGATAAAAAGCAGTCGCCCTCCCCACGGAGGGCGTGGATTGAAATACGGCAGCTCAAAATACCACGCAACAGCTATCTCCGTCGCCCTCCCCACGGAGGGCGTGGATTGAAATCCTGTAAAGTAAACCCGTGTCACCGAGCCACAGAGTCGCCCTCCCCACGGAGGGCGTGGATTGAAATCGAGAAGCTCAGCAGCTTCTTTTTGAGTAAAGATGTCGCCCTCCCCACGGAGGGCGTGGATTGAAATTGCGCGACATGCTTCTGCAACGGCGGTCTGTCTCGTGTCGCCCTCCCCACGGAGGGCGTGGATTGAAATTACGGCGGCGCGAAGTACGCTTCGAACGGTGTGCCGTCGCCCTCCCCACGGAGGGCGTGGATTGAAATTAAATATTCAGTTTTATCAACAGAACTGTTAACAGTCGCCCTCCCCACGGAGGGCGTGGATTGAAATTCCATTGGAGGGGACTTCCTGAGTCCTGTTCTCTTGTCGCCCTCCCCACGGAGGGCGTGGATTGAAATGATGAGATTTAAGATGTTATACAACATCATCATCGTCGCCCTCCCCACGGAGGGCGTGGATTGAAATTTTCGTCTGCGGTTTTCGTTCTTTACTTCTACCGTCGCCCTCCCCACGGAGGGCGTGGATTGAAATGCCGACTACAACGAGCTTTACACAATCGTGAGCGTCGCCCTCCCCACGGAGGGCGTGGATTGAAATTGCGCGGTGACTGCTACCACCGCGCGGGGCTATGTCGCCCTCCCCACGGAGGGCGTGGATTGAAATAAGAGTGCGAGCCAATGGAGAACAGAAACGAGCCCGTCGCCCTCCCCACGGAGGGCGTGGATTGAAATCCCGCGAGCGTCACGCAGCAAATGCCACGGCAGAGTCGCCCTCCCCACGGAGGGCGTGGATTGAAATAAAACTATTATCACACTCTTGACGAGTGAGGGCGCGGTCGCCCTCCCCACGGAGGGCGTGGATTGAAATTTGCAGGACTTCCGAGTTTAACCGCTTTGTGTTCGTCGCCCTCCCCACGGAGGGCGTGGATTGAAATTTTTTTGAAAAAGCCTCCATTAGCGCCTCCGATGGTCGCCCTCCCCACGGAGGGCGTGGATTGAAATACAAGAGGCGGTAAAAAATTTTGACGAGGGTAGTAGTCGCCCTCCCCACGGAGGGCGTGGATTGAAATAATGTGTCGCTGATTTTTTTTGTAATTGAATTAGCCGTCGCCCTCCCCACGGAGGGCGTGGATTGAAATCTAACTTTGATGAGAGGTGTTTCTTATGGTAAAAGTCGCCCTCCCCACGGAGGGCGTGGATTGAAATTCCCCAGAACTTTATACAAAACAGAAACAATAACGTCGCCCTCCACACGGAAGGCTCAGTCTGAAACAGGAGGTTATATCAAATACATTCGCAAGCATGACAACTGTCTTTTTATTGTTTTGGAGCAGCGTTTTTTGAATATAGAAACAGCGCCTTGCAGTCAAATACAAGACGCCGCAATTATTGGATTGCAGTATAGCAAAACATCCATGCTTTACGCTCGACAGTTAACGATATATATTCCCTGTCTCCGTTCTTCCATCTTTTGCGCATGATATTCTGCATATTCTCTCACGAAGCGATGTTTCAAATCTTCCGGAGTATCAGGCGTAAAATCCCGCCATTTCGATATGGTCGGCCGCCTTTCCGTTGTCTTTAGCGATATCCCATATCACCTCTTGATTCCCGCCGAGATGCCTGTGGCGGAGTATGTTCAGCTCCGAGGCTTTCGGCTTCGCCCACGAGGCGAAATACTGCGGTCTGCACGACCTTGTGTAACGCACATAGAGAGCATTTTTGGGTTTGCTGTCCATTTTCTTCTCCTGTTTGAGCTTATTATCAGACCGCCGCCTCTGCGCTTTCGTGCTGCGCGATGCGCTCCTTTGCCCCGTCATAGAGGGCAAATATATCTTCGCATCGGCTGTAATTCTCGCTCTGCGCTATCGTTCTCACTGCGTCGAGATACGGCTTTGCGGCTCTGTAATAGAGCGAGTTTTCGTCGGTCGCTTTCTTTATCTCAAGCTGAACGCGCTGTTTTTCGGCGCGCACATGCCGAAGCTCTGCTTTGAGCTCTGCAATAGATGCTTTATCTTTTGACTCTTTGGCGAGCTTCATGCTGTCCGTGACGCGCTTCATATTGACTTCCGCCTCGTCCTCACGCTTGAAGAGCCCCGCGAAAACAGAGCTGTCAAACGGTTCGATGCCGTTAGGATAATATTTCGCGGCGGTCTTGCGCGCTGTTTTGATATCGCCGACGAGTCTTAACATATCTTTTCTGCGCTCTTTCTGCTGCGCGGTCGCCTTGGGCATATGCTTGACATCGCTCTTTTTGAGTTCTATTGCGGACATGAAGTCGCTGAGCCCCGCCGCGCTTATCTTCTTCGCAATCTCAAGATCCTCCATGCCCTCCGGTGTGTTAAAGCGGTCGAGCTCCGCGAGGACAAAACGGGATATTTCTATCTTCTCGTTTTCCTGAGCTTTAAGATTATACTCTTTCTTAGCCGCCTTTAAAAGTGCCTTGTCATCGGACTTTTTCGCCTGTTTTATTCCGTCCTTTGAGAGGACGTTCATTTCGCGGCCGGAATATTCTTCGGCTTCCTTTATGATATCGACCGTCTCGACAAGCGCATCGTCTGCGAGGACATTGTTTCCGTAGTCCTCGAAAAGCGCCCTTATTTTGAGCACCTTGACTATCGCCTTCTGCTTGACCTCGGTGAAATCATAGAAAAAGAACGGAATTACATTGAGCACCGCGCCGATAACGGACGCGATAACGAGAACGCTGCTTATGCGGACGAAATAGTCATGGTTATAGAGAACATCATAGACATTCGAGCCGTCATATCCGAGCGACAGAGCGACGCTGCGGTTGAGTCCCGCGCCCTCGTATATTGCAGGAAGAACGGAACCCGTGGTGAGCGTTATGACGCTGCCTATAAGCCCGACCGCGGTGAACATTCCGTCTATTCGCTCGCCCGTTTTATACTGCTGATAGTCTCTTATATCCGCCTGAATGCTCGGGTTGAGAAGATGACCAAGCGAGGTTATGAACTGGTTGACGAAGATGCATATGAGCAGCATCCATATTATTCCCGGGTCGCCCGTTCGGCGGACTATCGGGAGCATCAGCGCAATAAAGCCGATATTGAAAAGATTCGTTACAACGAGTATCTTCTTTTTGCCGTACTTTCTGATAAGGAACGGCGCGACGAGATTCGGCCAGAACGAGGCGTTGCCGGATATCGCGATTATCAGCGAATACTGACCCGGCGAGCAGGCGCCCTGATAGTTATACATCCAGCCGAGGATGCTGTTGAACGAGCTTTCGAGGAAGCCTATCCAGCCGGCGAGCGAGATTATCCAGAAATATTTATTCTGCGCTATCGCCTTGAGCGCATCAATAAATTTTATACGGATAACATGGGTCTTTGCCTGGACTATCTTCTCCTCGACATTGACATAGACGAGCAGGGATATCAAGAATCCGACGAGCAGCATCGGCGGATAGAGAACCCTATATATTCGCATATCGTAGAGGGTGTTGTCGCTTGTTATAAGCCGCGCCGCTATCGGCAGGAATATGCCCGCTATCGACGGCGAAAGATTCTCGACAACGCATCTTATCGAGAGGACATCCGAGCGCTCTATCGTGTTGGGCGAAAGGACATTTATAAGGCTCTCGTAGGCATCGACCATGAAATTATAGAAAAACTGGAAGCCGACATTGAACAGCAAGACGACTATGCACTTCATCGTCAGCGACATATGCTCATACGGCATCCACACGAAGCCGATGCCGAGAATTACAGTCGGGATACCCATGGTCAGGATATACGGGCGGTACTTGCCCTTCATGCTGCGCGTATTATCAATCATCTTCGCGCGCAGTGCAGTCAGCGGGAAGCCCGAGAGAATGCTGAGTATATATATTACATAGAGCGCGCCGGGGTCGATACCGATAGTGTTGCCTATTAGCGTATTGCCGACGGCGATTATCATATTCGACACGCAGTAGACTATAAATCTGACGCCTATGCCGCCAACAGAGAGCGAGGCTATCTCCTTATAGCTCATATACCGCTCTTTCGGCGGCTTGTTCCAGTGCGTTTTGACCGAAGAAACAACGGATTTGATTTTTCCGGCGATTTTCACAGTCATATTCCCCCTTGTTAAGATGAGTTCAATGTGTTAGTATAAAAGAGTAAAATATCAAACGCTATGAGTAAAAAAGGTGATGCTATGCCGATATTCAACGAAGAGATGTACTTATATGACAAGAATCAGAACAGCGATCTTTTTCATCTTCATTCTTTCGGCAGGCTCTTTCCCGACGCCGACTACATAATTTCATTAAAAGACAACTCGAATACAATAATTGAATGCGTGACCGACGGGGTCGGATATATCGAGCACAACGGGACGGTCACTACAGTTGAAAAAGGCGACTGCTATATAATAAAGAAAGGCAGCGGCTACTCCTACTACTCCGACGACAAAAAGCCCTATTCAAAAGTCTGGGTAACGGTATACGGGAGTCTTATAGACAGATGGCTCGATTTTTACAATATAGATCAGCAGGTGTATATAAAGCACCTTGACATCACGTCATATTACAGCCAGATAAAGCAGACCGCGCTCGGCAGGGATATGCTCGACAACGACAAGAAGCTGATGCTCCTCGTCCACGGAATTATATTTGAAATGGCGATGGCTACCCCCGCGAACAGCCGGAGCCGTGAGGACGCGCCGTATATCAAGACCGCCGACAACGTCGTTCTTGACATAAAGAAATACATCGAGAAGCAATGCAACGAGCGGCTGACGAACAAAGATCTGTCGCTGAAATTCGGCATCTCACAGAACACGATGAACGACCTGTTCATCAGAAAATACGGCATATCGACATCGCAGTATCACATGCAGTGCAAGCTCTCTTCCGCCGAATATTTTCTCAAAAGTACCGATTTGACGATAGACGCGATAAGCGGGCTTATCGGCTTTTGCGACCGCAGCCATTTCAGAAAGGCGTTTATGAAAGCATACGGCATGTCGCCGAATCAATACAGAAAGAAGCTCAAATCCGACCTCAGCGCAGAATAATTGTCGTCACCGATCTCGGCGTGATTTTTATATGTTCGGGGGCGGCGATGTCATATTCGCGAAGATCGTTGTTATCGTCCGTGACCGCTGATTTTACGGCTGAGTACTGCTCCGGCAGGCTCAGCTCTTTTTCTTTTTCGGTACTGTTTATCACTATAACCGCACAGCCGCCGTCATATTTGAACGCGAGCAGGCGCAGCTCGGGATCATCGCAGGCGGCATCAACGCGAACGGAACCTGTGGGAACATATTTCGAGAAGTTACCCGTAACATAGTAGCGTTTGGTCATCTCAAAAGTTTTATCATCAAGATTTATGTATATCAGCCCGTCGCAATAGTTGACCTCGGACACAGCTATCCAATGTTGCCACGAGATAACATTGAGCACGGACAGATCTTCATACATAACATTCGCCGTGACGAGTGCCGAGTCCATGCCCTTGTCGCGTCCGCCCTGCATATGAGTCCATTCGCTCATATTGACAGGGACATCCGGATAGTTTTTGCTCATCCACTTCGCGAACCGTTTAAGGAAGCTCATGCGGTTGTTAAAAAACGGGATGGGCATATGCAGGCAATAGGAATGGATATCGAGAGCGCCGAGGCGAGTGCGGACGAGCGGATCGCCCAAAACGGCGCGCGAATAGCTCTTGTTGAACCAGCGGATATCGCCGTTTTCGCAGCCGGAGAGCCGGACGCCGTCGAGAGTTTTCCTGCCGTCAAGCTCTTTGACGAACGCGCGGAGCACCTTGCGGCAGCTCGAGGGTCTGTAGTGGCAGCCCTCCTGCCCGCCGTTCCAGACCCAGAACGGCTCATTGACGGGCGAGATATATTTTACGGGTATGCCCTCGCCGATAAAATGCTCGGCAACATCGGCACAGTATTTGGCAAACGCAGGATAGTTCTTCTTTTTGATATTTTCTCTGAATATCTGATGCTTGTCGAGATGCGTCTTATGGTTATTCGTCAGGCGCTCTATCGGGGAATTGACGAAGAAAATAACCTCGTCCGCGCCGTCGCTGACGGCACGGCGCATCATATAGACCGCCGCAGCATCGCGCGACCAGTCGTATTCGCCGGGAGCAGTCTCAAAGCACTCGGTCGCCCGCGCGGGTTCGCTGAATGTGCCGCGTCCGCTGTGCTTCGACCCGCCGCCGATATTGTAGCGGTAGATGCCAAGACCGATGCCCTCGGTCTTGTTGAAAAGCAGCTCGCTGATTCTGTCTCTGACTGGTTTGCCGCTTATCGAATCCTCATGAGTCCAGTTTCCGACTATCTGCGCCCACCATGCGCCGCTCGCGCCGAAGCCTTCTATAGTCTGATATCGCTTCTCTTCATTTATATTCAGCTTCAATTTCAATGCCCCCATGTGAAAAGTGCATATATTTTTCATCTTATTCTAAAGTATATCATAGCTTTTCACGGAGTAAAGGTATTTTTTACCGAAAAAAGAGTACTTTTTATATGTGTTTTCAAGTTGGCGACGAAAGCAACGAAAAATCAATACAGCCGAAGCGATGAAAATTATTTTATATTCAAGCTGCGTTTGACGCTATTTTTCCGAAAAATGTGTTTTTTACCTGCCATCTGTATTTTTTGTAAAAGTTTCATATAATTATGTATATAAATTTTTATCTTTATGTTGAATTTGTATTGCTTTTTGGGTTTTATTTCAGTATAATGGAGCTTGTCTGATACGACAGAATATCTGAAAGGTGCCGAATTATGAACACCGTGATAATAATTCTGCTTGTTGTGCTCGCGATAGCCGTTGTGCTGCTGTTCGCGATATGCGGCTTCCTGTTCAATCAGGTAATATGGTATAAGCCGATAAAGCTGCCCGCCGCAAAAGGCGAGGTTGAGGATGACTTTGCAAAAGATCACAGAAAAGCCGAAGAAGAGTTCGGGAAAATGCCGTTCGAAAAACTCACGCTTACGGCATCGAACGGCGAAAAAATATATGCGCGCCTGCTCCTGCCCGAGAAGAGCAACGGGCGCATGATAATCGCCTGCCACGGGGCGCACAGCTCAGGGATATGCGAATTCTGCTTCTCCGCACCGTACTTTCACCGCATGGGTTATACAATTCTGATGCCAGAGCACCGCGGCTGCGGCGAGAGCGAGGGAAAATTCTTAGGCTACGGCACGCACGAATCAAAGGACACTTTTCTTTGGATAGACTGCGCCCGCAAACGATTCCCGGAGCTCGACATATTCCTGCTCGGCGTGTCGATGGGCGGCGCGACGGTTCTAATGATGAGCGACAAAATAACCGATCCGACGGTCAAGGGAATCATCGCGGACTGCTCCTACACGAGCGCATGGGATGAATTCGCCTATCAGCTCAAAAATCCGTTCGGGCTCCCGGCGTTCCCCCTGCTATATATATTCGATCTGTATTGCCGCATAATCTGCAAATACAGCCTGCGCGACGCATCACCGATAAAAGCCGTTCGCAGCGCGAAAGTGCCGATACTTTTTATTCACGGCGCAAAAGACGCGCTCGTGCCCGTAAAGATGCAGAAAGAGCTGTTTGACGCGTGCCCGACCCAAAAAGAAATGCTGACGGTCGAAAATGCGGTTCATGCGCAGAGCTACTATACCGACCCGCGCGCATATGAGGCGGCGGCGGAAAAATTCATAAACGAATGCGAAAACACTGAAAATACATCTGCGCTTTTCGCGCCCGGAGGAGGAAAACAAATTGGCTAACAACGAAAGGCTGAAAGAAAAACGATACGTCGGAGTAAAAGAAACGGTTATCTACGGCGTAGCAAACGGCGGTCAGGTCATCGGATACAACATGGTCCGCATGCAGCTGACGTTCTTCCTTGTGACCGTGTTCGGCATACCGAGCACAGCGGTCGCAACGATGATAACCGTCATGGGCATCTGGGATGCACTCAACGACCCGCTGATGGGAACCCTTGTTGACAAGACCCGCACAAACTTGGGAAAGCTTCGTCCTTATCTGCTCTTCGTCCCGATACCGCTCGGCATAGCGACTGTCGTATTCTTCGGCGGCGCCGAATTCCTCGCGGGAGTTCAGTCGACGACGCTCAAGATAGTCTATATGTGCGTCACATATTTCATCTGGGAGTTCTTCTACACAATAGGCGACATCCCGTTCTGGGGCCTGTCCGCCGCGATATCCCCGAACCCCGTTGACAGATCGAACGCCATAACCTCGGCGCGCTTCCTCTCCGGCATAATCGGCGGACTTGCTACGCCCGTTATATCCCTGCTCATCGACCTGAGCAACAAGGGCGTTATCGGAATCAATATGCGCCAGCTCTTCCTTGTGATGGGTATTGTCGCGGGAACTGTCGGCATGGGACTGTTCTCGCTCTCCGGTATCTTCTGCCGCGAGCGCGTGGTTCAGAACTCCGACGAGCCGAAGGTTCTCGACTGCTTCAGATTCCTTTTCAAGAACAAGCCCCTGCTTCTCATAGTCTGCTCCAACATTCTCGCGACGGTCGGCGGAGTCACGGACACATTCGCGCAGTATTTCTACATATTCTCCCTCGGCGCGGCGAGCTGGGGCACGATAATCGGAATCCCCGGAGTTATTTCCGGATTTTTGACTTATCTCCTCCTGCCCGCTCTCGAGAGAAGATGGACGTCGAAGCAGATAGTCGTTCGCACAACTATTCTCAAGGCACTCGTCGGCACGACCACCTTCCTAATCGGCATGAAATTCTATCGCAACCCGGCGGTCATTGTCCCGCTGCTTATGATTCAGGGCTTCATCTTCAGCTCGCTGACGAGCATAAACATGGTCGTCCCCACAAAGATGATAGGCGACACTGTCGACTACATGGAGTGGAAGACGGGCGAAAGAAACGAGGGCATGGCGTTCTCGCTGCTGACCTTCATCAGCAAGCTCACGGGCTCGCTCTGCACGGCTATCGCAACGGCCATAATCCCGGTCATCGGCCTTGTCACCGTTCAGCTCGCGGACAACTCGCTTCAGCTTGTTGAAAACCCGCAGATAAACACCCGTTTCTGGCTCTGGGCTCTGGTCACCATACTCCCGCCCGTGGCGTCACTCATCTCGCTCATACCCTACAGATTCTACGACCTCGAGGGCAAGAAGCTCAAGGACATTCAGGAAGAGATGATTGCCCGCCGCGAGCTCAACTCGAAGACGATATCCAAGTCGGAAGGAGAGATATAAATGGAACGCAAATGCCCGAAATGCGGCGGTAAGCTCGGAATATTCGACTTAAAGCCCAACTGCCCCCACTGCGGATGCAGCATCATGTACTACGACATGGACAAACGCCTCGAAGAGGACTCGATAAAAGCCGAGGCGGAATGGCAAAAGCTCGATGAAATACTCGACAAGATAACTCCCGCATTCATCAAGAAAAAGAGAGCCGCGAGAGAAGAAAAAGAGAAAAACGAAAAGGATTCAAGCGAAAAATAATCCTAAAGCAGGCGCGCCCGCAGTTATTCTGCGGGCGTATCGCTTTTTGTGGGAATTTGCAACAAATTTTAGTAAAACTGTGGTAAATTCTGTAGCAATATGTTAAAATCCGATAAGAACGATGATTTAAGGAGAGGGTATTATGCTTCGCAGACAGATGCAGCTTGATTTTTCCGGAATAAAGACATATTCAGCCGAGGATCGCCACAATCTCGTCACCATAGACAACATGATGACTCCCGGGGTCACCCCGCACGAGGAATACAAATACGAAGGCTTTGATGAGCTTGTTGAGAGGATAGTCAAGGCGCGCAAGAACGGTCATCCCGTCATATGGAGTATGGGCGCGCACGTTGTCAAGAACCGCCTTTCGCGCTATGTCATAGAGCTGATGAAAATGGGCGTTATCACGCACATCGCCGCAAACGGTGCAACAAGCATACACGACTTTGAGCTCGCGTATCTCGGCGGCACATCCGAAGATGTGCCGACCGCCATAGAGGACGGCTCATTCGGAATGTGGGAACAGACGGGAGCATGGATGAACGAGGCTATTCAACGCGGCGCGAAGCTCAACATCGGCTACGGCGAGGCGCTCGGCGAATATATAGACATGCACCCCGAGAAGTTCCCGAACCGCGAGGACTGCATACTCTGGAACGCATACAAGCTGGACATTCCCGCAACCTATCACATAGCGCTCGGCACGGATATCATCCACCAGCACCCCACCTGCGACATGGAGGCTATCGGCAAATGCTCGGGCATTGATTTCAAGAAGATGGCCTACAGCGTGTCGCAGCTTGACGGCGGCGTTTTTCTCAACTTCGGCTCTGCCGTTATCGGTCCCGAGGTATTCTTAAAGACTCTTTCAATAGCGCGCAACCTCGGCTATCCCACGTTCAACATAACCACGGCGAACTTCGACCTCGTGCGCCTGGGCAACTTCCGCTGCAAGATAGGCTACGAAGATCCGAACTATTATTACCGCCCCCGCAAGAATATCGTCAACCGTCCGACCTGCCGCGGCGGCATGGGCTGGCACTTTGAGGGCGACCATCAGATAACAATTCCCACACTTTACGACAAGCTCAAAGAGCAGCTTTAAATAGCTTTAACGAGGGTTAAGCCATGCTTTCAAAGGAACAGGTCAAAAAAATATGCGCGGGCATAAAAAATGCGCGCATAGGCATAATCGGCGACTTCTGCGTTGATATCTACTGGCACGCGGATATGACGAAATCTGAGCTCTCACGCGAGACTCCGCACTATCCCCTGCCGATAGTCGGTGAGAGAGTCTATCTCGGTGCGGGCGGAAATGTTGCGTCGAATCTCGCGGCGCTCTCCCCAAAAGAGCTTATTCCGATATCCCTTATCGGCGGCGACTGGCGCGGCATGCTCATGGAAGATATATTCCAAAAGAGCGGCATGAACAGGGATTTTGTCATCAAAGTACCCGGCCGCTTCACCAACGCATACTGCAAGCCGATGCGAAAGGGCATATCGGAGCTTGAATACGAAGATCCGCGTCTCGACTTCAACAACTACGAGCCGATATCAAAAGAGACCGAGGACAAGGTGATTGAAAATCTCAGAAAGATCTCCGGAAATATCGACGTGCTGTGCGTTGCGGATCAGTTCAGATTCGGCATAATCACAAAGCGCGTGCGCGATGAGATAATTGCACTTGCAAAATCGGGGCTCACCGTCATTGCGGACAGCCGATACAACATCGGCAAATACACCGACTGCATATTGAAGCCCAACGAGGTCGAGTGCTGGCGCGCAGTGTATAACAACGAGGGCTACATAGACGCAGGATATGACGAGTTCATCGAAGCGGCGAAGCTGCTCGCGAAAAAGAACCGCTCGACCGTGTTCTGCACGCTCGGAAAGCGCGGTTCGATAGTCACCGACGACGACAGGACGGAGAAAGCCGACGCGGTGCTGTTCGACGGCGAAGTTGATATCTGCGGCGCGGGCGACACCTCGCTCTCCGCATTTTCTGCGGCAATCGCCGCAAAGACCGAGCTCAAAGCGGCGGCTCAGTTCGCGGGGCTCGCGTCCGGCGTGACGGTCAGGAAAATCGGCGTCACGGGCACGGCATCGCCCGAGGAAATAGAAGCGCTCGCACAGTAAAAAATAAAACTAAGAGGCACAGGAATGAGTTTTTCAATTGAAACGATAAAAGAATACAGCGGCAGGGGCTTCAAATGCGCGCTGTTCGATTTTGACGGCACGATAAGCCTTATACGCGAGGGCTGGCAGAAAGTGATGATTCCGTATTTCTGCGAGGTCATCGAAGCTCTCGGCACAAATGAAAATAAAGACGGAATATGCGAAGAGGTCACGGAATTCGTCGACCGACTGACCGGCAAGCAGACAATATTCCAGTGCATCGCGCTCAACGAGGCAGTTGTTCGCCGCGGCGGAGAGCACGTTGACCCGGGCGAATACAAAAAAGAATATCTGCGCAGACTCGAAACGCGGATAGCCGACAGAAAAAATGGGCTCGAAAGCGGCTGTCTTTCACCCGCCGATCTCGCGGTAAGAGGGTCTGTCGAGTTCATAAAGGCGCTGAGGAACGCCGGGATAAGATGCTTCCTCGCGAGCGGCACGGACGAAGAGGATGTCATATATGAGGCGTCCTTAATTGGAGTCAAAGATCTCTTCGACGGCGGAATACACGGCGCGAAGGACGCGCTGCTCGACTGCTCGAAAGAGGCGGTTATAAAGAACATGATCGAAGAGCAGAAGCTCGACCCGGAGGAGCTTGTCACTTTCGGCGACGGATTTGTTGAGATAGAGCTCACGGCAAAGCTCGGCGGATACGCAGTCGGCGTGGCGACAAACGAAAAGACCGGCGACGGAATAGACGAAAAGAAGCGGGCACGGCTCATGTCGGCGGGCGCCGATATGATAATCCCGCACTTCGAGGGCACCGAAGCGATACTCAAAGCACTGCACATATAAACACAAAAAAGAACAGGCGTTCTGCGGCAAAACCGTAAAACGCCTGTTTTTTTATAATTCTATCCAATCTTTTGTTTCGTTGTCGTACTCATACAGCACCTTGTTCTGCTCATCGTATGCGAGCAGGACATCGTCGCTGCCTTCAAAAGTTATTTTATAGGTCTTGCACTTGACTCCGTTCACGGTCGCAGTCTTGCCCGTTGATGAAAAGCCATCACCCAGGTCGGCATATGCGCGGAATTTCGGAACCCCGAGCATTCTTATCGCGTCAAAATCGACCTGAAATTCCGTAGTCTTTGACGCGGTATTTGAAGAACCGGAAGCCCGGCGGGTCGTTTCCGCGCCGCGTGCGGAGGTCGTCTTTGTTGTCTCCGCCTGCGTTGTCGGTTCGGTGGTCGGCTCCGTCGTTTGCTCCTCGGTCGTAGTTTCGGGTGCAGTCGTCGTTTCCGGCTCGCGCGCCACTTTAGCGCACCCGGCAAGAGAGATTGCAGCAAGAAACAGAGTGAAGGCAGACATGATAATTTTTCTGTTTGATTTCATTATTTTTCAGCTCCGTGAGTATATTTCAGACATTTTCGCGCCGTTTTATCCGCGCGCCGTCAAATTCATAAACCTCGTCGCAGAGGGTCGAGATATCGCCCTCGTTGTGCGAGACTATGAGCATGGTTTTTCCGCTCGCTTTAAAGCTCAGGAAGAGCTTTCGCATCTCCTCGACTGCGTCCTTGTCGAGCGCGTTCATCGGCTCGTCGAGAATCAATAATTGCTGATCCTCCATTATCGCCTGCGCTATGCCGAGGCGCTGTTTCATACCGAGCGAATATTTGCCGACACGCAGTTTTGATGACGGGTCGAGCCCGACCGTTTTCATGGCGGACTCTATCTGCTCTTTGCCGATCTTGCCGCGTATCGAGGCGAGGTATTCAAGATTTTTCATGCCGCTGTAATTGGGCAGGAAGCCGGGCGCTTCGATTATAATTCCCGTGTTCTCCGGGAAGTCAGCGTCTTTGCCTATCACCTTGCCGTTGACGGTGACCGTGCCGCTGTCGGGCTTCATGAATCCGCAAATAAGCTTCAAAAGTACAGTCTTTCCACTGCCGTTGTCGCCGACGATGCCATATATCCTGCCCTCTTGCAGCCGCATATTGACATCTTCGAGAACCGTTTTTCCTTTGAAGCTTTTTGTCAGCTTATCTATAACTATAACATCAGTCAAAATAATGTCCTCCTTTCAAAGCCCTTCTCTTCACTGCGCCGGAGCAGAAAAAGACAAGGATTATCACCGCCGCGTCTGCAAAGAGTACCGCCGCAGCCGTTTTGACATCGGTCAGCTGTTTTGCCATGCCGTATGCGCCGAGCATGGCGAAGCTGAAGCTTTTCAGCTTTCCGCATATGAGCCCCGTTGTGCCGACAACCGCGATTACAATCGCCGCCGCAGGCTTCTGCCCGAGAAGAAAACGCAGAAGGCACAGCACACACATTGCCACACCGAGCGCGAGCGGATATGCCGCTATGCGCATAAGCTCAAAGGCGGAAAGCATTCCGACTTTTTCCGCCGCCGCTGCGCAGACAGCTATGCCAACAAGGCAATAGAGCACACACCAGAGAAGAGCGGACGAAACGGTTTTTATCCACCATTTGAAAAAGCTCTTCGAGCGCGGCAGGACGAAATACGGCATCGCTTCGGAATCGAGAACCGAGCCTGCCATACCGAGAAAGAGTCCCGCAAAAAATGTTCCGAAATAGCGGAAGAAGCCGAAGAGATCAAACTGCCCGCTGTGTTCAACGCCGCCAACGGCTTCGGTAAAAACAGAGAAAAATGTTTCCCGCTCGCCGCCGAAAGACGAGAGCACGCAGACCGCCCATATGAGCAGAGACACGGCGAGATACGGCAGCATATTGAAAAGCCGATGCCGCAATCCCGCAAAAAAAGTTATCTTCATATTCGAGTCCCCACTGTTATTTTGAGATCGACATGCCGAACGGCGCGAAGAATACACGCAACGATAATCGCCGCGAACAGGCAGAAATACGCACACGAAAAGCCGACCGACGGCAGACCGGCATCTTCTGAGAAGCCGTGATTCGAAAATACGGAGATAAAAAACGGGAGATACTTAAACCTAATCAGATATGAAATGATATGCTGAGCCGAGAGCACGGCGAAGCCCAGCACGCGGCTGCCGCTTAGATTTATCAAAAACAGAAGCGAGCCGCAGAAAAAGCCGTAGCCGAGATTCAGCACCAAGGCATAGAATGCCGCGAGATACGGCGTAACAGCCGGCATAAAAAGTTTCGGGTCGACTGTGATATGATAAGACGAAGCCGCCGCATCGCGCATGACGAGCTCATAAAACGGCGCGCTCCACACATTGCCCGCAAAGGCGTTGGGCGAAAAGAATATCACGGTCACCGCGAGCGAAAATATGTAATACACGACGCAGGAGAGCAGGATATACATGAGCTTTCCAACTACCCACTGCACCCGCGAACAGCGCACGAGCGAATACATCGCGCTCTGCTCGGTAAAAGGTGCGTCGGCGAACAGGAGCATAAGCCCGAGGAACATCAATGTCGCGATATGGAGCGTTGAGCTGTTATATATAAACGGCTCGAACATGTTAAGCGGATCTCCGCTCGCCCGGGCGAACTGCATAAGATTCACGGAATCGAGCAGCGAAGCGGCGGCGCAGACGAGAAAAGAGCCATGTGCCGAACTGCCAGCGCATCACAGAGAGACACTGTTTCATTGCAGCAGCCTCCTTCGCGCAAAGAAGATGAACGCCGCGCAGCCGAGCACCAAGAGCACCGCCTGATACAAAAACAGAAAGCCGAACGACGGCAAAATATCGGGCAGGATGGTGTTGGTCGGGCTGAATTTTTCTTTTTGCAGCGCACTCGCGATGAGATGCATCAGGAAGAACAGCACGAACGGACCGCAGAGAGCCACATATCTGTTGGGCACAGCGGCGGACAGAGCCGTACCGATAACTCCCCACACGACGCCGAAGAGAAACGCGAGCAGGATTATCACTCCGACCAGGCCGAGCCCGCCCGCGACATTTTCAAACGGCTGCAATATGCTTTCGTCGATCGGAGTTTTCGAGTGTCCGTTCGGAGTATACGGTGCGCAGAATATGAGCATTATCAGCGCAAACACTGCAAGCGGCAGAGCGTTTGCCGCGCCGCCGCAGACAGCGTTTGAAAAAAGTCTTGAGAACATATATTTTCTGCGGCTCTTCGAGCGCACGAGCATAAAGCGCAGGTATCCGCTGTTATACTCATCGCAGAAACGAAACACGCCGGGCATAACGGTTATAATCGGCGTAAAGATAAGATATCCGCCGAGCGCGAGGGACGAGAAGAAAAAATTGATATAATCCGCCTTGTTATCCCACCGCGCAAAATACAGAAAATACTGATACTGCGGCTCGACAAGCAGAACGAGTCCGAGCAGCAGGGATATCAACATCCCGGTTGAAAAGAGCTGGCTTTTTACATCCTTTCTGAGCATAGGATCACCCCGCTCAGGGCTTTATGATCGTTGCGGGATCAATACTTGCGCCGTCCTTCGTGGCTGAAATGTTCAGGTGAGGACCGGTTCCGTATCTGCCGACGAAGCCGATACTGTCGCCGCGGGCGACAACATCGCCCACCTTAACAGAGAAATTTGCCGCGCTGTATTCAATGACATAGCCGTTGGCGCAGGTCAGCACGGCACACGGAGTTTTGCTTTCATCATCTTTGTTATATATCTTCGTAATTTTTCCGGTGGCGCAGGCAACAACCTTTGCACCGAAATCGGCCTTGATGCTTATGCGCTTATACTGAGTGCTGTACGGAGAGGAAAGCTGTGTATAGCCGGGCACGGGCCAAATGAATCCGGCGGCGCTGACATTTGCATTTGACGCATCTGTTGCCTTTTCCGTCTGCGCGGCGGCGCTTGCTTCTTTGGCAGTGCTTGCTTCCTTTGCGGCGGTTTCCGGTGCGCCGCTTTCGGGAGCAATATCCTTCGCCGTGGTGTTCTCCCCGGTCTCTGCCTGCGCCCCTATTCCGGTCGGGTCGGCAGTTGTGCTCGGGTCTGTTTCGGGTTTGCCGCTGCAGGAACAGAGTCCCAGCATGAGTGCGATTGCGGCAACGAGCGATACGAATCCTTTTGTGCGTTTCAACATTTTGTTTTCCTCCTTTTGGTTATTCGTATCTATTCGTAACGGCGTAAAATTCACCGGTTACGGCATTGATTATAATATCATTTTCATATTCGCCGTATTGTTCCAGCGTTGCGGTAGTAGCGATACAGAAACGCCAGCACGGAAACACGGTCGAATTATATGTTTCGGGATCTTCGACCGACATATATTCAAAGCTTATCTCTTTTACGATCGAGTCTTTGACAAGTCCTGCGGCGGCAAGCTTCTTCTGCAAAACTGCAAGAACGCCGTCGAGCGTCATAACCTTGCTGTTTACGATTTTCGACTCGCCAAGCTCAAGCCTTGTGAGCCTTGCTTCGACAACACCCCTGTCGTCTATTGCGACGGTGCATCCTGTGCTGTCCGGCTCGCCGCTCGAAAGCGGTATTCCGTCTGCGACCTGGACATATTTATATTCATATCTGCCGCGTTTGGCACGGTTACCTCGCTCGGTCAGAGGCTCAACGACCTGCGAAGAGACAAGCTCAAAATCGGTCATTCCGAGGCGGCCGAGAAGCTTATCAGACAGGCGGCGTGCATCGTCGGGAGAGATATTGCAGCCCTTTGCCCAGCCGGGTTTCAAGGCAGTCGGATGATTTGACGCGCTCAGGACTTCGGACACGCCGAAATAAAATCCGCCCGGGAGCAGCCCGGCAGACGGATCGTCCTCCGCCGTTTTCTCCGAGCCGGGATTGAACATCGGGTCGTCGCCGGAGAAGAACAGATCTTCGAGCTCGAGCAGGTCGAAGAAGCGGTACTGCGCGGAATATGTCCGTATATCTCCGGTTATCTTCGGCACTTTTATATCGGCGTCGATATGCACGGTTATGCCGCCGGATGAAATGTCGCGCTTGAGATGCTCGGATTCAGAGAGAGTCGGCACGCCCTCTCCGCTCCTGCCGTTATCGGCGGG
>OGFF01001992.1_pt1 | contig 19166 bp, 13 predicted proteins | sample 1570751 | NCBI WGS metagenome assembly OGFF01 (sample SAMEA2581951, study PRJEB24529) | metagenome | biome: Human gut stool | place: China | collected 2011 | reverse complement strand
CCGTTTCTTGCATCCGGACTATACCGTTGGCCCCGGAGTCTCACCGGGTCAGCACCCTTGCGGGTGGTCGCGGGCTGTACCGCCAGTGGGGAATCTCACCCCGCCCTGAAACGAACTTTCTGGCCAAGAGTATAACGCGGCTGCTCCGCCTTGTCAACCCCTTTTTTATTTGCCCTGCATGGGCCGGATATGGTATACTGTGGGACAGGATGTTACAATTTTTGATACAAGGAGCTTTTTGCCATGATTTTTACCGTTCGTGACCTCGGGTTCGAGATCGGGCCTTTTTTGCTGGAGGGCTGGTGGGCGCTGGCTGCCCGGGCTGTCTGCGCCGCTGTCATCGTTTTTGCGGGGCTTCTGGTCGGCTGGCTGCTGCGCCGGAAGATCTTTCCCGCTCTGCAGGCCCGCAGCTGGCACTTTGCCGCCACGCCCATCCTCCTGCGCAGCTTACAGGGCCCTTTGGAGCGGATGGCCTTTTACAGCGGCCTATACCTGGCCCTGACCAGCCTGCCGTGGGCCATTCCGGGCCTGACAAAGTTTCTGTTCACGGCCTATAAGATCGCAACGACCCTCCTGTTCTGCCAGGGCCTGTACAACGCTTCTGAGGTAGCCGACCTGCTGCTGGCCTCCTGCAGCCCGGAGATCCGGAGCAACAAGACCCTGCGCTCCCTGCTGGACACCACCTACAAAGTGCTGGTCATCATTCTGGGTGTTGCCACCTGCGCGCAGATCGTCGGCTTCCCCATCGGCAGCATCGTAGCCGGTGCCGGTCTTGTGGGCCTGACCATCTCGCTGGCCGCGCAGGAAAGCGCCAGCAACCTGTTCAGCGGCATCGTCATCCTGCTGGACAAACCCTTTTCCATCGGCGACTGGATCACCGTGGGCAATGTGGAGGGCGAGGTCATCGACATCAACTTCCGCTCCACCCGCATCCGCTCCATGGACCACAGCGTGGTCATTATCACCAACAGCCAGATCTGCGCCTCCACTGTCCAGAACACAGCCCTGCGCACCATGCGGCCCTATAAGTTCACGCTGGGTGTCACCTACGGCACCACCCGTGCCCAGCTGGAAAAGCTGATGGCTGACCTGCAGGCCATGCTGGACAACAGCCCTTACACCAACAAGGGCACCAACATCGTCCGGCTGACCAGCTTTGGCGATTCCAGCATCAACATCCTCATCTCGGCCTACCTGACCACCAACGTCTATGCCACCTTCCTGCAGCAGCAGAATGATCTGAACCTGAACATCATGGACGTGATGCAGGCAGACGGCGTGGACTTCGCCTTCCCCTCCACCAGCGTCTACATCGAAAAGAATTGAGCATACCAGAACGCCCCCTGTGTGCCTGCTGCGGCGCACAGGGGGCGTTTTTGTCATACGTCATTCCCGGGTCCTGATCTCAATCGTTCTGCCGCCAAGATTTTCATAGACGCGGTGGGAGACGGAGAGCACCGTGCGGCCCGCGGAGGCACGGCGCAGAGCCTCCAGCACGCGGGCCTCCGTTTCGGCATCCAGATTGGCGGTGATTTCGTCCAACAGCAGCACGGCGGGATCTGCAGCGGCGGCACGGGCAATGGACAGCAGCTGCCACTCGCCCTGCGAGAAGATGCCCTCGGTGCAGACGGTGTCATAACCCTCCGGCAGAGCCCGGATGGCAGCATCGATCCCGGCCAGTGCGGCGGCATCCCTTGCCATTTCCCCGGTGATCTGCGGGTCTCCCAGCGTGATCTGTTCCAGCACGGTGCCCGGCACGCGGGAGAAATGCTGTTCCACACAGCCGATGCAGGTGCGGCGCTCCCGGTCGGTGATGTCCCCCACCTTCACGCCGCCGATGGTCACCGTACCGGTCTCCGGCTGATACAGACCCAGCAGGAGCTTGAACACAGTGCTCTTGCCCGCACCGGTGCGGCCCACCAGCGTGACCTGCTCCCCCTGTTTCACGGTCATGGAAAAATCCTTCAGAACGTGCCGTTCCCCATAGCCGAAGGTGACGTGCGCAAATTCCACATCGCCCCGGGCAGCCTCCCTGCGCGCGGGCGGGATCGTGCGCTCCGGCTGGTCGAGAAAGGCATCGATGCGCCTGACACCCGCCATGGCCGACTGGATGGTCTGGATCTCCATGCCCAGGCTTTCAATGGGGGCGAAGATGCGGGAGATGTAGTTGATGATAGCCACCGAGGTGCCCACCGACATACCGAACAGGGTCAGGAGCTGTGCGTTCCCCGAAGCGGAGAGCAGCATCACGATGCCGACCACAACGGCATTCAACAGCAGCACCACCGGCGAATAAACGGCATCATAAAAATTGGTGCGCTCCATGGCGGCATAGCTGTCACCGATGCACCGGTCATACCGGCGCTCCATGTAATCTTCCAGACCCAGCGCCCGGATGGTGCGGATGTTGTGCAGAGTCTCGGGCACCTGCCCGGAGACCGCGGCGACCGCGCGGCGGTTGTCCAGCTGCGCGGCCAGCATCCGCTTCTGGACATAACGGGTGAACACGGCAAACAGCGGCAGCACCAGCAGCAGGATCAGCGCAAGGCCGGTGTTTTTCACCGCAATGACCCCCATGATGGAGACGATGCGGCAGGCATCTGCTGCCATGCTGATGATGCCGGAAGTGAACAGGGCTTCCACTGTGTCCACATCGCCCGAAAAGCGGGCGGCCACCTCGCCGGGGTTCTGCTCTGCCAGTGTGCCGGCGGGCAGGCGGCTCAGCTTCCGGGACATCTCTGAGCGCAGGGCATGGGTCATCCTCTGGCCAAAGAGCACCAGCAGACTTTCCTGCGCTGAGGTGAGCACGCCTTCCAGTGCAAGGCTGCCGAAGTAGAGCAGCACGGCCAGAAAGGACAGCGGGAGGCCCGCGGTCAGACGATCGATGACCCGGGCCAGCAGCAGGGGCGGCAGCAGGGATGCCGCCACCGAAGCTGCCACGCACAGCACCGTGCCCACCGTGAGAAGGCGGTGCGAAGCCGCTGCCATCCGGACGGCAGCAAACACGCCGTGATCATTTTTGTTTTTCATGTTCATGCGTCCTCTCCCCCTTTCAGGCCGGTCTGGCTTTCATACAGCTGGCGGTAGACCGGAACCTCTGCCATCAGCTCCTCGTGGGTGCCAACAGCGGTCCTGCCGCCCTCCATAAAAATGATCTGCTGCATCTGCGGGAAATGGTACAGCCGGTGGGAGATCAGGAACACCACCTTATCCCTGGCATACGCCTGCAGCTCGGCAAAGATCGCATCCTCGGTGCTGCGGTCCAGAGCCGAGAAGGGGTCATCCAGCACCAGCACCGGGCGAGGATGGGCCAGCGTCCGGGCCAGTGCCAGACGCTGTGCCTGCCCGCCGGAAAGGCGGGTGCCCCCGCTGCCGATGACCGTCTCCGTGCCCTTTTCCATGGCCAGCACTTCCTCCTTCAGGGCAGCGGCTGCAAGCCACGGCATGGCATCCTGTTCGCTGCCGCAGAGAACATTATTCTGCACGGTGTCGGCGCTCAGTTCCGGGTCATGGCCCAGATACCCGACCGTGGCAGCGATCTGGCGCTGGGTCAGGGTGGAAAGCTCTCTGCCGCCAAAGCAGACCGAGCCTTGATAGGGCGCTTCGCAGAGGAATACGCGGCCAAGGGTGGATTTTCCACAGGCGACCGGGCCGGTGATGCCGATGATATCGCCGGGGTGGGCCGTCAGGCTCAGGCCGGAAAAGACAGGCTCTTCGCCATAGGAGAAGGCGAGTTCTTTCAGCGTCACATCCTGTGCCGCCGGGATCTGCAGGGCATCCAGCTGCTCGGGCGTTTTCATCAGGGGTCTGATGCGCTTCCAGGAGACCTCTGCCTTCTGCACCGCGTTGAAGAGCTTGGCCACCTTGGAGGATTTGACCACCAGCTTGGTGAAGCAGGAAAGGAAGGTGGTGAAGGCGGCGATATCCCAGCTGCTCCAGCCAGTGCCCAGCACATTCTTTGCGCCGAACCACAGGATGAAGAGGGTCCCTGCCTCGGATGCCGCCAGATAAAGCGGCGGCAGCGCGGACTGCCACACGTTGTTCCGCACGGCAGTCTTTTCGTAAAGGCTCAGGGCCTCCTCGTATTTTTCCATCCGGGCCTCCTCGCAGCCGTAGATGCGGTAGGTCACGGCATTCCGGGCACGGTCCAACGTGGCACTGCTCAGGGCACCGGCGGCCTTTTTATAGGCCGCACCGGCACGCTGCACCGGCTTTTTCATCCCTGCCGCGCAGACATAGGACACGGGAGTAAAAAGCAGGCCCAGGATCGCCAGCCGCCAGTCGTACACCAGCAGCATGACCGCATAGCCCGCCAGCGCCACACCGGTGTCGAACACCTCCGTGGTGAACTTGCGCATTCCCTCCACGCAGTCGTCCACATCGGCGATGGCCTTGGTCATCAGCTCACCGGCCCCCTCTTTTTCCAGCGCTGCCCGGCTCTGCCGCACCAGATTGGCGTACAGGATGCCCTTCATCCGGCGGTTGATGTTGTTGGCGAAGCGGCGCACATAAAAGCGCTTGATGAAGCGCGCCGCCTGCACCAACAGTGTGACCGCAATGTAGGCCAGCACCAGCAGCGCCATTTGGGCAGCAGTCTCACTGCCGCCCAGGATATCCGCCAGGCACTGGGCCAACCGGCCCTCGAACCACGGCGCGGCCAGCAGACCGATGTTATAGACAAGGCCCGAAAGGGTCACAAGGAGCAGCGGGAACCACTCCACCCTGAAATAGGAGAGGACCCGGTCCGGGCGGAACGATTTATCTTTTTTCATGGGGCATTTTACCTCCTGCGGGTGTTCCATTCAGTATACCACGCTTTCGTTCCTCAGAAAAGCGCACACAAAATGCATCTTGACAGCTTTGTTCAGAAAAAAGCCATGACAGCAGGAACAAAATGCAAGATCATTGCAATGGTCACCGCTGTCATGGCGATCGGTTTTCTTTGTATGAAAAATGCTCCCATCGGCAGGATCTGCATTGCAGTGGTGTGGGTCTGCCATCTTCTGTATTTCACCTTGCGGGTCAAGACCATCAAGCCCACAGAGCAGACTCAGGAAAGTGCAGAATAGATCCCCCCGGGATACCATCAGATTGCAGGCATCCATAGCCCGCAGGGATACAGTTGCGTTCTTATCGGTTCACGAAATTCAGCGCCAGCACAAGCAGCAGCATGTGTACCGGGTAAAAGGCGTAGCAGGCATACTGGAACGGTTTGCTGTGGCAGCCCTGCCGCCCGCGATACAGCCAGATGGGCACCAGCGCCAGCAGCGCAAGCCCCTGCTGACACAACTCAAACTCCATGCCGAACAGCCGGATGGGGTACATCAACCCGCCCAGAAGCACCACGTTGATCCAGTACAGGGTCAGCACCTGTCCCAGCAGGCACCACCATTTCCGGCCCCGGAAAATGTAAAAAGCGAACACGGTCAGCACACCGGCACCGTAGTAATCCGTCATGCCCAGCGTTCCCAGCAGCGCCCCTGCTGCCACTGCGGCGCACACCGGCAGCGAGACCCAGAGCTTTTGCTTTTTGCGCACCGTTTCCATCAGATGCACCCCCAGAAGCCCCAGCAGCAGCGTCCAGATCACGTTCTGGTGCACCGGGTAGAACCATGTCCCGCCATACATCAGATCAAAGGGCACTTCCGAAAGCAGTGCAAACAACAGCAGCCGCAGGACATAACGCTTCAGATTCCGGGTATGAAAGTAGCCTTCCACTGTCATAAATGCAAAGATAGGGAACGCCAGCCGCCCGGCACAGGTCAGCCAGTCCTGCGCCGGCAGAAGGGTCGCCCAGAGGTGATCCATCAGCATCAGTGCCATGGCAATGATATGAAGTGCTGCTGCGCTAAGCTCAAAGCGGCTTACAGCAGAAGGTCTGCGGCTGTATGTCTGCATTCTGTTCTCCTCTTTCTCTTGTTGGGATCCTGTCTCTTATCGTGTTTCCGTGCACAGCTCCTTCCAGCGCTGCGCCGGGATCACCGGCTCGGTGACAAACGCCTCCGGGGCAGGGGCAAGGACGTGCCGCGTCACTCGAAAAAGCTCGTTCGCGTCGCACAGGATGCACGCCGCGTCGCCAAATTTCGTGTTTTTCGCTGCGCCACAGTCCAGATACGCCTGCTCCAGCTTGACGAAATCCTCCGAGATGTGCGGCTGATGCGCGTTGTAGTGGCGGCGCATATAGACGGTGTGCTGCGCCCCGGCTTCGTCCACCACGGTCAGCTGCAGGGGCTTGTCGGTCAGGCGGTTCGGCACGTTCAGCACCTCCTCCACGCTATGGATAAAGGTGTTGCGGGCGTGGGTGACCCCCAGCAGCAGCACTTTGCCGTGGGCTGCCCGCAGCCGGTCGTAGCAGCCGCCGGGAGTGCAGGGGGTGTTGGCGTCCAACTCTCCTTCCAGATACGCAGCCGCCCCCTTGCCGTAAGCCGCCATGCTGTGGGTGGGGTGTAGCGAGCGCACCACCCCGGGGCGATGCCGGAACAGCTCCGGCAGAATGCCCACACAGCACGGGCTGCGGCGCACATCGAACACCCGGTTTTCCTCGTTGATGAACCGCCATGTGTGGGTGGGCAGCAGCAGCAAGCCCTCCGCAAAAAACTCCATCCATGCGTCCAGAACCGTGTCTGCGCCGCCCTCCACCGGGCCGATGGACTTCATGGAGGAATGGATCAGGATGGTCTCGTTGCCTGTCAGCCCCATCGCGGCAAGGTCGTGCTTGAGGTCAGCCTTTGTATATGCCATGTCGTTTCTCCTTTTCGGGCATTTTGTCTGTACCCAGTTTACCGCCTTTTGTGCGGCAAAGCAAGCACGCACGCAAAAAAGGCAAACACCCTGTTGTATTTGCCGGAGACGAGCCGGTATCTGCGGGGTGTGTGCCCTTGCAGCTTTTTTAGTAAAATCCTGTATACAGCATATCATCTCGCAGCGTTACCGCGAAACAAGCACAGCGCCTTGCAATTATAGCAATTTGACAGTTGTTTCCTGTTTTCTTTGTGCATTTGGTACAACAGTCACTTGATTGCAGCATTTTATCAGCACTTTTCCCGCATTGCAAAGTGGTATATCAGTTTTTCAGTTTCAGGAACAGTTCCGTGCGCGAGTGCGCATTCTTGTATACAAGTATTCAAATTAAGTTCCATTCCAGCATTGACATTCAGTTGCTGTAACGGTACAATGATACTAAGATTACATTTACCGGATAAATGGAGAACAACTATGGCTACATTACAGCACACTGATGAGCTCTATCATATTCTCGAGGACGAGATCTGCGCGTTGAAGATCCTGCCCGGGGAAGCGCTGAGCGAAAACCAGCTGTGCAAGCGGTTCGGCGTTTCGCGCACTCCTATCCGCAGCGTTTTGCAGCGGCTGGAGCAGAACCGCTTTGTGCAGATCATTCCCTGCAAGGGCACCATTGTTACCGCCATCGACACCGGCGTGGTGGACCAGCTCATCTTCCAGCGTGTTGCAGTGGAGGGCATGGTGTTCCGGGACTTTGTGCAGAGCTGCTCGCCCATGGAGATCCTTGCGGTGGAACACCTTTATAATATGCTGCTGGAAGCCGCTGCGGGGCGCAGCGACCCGGAGAACTTTGATTTCAACCACTTCCTCAGCTGCGACCTTGCCATGCACGAGTACTGGTTCCACAAGACCAGCAAGGAGTACCTCTGGGAGCAGATGACCCGTCCGCAGGCAGACTATTCCCGCTTTATCCGTCTGGACATCGTGGGTGCACGCAACGTGTCCAGCGTCGTCAGCGAGCACGCCGAGATGCTGCGCATCCTGCGTGAGAAGGATCTGGACGCCATCGAGCCGCTGATGCGCACCCACCTGTACGGCGGTGTGAGCCGTATGGGCAGCAAGATCTACTCGGACGAATACCGCGGCTACTTCAAGCTACCGGAGAACAAAAAATAAAGAAGGCCGCTGCACAGTTTCCTGTGCAGCGGCCTTCTTCTGGTTGCGCCAGCAGGAGTCGAACCTACGATGGGGGAGTCAAAGTCCCCTGCCTTACCGCTTGGCGATGGCGCATCATGCAAAACAGTATAGCATATTTTCCGCTGTTCCACAAGAGGTGCGCCGCATTTTTGCAGCTTTTTCTGTGCGCTGTCTGCCGCACTTGCGGCGGTTTGGGTCGGTTTTTGGGCTTTGCGGCCGGGACCCTGCGTTTTCCATATTCTTCCATGTTTTTACGAAAGGCAAGTTTTGCGGGATGCGTTTTTCAAAAAACACAGTCCGCAGGGGGCACAAGATTCATATTGCAAAGGTGAAATTTATTTTTTTCCTGATTTTTCTTATTATTTTCTCAAAAGACTGTATTTTTTGTTGCGGTTCTGGTACACTGGATGTGATAAAAATAAGTTGAAGAAACTACGCCGATGTCCGGGCTGTCCCCGGGCGGGGCAGTGTCTCCATCTTTGTGAAGGAAAGCGAGGGATCTCATGAAAAAATTCCTGAAAACGCTGGTGGTCGGGCTTTGCCTGTTCACGCTGCTGTGCTGCGCACTGCCGGCTGCATTTGCCGCCGACAAAACTTCAGGGAGCAAAAAGGAAGAGAACGTGTACGCCATTGGTATGGATGCCCAAGGCGGCATCTGCTCCACCGTGGTAACCTACACGAACCTGTCCGGCAAACTGGAGAGCACGCCCGAGCAGCCTACCATGACGGGCTACACCTTTGACGGCTGGTACACCGAGCCGGTGGGCGGCAGCAAGGTGACCACCTCCACCGTGTTCACCTCCGACGCCACCATCTACGCCCACTGGACTGCCAAGGCCGGTACTTCTACCGTGCCGCAGCCCACCACCCAGCCTGCCGCCCAGTGGCAGAAGTATGTAGGCCCTGCCCTTGTGGCCGGTGCCCTGCTTACCACCCTGCTGGTCTCCACCATGTTCTGAACACTGCTGTAAACACAATGATACCATTGAAGAAAGGGATCTTACCATGACTACTTCTACCATGAAAATGCCCGCCAGCTATTCCGCTATCGAAGCCGAGGAGATGACCTATCTGGACGGCGGCGCCAGCAACGCTTATCAGTCCTTCCTGGACATCGGCAAGGTGTTCAACTACATTGCCCGCATCTTCTCCGGTGCAAGCTCCATCATCAACAATGTTAACGTCATCTACCAGTCCTTTGTATCGCTGAACAGCCTGCTGGGCAGCTTCGGCAAGTAAAAGCATCACCCCAAAGTTCAGATCCGGGAGCCGCGCTTTTTTCGAAAAGTGCGGCTCCCGTTTTTCGTACACGCTGTAATTCAGTGCATTACCGCGCAGCACTTCACGTTCCAGAATTGTGAACAAACTTTTTAAGCTTTTGGGGGGTCAGTGGCCGTTTTTTGGGCTTTTTCTATATAAAAAGCAAAAAAATGCGATATTTTTTCGGCTTTATCTCTTGATTTTGTGTCTGATTTGTTATATTGTTGTTACATGGAATGTGCTAAAATAAGATAGTTTATAAAAGGTCTCTCCAGCTGCGCAAGTTGCGTGGCAACAAGTGAGTTTTCAGGCATTTTCTTTAAGTTTTTTCGGTATTTTCGAAAAAAATTTCATTATCTTTACATTCGGGAGTTTGTACGCAAATGGCAGATCGTGAACTGCGGCGGATGCACCGCGCTGAACTGATAGAGATCATCTATGCGCTGAAGCAGAGCGAGGACCAACTCAAGGCGCAGAACGCCGCGCTTACCGCGCAGCTGCAGGACCGGCAGCTCCGGCTGGAAAGCGCCGGTTCCATCGCGCAGGCCGCGCTGGAGCTGAACAACGTGTTCGCCGCCGCGCAGGCCGCCGCCGATGACTATCTGCACTCGGTGCAGGCCAGTCTTGCGGACACCAACGCCACCGCCGCCAATACCCTTTCGCAGGCGCGCAGCGAGGCCAAGCGCATTCTGGAGCAGGCACAGGCAGACGCCGACAGCCTGAAAGCGCAGGCGCAGCAGGAATGCGACGCCATGACCGCCGCCGCCGCGCAAAAACGCACCCAGACCGAGGCCGACTGCAAGGCCATGGTAGAGCGCGCCGAGCAGGAGGTGCAGCAGCGCTGGCAGGCATTTGACCACAAGGCCAACGAGCTGCTGGACCAGTATCGCAGCACCGACGGCCTGCCTTCGGAGGAAACATGAAAAAACGCGATATCCGGTTCGCTTCCATCCCTTCCACCGAGGAAGTGGCCGCAGAACGTGAGCGTCTTGCGTACCAGAGCCGCTACCAGCGGGTGCTGCGCAGTACGATCTATATTCTGGTGGTGGTGGCCGCAGTAGCTGTGCTGCTGGCTACGCTGTTTCTGCCGGTGCTTCAGGTCTCCGGCGACAGCATGTACCCTACATTAAATGATAAAGACATTATCCTGCTGGTAAAATCCAACCACATTGAAAACGGTGAGTTATGCGGGTTTTACTGGCAGAACAAGCTGCTGCTCAAGCGCATCATCGGGCAGCCCGGTGATGTGATCGATATGGACGTGAACGGCGTAGTCTCGGTAAACGGCGTGGCGCTGGACGAACCCTATGTGGACGCGCTGACCGTGGGCGAATGCGACATCCGGTTCCCCTATCAGGTGCCGGAAAACCGCTACTTCGTGCTGGGCGACCACCGTGCCACCTCTATCGACAGCCGCAGCAGCGTGATAGGCTGCGTTGAAAAAAGCCAGATCGTGGGCAGGGTTTTCCTGCGGATATGGCCCTTGTCCAGTTTCTCGTTGATCCATTGACCCCGGGAGGAGGTATTTCGTTATGAACGACATTCTTAAAACGTACATGGAGCGGTTCCGTGAGAACCGGCACACCCTGCGGCGCTACACCGCATTTGTGCTGGCACTTGCCATGATCACCACCCTGTTCGTCAACTGGCAGCTGCATGGCGTGGGCATCTCGATGACCGCGCAGTACCAGTGCGGCGAGGAGGAGCACACCCACACCGCGGATTGCTACACCAAGGTGCTCACCTGCGGTTACGAGGAAGGCGAGCTTGAAAATGCGGACGAGGTGGCCGCCGCTGCTGCGACCAGCCAGCCCACCGTTGAGGCTGAGCCCATGCCGCTGTCGCTGGAGCCGCAGATCGAGTTTGTGCCCCACGAGCACACCGAGGACTGCTACACCGAGGTGCAGACTCTGACCTGCATGGAGGAAGAGCACGTCCACGGTGACGACTGCTTCGACCCCGAGGATGGCAGCCTGATCTGCGACAAATTTGAGCATACCCACGACGAAAGTTGCTATACCACCGAGTACGAGCTGACCTGCGGACTGGAAGAGGGCGAGCTTGTGGAGCAGGTGGTGGAGCCCACCCAGAGCGCCGAGCTGGCGGCTATGGCCGTGGCCGAGCCTGTGGCACTGGAGCCGACGGTGGACACCGTGGAGCCCATCTACCACCACCACACTGACGCCTGCTACGAGGAAGTGCTTACCTGCCCCCTGCCGGAGCATCACCACACTGTAGCCTGCCTGAGCGACACCTCCGCCGACGTTGAGACCCCCGAAGAGTGGCAGGCCGCCAACGCCGAGGCCGTGATGACCGGCAACTGGGACGAGGACCTGCTCAGCGTGGCAAAGACCCAGCTGGGCTACGAGCAGAGCGAGAAAAACTTCGAGATCGACCCCGCAGACGGCGTGACCCTGCACTACTACTCCCGCTACGGCCAGTCTTACGGCAACCCCTACGGCGAGTGGGATGTGATGTTCCTCTCCTACTGCCTGAAGTACGCCGGTATCCCCCAGAGCGCCATCCCGCAGGAGGCCAGCGTGCTTTCCCTGCGCAGCTCCATGAGCGACATGGACTGGCTGCTGGACGGCGAGGACGGCAGCGCCGCCAATGTGGGCGACATCGTTATTTATAATAAGTACGTCACCCGCACCGTGGCTGTGGACAGCAGCGCCGATGGTGCAGCGGACGATCTGGACGACCAGTTCAGCATGGACGCTGAGGGTGAGAACGGCGCAGCGCTTGAAACTTCCGGCGCTTCTGCGTTGGATGCAGCCCCTGCCGCCGAGGATGCCCCCGCTGCCGACAGCGTGATCACCCCCGATCTCCCCGACACCGCTAACCCGGAGCAGCCCGCCGCAAAGCCGGTGGACAGCACCAGTACCTCTGCATCCGGCGCGGACACCCTTATCCCCAGCGTGGGTTCCCCCGCTGCCGAGCCGCAGACCACTACCGTGACTGACGCTCAGCCCGTGGAGACCGTGGGCATCGTGAGCGAGGCGGACGAGAACACCCTGACCGTTATCTCCGGCGACGTGGACGGCAAGGTGGCTGAGGTCACCCTTTCCAACGCCGAGGTTCTGGCCGTGGTGGATGTTGCCGCCGCCCAGTACGCAGACGAGATGCTCTCCTCTGCCGTTGACGGCGCACTGAAAGCCCCCGATATGCTTACGCTGGCGGGTGAGCCCATGACCGTAAGCACCACGACCAAGTTGGACGAAAACTGGATCTCCGGCAGTACGATCATGCTCAACGGCCAAACCTACACGGTCAAGGGCACTCCCACCACCGCTGCCCCTGCACTACCCGAGGGCGTTTCCGTTACCGTCGATGACAATGTATCCTTGCATTATGGCTTTAACATTCCCGATGGGAGCGCCGAGGGTGTAAGCACCCTGACCTACAAGCTCCCCAGCCATCTTATTCCGCTTAAAAACACTGCAAGCGGATTTCTGATTAACGGTCAAAACGAAACCATTGGTACTATTACCGTAGACACAAACGGTCTTGCTACCCTCACCTTTAACAAACCGCTGAGCGGACAGACCAGCGGCACATTTTACGTTGATTGCCGCGTAAGCGAAACATCGACCTCAACTGAAAATCAGATCAGATTCCCCGGAACCAACCATACTGTTGAGATCAAAAAACAGACGGACGTTAAAGTTAAAAAAGAGATCGTAAAGAACGCCAGCGGCTCTGAGTATACGCTGCAATCTGACGGTACCTATAAGGTACATTACAAAGTTACCGTAAGCACGAAAAACGGCAGCGGCGAGACGATCGATCTGGTGGACAAGATCACCGAGATCAATAATATTTCGGGTGTCGAGTACAAGGATGTCAAGCTGTACAAGAACGGTAGCACTACACCGTACAGCGATTGCAAAGTGACTCCGTTTGAAGAATACGGTCGTCCTGCAATCAAGATCACAACAAAAAACGACGGCGAACTGCCCGCACTGAACGCCGATGAGTATTATACGCTGGAATATGATCTTGTGTTCAAGAAAACCAAGCAGGACTGGGGTAATATTAAAAATACCGCTTTTGCCAATGGCGAGAGCAACGGTAAAGAAATCAGTTTCCAAAACGAGCTGCAAAAATACGGCAGCTATGACCCAAAAACAAGAGAAATCACTTGGACGATCGAGATTTACCCCAACGGCAACACGCTGGCCGGGCTTGAATTGAATGATACCCTGCCTACCGGAACTGAAATGACCGGCAAATTCATCATCAAGGACAAGGACGGCAAAAAGCTTGTTAACAAAACTGATTTTGAAATTGGTAAAAACAAATTCACCTACACCTTCCCGAATGATTCTCCCTTCAACGACCCGAATGCAAATTCCAAGTATACAGTAACCTATACCACAACTGCCCCGGCTGACTTTGCAACGAGTAAAATGACAAGCAACACGGCAAAGATCACACTCAATGGGACCAAGAAGTGGGAAGGTAGCGGCACTGCCCACTACAGCGTAGGCGACAAGGTCGTCAGCAAAACAACCAAATCTGGTTATAATGAATCCACCCTGACCACTTCCGATCTGGATACCACAACCGGGCTCTTTACGCTGCCTTGGACGCTGGAAGTTCAGCTGCCTGATAATGAAAGCTCTCCCACGGTCGAGATCAATGATACTATCATCCAGCCCAAAAACGGCGACCATTATGCCGTCAAGAGCGAGCTGGAAACAGCGATCCAGAATAACTTGCTGGTGTTTGTGGGCGAAAACTCCTACAGCTACAACGACCTGTCGAAGGCCGGTCTTAACCTTACGATCCATTATTACGCGGAAGAAGATTGTAAGGATAAGGATGAGTACACTTCCCCGAACAATAACGACGAGGTTCGCTCTTTCAAGCTGACGTTTGAAAAGACCGGTACGTTCGATCTGGATAAGGTCGTGATCTCCGAGTACTCTACCAAGGCATCGTATGATAAAACTGCGCTGAAGCCCGGTGACAAGATTAAATTCCAGAATAAGGGCGAAGGCAAGACCGCCACGTATTATTTTACCGTGCCCGCCGATAACAGCATGGGGCTTGTTAAAACGTCCTCTAATACGCCCGGCGAAACCGGATACTTTAATGGTAGTACTCCCCCATACAAAGCCAGCGGTGTCACTGTAGAAAAAGGCAACGGCTATACAGATTTTGACGGTGTTAAGCACGCGGGCACCTATATCTACTACCAGTTGGAGTTGAGTCCTGGCGACCTGACAAAATGGACAGCCACCACCGTCACCGATACCCTGCAGGACGGCCTGACCTATGTTAAAGACTCTGCCTATGTTGTAGTGCGTCATGGCGATACCAATATGTACACCACCGGCAATACATGGCGTGGATATAGCTCTGAAGTACAATGGAAGAAGAATGGTACGGATTGGACAGAGCATACAACTAGAAATCTTTCAACCTCTGACTTCTTTAGTGTCAGCCAGAACGGCAAAGAATTAACATTTAACCTTACCGATAATTTCAGGTATCTGCATTCTCCCGAACCGCAGTATGTTGACCGCATCCTGATCCGTTTTGTCGCTCAAGTGGATGATAGCATCTGGGATCCTACCCAGCAGGTGCAGACCGTATATTTCAGCAACTCTGCAAAATGGGGAGAGTATAGCTCTACCACCAAAACTGAGGTCAAGCATGAATCCCAGATCATAAGCAAGAAAGGACAGTATGATGATTCTACCGGCTATGTACGGTACTCTGTTGTCATCAACCCCGACAAGCTGAAGCTTGGCACCGACAAGATGATCGAGCTGGTAGACGATATGCACCCCGATGGCAGCGAATCAAATACCGCCGCGCTGGTACGCTCTACGGTCAAGTTGTACAGCTATGACCCAACCGCTCCCGATAAGAAGGGCGCAGAGATCGCCGATGGTGTATATACTGTGGACTATAAGGAGACCCAAAAAAATCAGCGTAACCATTATATCCTTACTGTCAGCGTCCCGAACGGTTATGCCTATGTTCTGGAGTATGCTTACCGGAACACTTCTAACACCAGCTACAAGATGAAAAACACCGCCGAGCTTTGTGGTAAAACGCTCGAGGAGATTTCCACAAAGACGCAGGCTACAAGCGCCGGAGGCACTGCCGATTCTGCCGGACTGCATCTGTATAAGGTTGATAGTCGCGATGCCCGAAAGCTGCTGCCCGGTGCAACGTTCATGCTGGAATGGTTTGACATCGACAGCGGTACGTACAAGGAAGTCCAGACTGTAACAACTGACAAGAACGGTGAGATCGACCTGACCTTCTCTGAAGCTGCCGGTTTAAAGCCAGGTGAGGACGCAACCGGTGCTGTGTACCGCCCCCACAATTACCTTTACAAGCTGACCGAAAAACAGGCACCGGATGGCTACCGCACGGATACAGATTGGGCGCATTACTTCATCTGGACATCTGCTTCCACCTCAGATGACGACGCTACCTACACGAAGGCTGTTGGCACTTACAATGCAACTAATACCGAAGTAACCAAAGACAAGGTCAACATCTACCATGGCAGCGCTTCCATTGATCTGGAAGTGACCAACGAAAGCAACCGTCTTACCTTTGTAAAGCAGTGGATCGACAAAGACGGCAAAGCCATTGCCGCAGACGCTAGCAGCCTGCCGAAGGAAATCCAGCTGGAACTCTGGTGCACCAAGATCCAAGGCGATACCGACAACGCTGTAAAAGCTGCGGACATCAAGCTGGAAAAGGCGAAGAGCTGGACTTACAACTACGCGATCCCTGAAAGCTATAATGGCTGGTACTTCTACGTAAAGGAAGTTCACACCAACAAAAATTACACGGTAAGCTACATTGGCAACGATGGTGTGCAGCATGGTACTATTACCATCATCAACACCGAGACCGATTCCTCCGGCTACGAGCTCCCCTCTACCGGCGGCACCGGTACATTCCCGTATACAGCCGTGGGCGGCACAATGATGCTGTCTGCGCTGGCATATAGTTTTATCCACCGCAAGCGCAGACGCGAAGGGAGGGCAGATGACTAAACTGCACTTCCCTGCCGGACGCCCGAGGCTGATCCCCCGCCCGCCCAGCGCAAAGTTTACGCGATAGACCGAACAAAAACGACACCCCTACCCCCCCCCTGTGCAAAATGCAGGGGGCGGCAAGGGGCAGAAAAGAAAGGGGCTTTTTCCATGAAGAAAGCAATGAAGAAACTCATGGCTGCGCTGCTGGCAGTTGCTATGGTTTGCGCCATGGCGATCCCGGCGTGGGCGGCGGATGGTTCTACCCACAGCAGCAGCGAGGATGGTAAAATTACCATTGATAACGCTGTTGCCGGTCAGACCTATAAGATCTACCGTATTCTGGATCTTCAGTACAATGACACTGCTAAGTCCTTCCGCTATGTAAAAAATGCTAAGTGGGGAGCTTTTGTTGAGGAGCAGACGGCCTATTTAGCTGTTGATTCCACGACCGGTGTTGTTACTTGGGCAAACTCTGATAACGCAGATAATGGCACTGCTATCAAGGCACTTGCAGTAGCTGCCGGTCAGTATGTTAAGGATCAGGGTACTGCCCTCACTGCTGACGACTTTAAAGAAGCAACCTCAAGCACTGTAACCTTCGATAACCTGCCCCTCGGCTGGTATCTGGTGGTTTCTGACCTGACCAACGATGCGATCTGCTCCATTGATACCACTGCAAAAGAAGTGACCATCAAGGAAAAGAACGGTGTCCCCACTGTGACAAAGGAAGTTGAGTACGCTTCCGGCTCTTGGGGTGAGGGCAACGACGGCAACGTTGGCGATACCGTAAACTTCCAGACCACCATCTACGTGACCGATGGTAACCCCACCAACTACGTTCTGCACGATAAGATGTCCAATGGTTTGGCCTTTCAGACTGGCACCATCTCTGTTAAAAAGAATGGCGACCCGTTTACTGATTACACCATAGAAAACCCCATCGATGATTGCACCTTTGAGATCAAGTTTAAGGAAGGCTCTCTGCATACCAACGATAAGGTGGTTGTAACCTACTCCGCTACCATTAATAGCAATGCTGTGGTTGGTACTACCGGCAACGACAACGATACTTGGCTGAAGTACGGTGATGAAGGCAAAATCACCCGCAGCAAAACCAAGACCTATACTTGGAGCTTCAATATCCTCAAGTTCTTCACCGATAGTAACGGTGACAAGAAGTATCTGGCTGATGTTGAGTTCGTGCTGTACCGTAAGGATAACTCTGCTAATAAGACCGAGTACGCACAGTTCGATTCCAACAACAAGCTGACCGGCTGGACTGCAACTGAGAGTGAAGCCGGTAAGCTTAGGACTAACGCAACCTCCAATGTTTGCGTTGAAGGTCTGGACAAAGGCACCTACTTCCTGAAGGAAACCGCAACTCCCGGCGGCTTCAACGGCCTGACCACTGATGTGGAAGTTCAGATTGACAGTAGCTGCAACACCCTCAATGGCGCTACTTACACGGTCCAGTATAAGATGGTCAATGAGGAAGATTTTACGGATACCGATGAGGAAGAAAAGGTTGTTCCCATTGAGAACAAACGCGGCACTGTGCTGCCCGGCACCGGCGGCATCGGCACCACCATTTTCTACGTTGTTGGCGGCGGCCTGATGGTTGCAGCAGCTATCCTGCTCATTACCAAAAAGCGCATGGAGAACCACTAAGCTCTCCTTTTCCCCTGCACAGAGCGGGGCCGCAAGGCCCCCTGCTCTGATCCTGAAACTATAACGTTAGGGAGTAGCCCATGAAAAAGAACAAAAGCACCATTATATTGATCCTCGTCTTTTTCGTGGGTCTATCCGTGATGTTATACCCCACTATCAGCGATTACGTCAACCAGCGCAACCAGTCCCGCGCGGTGGCAAACTACGCGCAGGACGTGGACAACATGACCGATGCGGATTACAGCGCCTACTTTGACGCCGCCGATGCCTTTAACGCACAGGTGGCCGCCAACGAAAACGCCCTCTTCCGCCCGGATCAGCTTACCGGCTACAACGAAACGCTGGATATTACCGGCACCGGCATTATGGGTTACATCACCATTTCCAAAATCGGCGTGGAGCTGCCCATCTACCACGGCACCAGCGACAGCGTGCTGCAGATCGCCGCAGGCCACTTGGAGGGCACCAGCCTGCCGGTGGGCGGCGCGTCCACCCACGCGGTCATCTCGGCGCACCGCGGCCTGCCCAGCGCAAAGCTGTTTACCAACCTCGACCAGCTGGAAGTGGGCGATACCTTTACCATCACCGTACTGGACCGGGTGCTCACCTACGAGGTGGACAAAATCTCCATCGTGCTGCCCACCGAGACCGATGAGCTGAAGATCGCCGAAGGCAAGGACTACGTCACCCTGATGACCTGCACCCCCTACGGCATCAACTCCCACCGCCTTCTGGTGCGCGGACGGCGCATCGAAACGCCGGACAAGCTCAAGCACATCCGTGTAACAGCCGATGCCATCAAGATCGAACCGATCATCACAGCTCCCATCATGGCACTGCCCCTGCTGCTGGTGCTGCTGCTCTGGCTGCTGTTCTCCAACCGCAAACGCAAATCTACAAGAGGTGAAAAACATGAAACGCACTGATCTCAAAAAGCACGCTGCGGCCCTGCTTTTGGTGCTGTGCCTTCTGGTAACAAGTGCGCTGCCTGCCCTTGCCACCAGCGCAAACATCAAGCTGGTGGACAGCAGCGGCAATCCCACTACCGGCACCATCCGCGTTACGCTGTACGACAGCGCCAACGATAAGGCGCTGAGCGGCGGCAAGCTCACTTTGTACCGTGTGGCCGAGGTAAAGCGCCAAAACGGCAACCTGAGCTACGAATACTGCGGCGATTTCTACGGCTGCGGCATTGCGCTGGGTGATTTGACCGACAGCACCCTTGCGGCCCAGCTGCAGGAGTATCTGCCCCAAAGCGCCGAGGGCACCACAAAGACCATTGATGCGGAC
>OGFF01001978.1_pt1 | contig 19293 bp, 18 predicted proteins | sample 1570751 | NCBI WGS metagenome assembly OGFF01 (sample SAMEA2581951, study PRJEB24529) | metagenome | biome: Human gut stool | place: China | collected 2011 | reverse complement strand
ACCTCGTGAGCGGAACTGAGGGTCTGGCGCTGCAGGCTGCTGCGGCGGGTGTTCTCCGGCGTGTCCGGACGGCAGACTCCGCCCCAGGACCGGCGGACGCAGCCCTCCTGCTCCATCCGGGCCAGGTCCCGGCGGATGGTGGCATCAGAGGCCCCGGTCATATCCGTCAGCTGCCGGATGGACAGCTCTTCGGCCACCCTCAGCATGGACAAAATGGAGTCTTTGCGCTGGCTGTAATTCAAAAGAAATCCCCCTTTTGATCGATTTCTTATATAGTAGCATAGATTGAGCGATATTTCAATCATGTTTGATGAATTTGAGCAAAAAATACCCCTCTCCGAAAGGAGAGGGGGCCTCGACTGACTGAGAAGAGACTCAGCTATGGACTTTTGTCAATTTCCGGTAGCTGTGGAAGAAGTACCAGATTTCCGCCGCGGCGGTGATGGTCCAGGAGAAGGCGTACAGGAGGTACAAAGAGGGGATGGTCTGAAAGTAGGCGAATACCGTATACACCCAGATCACCCGGAAAACGCAGGAACCCAGGATCACCACAATGGTGGGCATCAGGCTCTTGCCGATGCCCCGGGAGGCGGCAATGGTGCAGTCCATAAAGGCGGAGATGCAGTAGGAAAAGCCCATGACTGCAATACGCTTCATGCCGGCGTCCACGGTCTTTTCCACATCGCCGGGATGGCGGGCACCATAAAAGCGCGCCACCAGTACGTTGATGCCGTTGCTCAGCCCAATCAGAAAGCCGGTGAACAGGGTGACAAGGATGCTGGTGGAACCCACGGCACCCAGCGCGGTGGAACCGGCAAACCGTCCTACGACCGCTACGTCCGACATATTGAACAACACCTGCAGCAGATTGGAAAGCATCAGCGGCAGGCTGACCAGCAGGATCTGCTTTGCGAGAGGTCCTTCGGTCAGTGTTTTGGAAGTTGAACTCAGATTCTCTTTTTCCTTTTTTCGATCGCACAACATGCCCGCGCACACCGGGGCACAAGCTCTATTACAAATCGGAATCCCGCATTTGCAAGATGATTTTTGCGCGGCGGAAAAGTTTTTGGAGAAGTGCTCCGGCGGCATGCCGCGGTATCGCGCAGCGGTGGGGCAATTCGGCGGAATGCTCAAGATAACGCGGTAATTTTTGACCGATCTTCACAAAAAGCCGCCGCTTGTGAGGAAAAAAGCTTTTCCGGACTGGAAATTGTGCTATACTGAACAGAGAAAATGGGAGCATTCTGCCCGGAAAAAGGGAAACGGAAGGAGAACGGCATAACACTATGATCCGGCTGGCACTGGTTGAAGACGATGGGAATTATCGCAGCCAATTGAAGGAATATATCGCTCGCTATGCGCAGAGCAGTGGCGAGCGGTTCACGGTGCAGGAGTTTGAGGACGGCGACGAGATCGCGCTGGGGTACAAGGCGGAGTATGATATCATCCTGATGGACATCGAGATGAAGTTCATGGACGGCATGATGGCGGCGGAGGAGATCCGCAAGGTGGATACAGAGGTCATCATCATCTTCATCACCAATTCGCCGCAGTATGCCATCAAGGGCTATGCGGTGGATGCACTGGACTATGTGATCAAGCCGGTGTCCTATTTTGCATTTTCGCAGCGGCTGGCGCGCGCCATCGAGCGGCTGCAGCACCGCAGCCGGCATTTTCTGCAGGTGAACACCCGCGAGGGCACCCACAAGCTGGACATCAAACAGCTGTACTACATCGAAAGTCAGGGACACGACCTGTTCTTCCACACATCGGAGGGAGAGCTGCTCGGTTCCGGCTCCATGCAGGAGTTTGAAAAACGACTGGAAGCGTACAGCTTTTTCCGCTGCAACAAGGGGTATCTTGTCAATCTGGAATATGTGGATACCGTCCATGGCAAGAACGTCATTGTCCACGGAGAAACGGTCGCGCTGTCCCGCGCACGGCGCAAGGCGTTTCTGGACGCACTCAATAACTATATCAATGGAGTGTGATGCAGATGCCGTATTATGAACTGGATATTCCCCGCATCTGCACGGCGGTGGCGGACTGGGCAGCATGCATCCTGTACCTGCACTTCCAGCCGCCCCGTTTCGGCGGCTGGAAACGCTGGACGGTGTACGGGGCGGCGCTTGCCGTGCTGTGTACCTATCTTGTACTGACCGACGGACACAACGGTGCAATGCTCAATGTCCTGTACGCAGGCTCCGTTGCCCTGATGATGCTGTTTCTCTGCATTGCATCCCAGGGCAATATCTGGCAGTGTACCTTCTTCTGTGCGCGCAGTGTGATCTCGGCGGGGTTTGCTGCATCCCTTACATGGCAGATGTATGTGTACTTTGCGCAGGAGATCGCGGCACTGCAGCCGTTGTGGGCGCTGTGCCTCTTTGTCGGGGTCAGCTATGGAATTCTCTTCGGGCTGCTCTGGTGGGTGGAAAAAGGACAATCCTCCACCAGCATTGATTTCCAGATCACGCCCCGGACGGCGCTCAACACGGCGATCATTGCGATCGTTATTTATATCCTGAGCAGCATCAGCTATGTGGAGGTCAACACGCCCTTTACCGTCAGCGGCAGAATGGGCATCTACTCTACCCGTAGCATCGTCTACTTCGGCGGGCTTGCGCTGCTGATTGCCTACCAGTCCCAGATCTGCAATCTGCTGGCACAGCGGGAAGCGGATGCATTGCGGAACATGCTCGTGCTGCAATACGAAAACTACAAGATGCGGCAGGAGAGCATTGATCTGGTCAACCGCAAATACCACGACCTCAAGCATCAGATCGCCATCCTGCGCAGCGAGCGCACCCAGATCCTGGACCAGATGGAGCAGGAGATCCACGCCTACGAGGCAAACAGCGACACCGGCAACAAGGTGCTGGACACGGTGCTGACCGGCAAAAGCATGACCTGCAACGCCCAGAACATCCAGCTGACCTGTGTGGTGGACGGTACGGCGCTGAACTTTATGGATGTGATGGACATCAGCAACCTGTTCGGCAACGCGCTGGACAATGCCATCGAGAGCGTTTCCAAGATCGCAGACCCACAGCGGCGGCTGATCCATCTCAGCGTTTCGCGCCAGAAGGGCTTTGCCGCCATCCGGATCGAGAACTGCTATGAGGGTGCGCTGAAGTTCGAGAACGGGCTGCCCATCACCACCAAGGCGGACGGGCGGTACCACGGTTTCGGTCTGAAGAGCATTCAGGCGACCGCCCGGAAGTACGGCGGCTCGGCAACGGTGTCCACCCGGGACGGCTGGTTTGAGCTGCGGGTGCTGATCCCGCTGGAACAGAATTGAATCCCAGATCCCGACTTCGGTCGGGATTTTTTTTTGTTTCTGGGCATTGTGAACAAATTGTGACTGGATTTTCTTGTCAAAAATGCCAGAAGATTTTTTGGCTTGTGCCAAAAAAATGACCGTTTGCGCACAAAACGGGGGTTTTGAGGGGATTTGTGGTATGGTATCCGGGAAGAAAAGGGAGCGTGTCACATGCAGACAGTTGAGTGGAATAAAGGATGGAGCTTCAGCCGACTGAGCGAGATGGACAAGGCGGTGGTTGTGGATCTGCCGCACGATGCCATGCTTGCCGAGCCGCGCGGAGCGCACTGCCCCAGCGGCGTGAACAAGGATACGATTACTGCTACATCAAGCGGTTCACCGCGCCGGAAAGCTGGCTGGAACAGGATGTATTCTGGGAGTTTGAGGGGGTCTACCACAACGCGGAGATCTGGCTGAACGATGTGAAGATCGCAAGCTGGCGCTACGGTTACACCCGCTTTTTTGCCCCGGCGGGAGACGCGCTGCGGGCGGGCGAAAACGAGCTGAAGGTCATTGCGCACAATGCCGACCAGCCCAACAGCCGCTGGTATTCCGGCGCAGGTCTGTACCGCCCGGTATGGCTCCACATCGCACCGAAAAAACGGCTGAAAACGGACGGCATCCGCATCCGGACCCTGTCGCTTTCGCCCGCCGTTGTGGAGGTCACGGCAGAGAGCACCGCACCCGGACAGATCACCATTGAGCTGCCCGGCGCAAAGCAGACCCTGCAGACCGATGATTCCGGCAGAGTGGCAGCGAAGTTCACCCTGAGCGGTGTCCGTCCGTGGAGCTGCAGCTCAACGGAAAGAGCATGGGCAGCAAAACCTTCCGGAAGGACTGCAAGACCCAGTTCCGCATCCCGTATGAAAGCGGCACCCTGACGGCGATTGCCTACGATGCGGCGGGACGGGAGCTGGGCAGAGATGTCCTGAATACGGCAGCATCCGCCACCGAGCTGCGGTGCGAGCCGGAGCAGCCGACCATCCGGGCAGGACATCTCGCGTTCATCCGCCTGCGCTACACCGACCCGGCGGGCATCGCAAAGCCCATGGAACGCCACCGCATTTCGGTCCGGGTGACCGGCGGAAGGCTGCTGGCACTGGGCAATGCCTGCCCCTACAATGCGGACGGATACCTGAAACAGGATACCGATACTTATTACGGCGAAGCGCTTGCCATCGTACTTGCCGATGGCAGCGCCCCCGTGGAGCTGACGGCGGCAGATGGTGCACGCACGGCTCATTGCAGCATTGGTCTGGAAGGAGAGGAACACCATGTTTGAAATTTCGCGTCTGACGGTGGAGCATCTGCGCAGCGGATGTGTCACGGACAAGGCATCGCCCCGCTTCGGGTTTGCGGTCCGCAGTGACCGCGCCGGGGCAAAGCTTGTCGCCGCGCAGCTGAAGGTGGGCGACTGGGAAACCGCGCTGGGGGACGAGGCACAGAAAGGCACCGTCTATGCCGGAGCGGCGCTCAAGCCGTTTACTACCTACTCGGTGAAGCTGACGGCAACGGATGACGCGGGCGAGACCGCCCACGCCGAAACGACCTTTGAAACGGGACGCATGGGCACCGCGTGGAAGGCACAGTGGATCACCGATGGCAGCTATAAATTCACCGAGAAGAAGGTCTCCCCGGTGCCGATGGTGTTCCGCAAGAGCATCCAGACGAAAAAGCCGGTCGCGTGGGCGCGGCTGTACGCGACGGCGATGGGCATCTACGAGGTGGAACTGGACGGCAAAAAGCTGGGCAGCCAGTATTTTGCCCCGGGCTTTACCAGCTACAAATCCCAGCTGCAGTACCAGACCTACGATGTCACGGAGCTGCTGACCGGCAGCAACGAGCTGACGGCGACCGTGGCAGGCGGCTGGGCGGTGGGCTCCTTCGTCTTTACCCGCAAGAACCGGGTGACCGCAGACCGGCAGGCGCTGCTTGCCGAGCTGCGCATCCGCTACACGGACGGGACCGAAGAGGTCCTTGGCACCGACACGAGCTGGCAGGTCACCGAGAGCGGTCCGGTCCGGATGGCAGATCTCTACGATGGCGAGACTTACGATGCCACCGTAACGCCGCAGGGCTGGAAGAACGCCGCAGTCGAATCGCTTCGGGTGCACCCGGAACTGCTTGCAGATTACGGCTCGCCGGTCTGCGAGCATGAGGTGATGAAGCCGCAGGCGGTCACGACTGCACCGGACGGCGAAGTGATCTACGATTTCGGACAGAACTTTGCCGGTGTCATCCGCTTTACGGTCAAGGGAAAGGCAGGGCAGGTGATCACCATCCGCCATGCCGAGATCCTGAACCCGGACGGTAGTCTGAACACCAGCTTCCTGCGCACAGCAAAGGCGACCGCAACCTACACCTGCCACGATGGCGTGCAGAGCTATCACCCCCGGTTCACCTACATGGGCTTCCGCTATGCGGGGGTGCGCGGCGTAAAGCCGGAGGACATCGAGCTGGAAGCGGTCGCCCTTTATTCCGATATTGAGCACGGCGGGTCCTTCCACTGCTCCAACGAGATGCTGAACCGGCTGCAGAGCAACATTACATGGAGCGCAAAATCCAACTTTGTGGATATCCCCACCGACTGCCCGCAGCGCGATGAGCGCATGGGCTGGACCGGCGATATCGCATTATTCGCGCCTACGGCATATTACAACTTCACCCCGGACCGCTTCCTGGAAAAGTGGCTGCGGGATGTCCGCTCGGAGCAGCTGCCCACCGGCGGCTTGCCCAACACCGTGCCTGTGCAGGGCTACGGCTTCCCCGCCATCATGCCGGAGATGGCGATCGACTGGTGGGGCGATGCCTGTGTTCTGGTCCCGTGGGCAATGTACGAGGCAGAGGGCGATCTGTCCATCCTGCGGGAGATGTACCCCACCATGCAGCGCTACCTGAAAGCGTGCCGCTTCTGGGCAGGGTTCGGCTTCGGCAAGAACCGCTACATCTGGCACACCCCCGCCACGCTGCACTTTGGCGACTGGGTGGCACCGGACGTGCCGCAGCTGAGCCAGTGGCAGAAGCGCAGCCGCTACACCGCAACCGCCAGCCTGTACAGCACCAGCTCCCGGCTGACGCAGATTGCAAAGCTGCTGGGCAAGGAAGAGGACGCAAAGGAATACGCGGACCTTGCCGCAAAGGTGGCGGATGCGTACTGCGCGGTCCTGACCGATGGCAACGGCAGAACGAAGGAAGAGTTTCAGACCGCTTATGTCCTGCCTCTGAAGCTGGGCATGTTCCCGCAGAACGTCCGGGCGGCTGCCACGGACAATCTGGTGGAGCTGGTGGAAAAGAGCAACTACTGCATCGGTACCGGCTTCCCCGGCACCCCGCACATCCTCTTTGTCCTTGCCGACAACGGCTATGCGGATGTGGCATACAAAATGCTGCTGAACACCCGCTGCCCCAGCTGGCTGTATGAGGTGCGGGTAGGTGCCACCACCATCTGGGAGCGCTGGGACGGTCTGGACGAGAACGGTCAGTGCCCCATCGGCGATGACGGCACCGACAACATGGTCTCCTATAACCATTACGCATCCGGCGCGGTGGGCGCATTCCTGTACCGCCGGGTGCTGGGCATCGAGCCGGTGGAAGCGGGCTACCGCAGCTTCCGCTTTGCACCGCTGCCGGGCGGGGACCTGACCCACGCCGAAGGCGAGTTGGAAACCCCCTACGGCACCATTCAGGCAGGGTGGAAGCTGGAAGAGGGCTGGATGGCTGCCACCGTGACGGTTCCGGTGGGCACCGAATGTACGGTGGCGCTGCCCGGTGCGGCTCCTGTTAAGTTGGAAAGCGGTGTGCACACGGTGCATGCCGACGTAAAATAAGGAGGCTATCACCCCATGAGCAAATCAAAAGCAAATCAAACTTCTGGAATGGTCCGCTGACAAAATCGCGGATCACTTCCGATGACGTGAAGCTGCCGGAAATGCTGTTCGGCTACTTCATCGGACCCTTTGGCGCACTGCTGTCGTCCGGCATCTTCACCAGCATCCTGCAGAGCTACTTTACCGATGTGCTCAAGCTGGATCTGGCGTTCCTGACCACGCTGCAGCTGGTTTCCACGGTGCTGATCGTTGCGGCAAACCTCATTGTGGGTCAGCTCATCGAGCGCACCAAAGCGCTGGCGGGCAAGGCGCGCCCGTGGATCCTGCTCAGCGCGCTCACCCTCTCGGTGTCCAGCGTGCTGATGTTCATCGTTCCCTTCGAGGGCACGGCAAAGATGGTCTGGATCGCCATTGCGTACAACCTGTACTATGCGGTGGCTTACCCCATCTATAACACCGCAAACTCCACGATGATCCCGGTCTCCACCCGTGACAGCAAGCAGCGCGGTGCGCTTGCTTCCTTCACCAACATTGCCGGTCTGGGCGTGATGGGCTGCGGCTCCATGGTGTTCCCCATGCTGGTCTCCTTCGCACCACATCAACAAAATCCGAACTTTTTCCCGATAGGAGAAGGGTTCGGATTTTTTGTTTTCTTCGGAAAGCAGAATGCTGCGGTTGCGCAGCAATGAAAGCCCCAGTAGGGCTTTTAAGTGGCAGAGCGGTCTTACGCCAGCAAGATGGAGGGGGCCCCCCCCCCCCGACAAGCTCCGGCTCGTTCCAAACGGCTGTGTGTCCAAAACCTTATCAAAAAAGACGTATCACAAAGGTCACAACTGTAAAGGTGCCGTAAGGCAGAAAGGACACGAGTATGAAGTACGATGAAAGAGCTTGCAAATTCAACATGGACACCGGCTGCGTGGAGCTGCTGCTCCGGGATGGGCGCAAAATTTCCATCAACTGCACCGGAGTCGAGGACGCGCTGGATGTCACCATAGCGCAGCGGTTTGAATTGGACTATCTCATCTACAATGACCCGTTGGCGTATGCTGAATTGATTCTGAACGGCGAACCGGAGAAATATCTTCGGAATTTAGCAGGAAGTCACGGATTAGAAGATTAAGCATAAAAGGGTATGCGGCTATAAATCGCATACCCTTTTACACTTTATCGCTTCCAGACCGCTGCGGCATTGGAACGTGACATCAGTTCTTCGACAGGGATTCCGGCTGGGCAGATGTCCTGGCACGCAAGAGATTTTCCGCAGCCTTCAAAATAAAGCTGACGATACGCATTTGCGAGTTCTGTCCGATGGGCAATATCCTGTTCTTCGTTCAGAATACGGTAAGCGTTGACGGGCAGAACAGCTCCGGCAAATTCGCTGTTCGGGTCAAAGTTCGGGCAGACCTCCAGACAGCAGCCGCAGAGCAGACACTTAGCAGATTGATACCGCTGGCTGTGCGTATAGCTGGTCTGGAACGCATCTCCTTCCAGCCACAGCTTTGTCCGTTTCAGTGCTTCAAAGATCACGGAACGGTCTACGACCAGATCTTTCACCAGCGGGAATTTGCTCAAAGGCTCCAAAGTAACAACGCTTCCCTTGCAGTCACGCAGAAAAACGGAACAGGCAAGACGAGGCAGACCGTTGATCCGCATGGCACAGGCACCGCACTTGCGTATCATGCAGCCGCATTCCCACGCAATGGGGGAAACGACCGTTCCGTTCTTTTCACACAGAGGGCTGCGGCGATTCAGCTCGTTCAACACCGAAGCAATCGAGGTGTCCGCACTTCCCTCAAAGGTAAACTCCTGCCAGCAGGGAGAAGCCTGCGGGTTTTCCTGCCGTTTGATTCGGATGGTGTAGTTCATAAATCATACCGCCTTTCCGGGATGGATTTAAAGCTGATGGCGATATGCTGCCCGTTCCAGTGTGCCACGGTAGTTTTGCAGTAAACGGCATCATTGCGTTGTGGATAATCTGCCCGCCAGTGCGCGCCCCGGCTTTCTTTTCGGGCAAGGGCGCTTTCCAGCATGGCACGACCCAGAAGCGGAAGTGTGCCGGACAACTTGCGGATTTCCTGAACGCCCGTTTCCAATGTCTGCGTATCCCGCACGACACCGAGTGCGTTCAACAGAATACGATTCATCTGCATTTGAGCGTCCGGGGAAAGTTCGGGCAGAAGGGATTCTTCGGCACAGGGCATATTGGGGGAACTGACTGTTTCCCGGCAGGCAGTTTCCGCAGCAATCTGTCCTCCATAGATCGCACCCAGAAGAGAATTTCCACCCAGACGGTTTGCGCCATGGTACTGAGCGCAGCATTCACCGGCAGCGTACAGATTCCGCATCGAAGTGCGGTGCCGCTCGTCCACCTGAATGCCTCCCATAAAGTAGTGGATACCCGGCAAAATCGGAATGGGTTCTTTGCGAATATCTTTGTGCAGATAGGTCTGACAATCATCCACCAGTCCGGCAAGTTTATGCTCCATGACTTCTTTAGGAAGCTCTGTCATATCAAGGAACACCTCATAGTCACGGCTGACCGTCCAGACTTCCCGCGCGGTGATGTCACGCGGCATCAGGTTGCCGAGTTCCGGATATTTTTCTTCCATGAAATACCACGGCTTCCCGTTCCGTAATGCAAACAGCCGCCCGCCCTCACCACGGGCGGCCTCACTCAGAAGCATCCGTTTTTCGCCCAGTTCGACCGTGGTAGGGTGGTACTGGATCATTTCAAGATTTGCCATCGGAACGCCCAGACGGAACAGTTCTGCGGTGACTTCTCCGGTATTGGCAAGAGAGCCGGTCGTATCACCGAATAAGCCATGCAGCCCGCCTGTGGCAATCAGGACGGCATCGCATACAAACCGCAGCAGTTCGCCAGTATAGGTGTCCTGCACTGTGCAGCCACCGCAGATGTTCCCGGAAAGCAGCAGGGTGCGGAACTTATGGTGTGGAAAGCGTTCGACCGTTCCTGCGCTTTCTTCCCGGCGCACAGCATCAATCAGAGCGGTCATCAGTTGCTTTCCCGTATCGCTTTGTGCAAAGGCCGTCCGCTTTTTCTTCTGTCCGCCAAAATTCCGCAGGTCGAGTTCATCGTCATTTGTCACGTTGAACTGCACTCCCAAACGGTGCAGACTGCGCACCAGTTCAGGCGCAGCCTGCATCATTCCCCAGACCGCATTCGGGTCAGCAAGCCCACAGGCGGCGGTCAGGGTGTCCGCATAATGCTGCTCCGGGCTGTCCTCCTCTCCCTTGGTATTCAAGGCTGCATTGATTCCACCCTCTGCCATAACAGACTGCGCCCTCTCGGAGGCAAGGGAGGACACCAGCTTTACCGTCCAGCCGTTTTTCACAGCAGTCAAAGCAGCGGAAAGTCCTGCCAGTCCTGCACCCACGATCACCAAAGTGTGTTTCATACGTTGTTCCACCCAATATAATATAGAATGATCGAACCGGCAGCAAACAGCACCAGTACAGAAAGAATCAGATAGAGGTCGCCGCGCTGTTCCTTATCCCGGACAATGCCCAGCGATACCAGAAGAGGCCGGAGATTGAGCAGAAGATGCACAAATACCGAAGCGACCAGTAAAAGCTGCGTCAGCAGCCGGACCGTTGTGAACGGAAACAGAATGTATACGCCGTTCTGCACTTTGCCGAACACACCAATATGGAAAAAGAGCATAAGCAAAATGGCAAGCCCACTGGCACGCCTTGCCCAGAACAGAGCGTTCTGCTTTCCGTAGGGCTTTCCGCCGTAACGGGAAGCCCGGAATATCTGCGCGGTCAGCAAAAGACCAAGGACGGTGTGCGCCGCCAGAATGCCAACGCCGATCCATGCCAGAAACTTTCCTGCCCCGGAACTGATGCCCAGCAACATAAAACTGCCCATCAGCCCATGAAGCAGACAGATGAAAAGCAGCAGAACGGAGAGGATGGTGTTCAGTTTTCGCATGAGGGGTCCTCCATTTCTTCTGCGGAAAGCAGAAGGATGTCTGCATCCGGCAATGCTGTTGCATCAAGCATATTTTCTGAAACCAGCAGCAGTTGATACCGCCCATTGATTGCACGGGAACGCAGCATGGTTTCGCTGTGCTGCTTCAACGTGACATCTGCTCCGGCAGCGGTCAGGCGTTCACAAAGAGCCGTTGCATAGCGAAGCAAGGGATAGTCTGTTTTGCAGACCGAAAGCGTCATGTGCGGCAGTCCGGCATCGAAAAGGACTTCTGTCTCACCGGAAACAAATGCTTTCAGGTCATTCCGGAAATCCGCATCAGAAAACGATTCCAGTTCAGGGTTGATGCAGAACAGATAGTTACCCTCCAGCGGTGCGGCCATTTGTGCGGCACGTTTCGCTTTCGGGGTCGCACCGGTCAGCCCATCCAGAATAGAGGGCGGTGAGTGCATAAATACGCCAAACGCGGCAAGAAATCCCAATGTCAGAACCAGCGTGATCAATTTTCGTTTCACAGATAGACCTCTTTTATTGCATGGTTGTTCAAATACAAAATCTTCTGCTCAGAACGCAGCAGTTGAATGAATACTCAACTATATTGTATGCGAAATAAGGAGGCTGTCAAGGTCTGTTAGACGACAAATCGCGGGAAGCAGATGCTAACTTTTCCTCTTGACAACGGAGAAAAAGCAGATATAATATGATTGAACGGTTGTTCAACTACAAAACGAGGAGAACGTCTGATGTCAAATTCTTTATACACCTGTAATTGCGATGTGATCCATGAGGACATCGTGAACGATGTAAAAGGCAAAATGCAGCCGAAAGACGATTATATCCAGCTTGCATCGCTTTTCAAGCTGTTCGGAGATGGCACAAGAGTGCAGATCCTTCATGCTCTGGAACAGAGCGAGATGTGTGTATGCGACCTTGCGGTTCTGCTGGGCGTCACCAAATCGGCGGTCTCTCACCAGCTGAAAGTACTCCGGCTTGCCGGACTGGTCAAATTCCGAAGAGAGGCCCAGATCGTGTATTATTCGCTGGCGGATGATCATGTAAAGGAGATCATTGACAAGGGGTTTGAGCATTTAAGAGGATGATCGCGCAAGCGATTATCTTTTTACCTTTTAAGTTGAACGATTGAACAATTAAGAAAATACGGTGGAGGTCAAAATGAAAAGAGTATTCATCCTGAAAGGTCTGGATTGCCCGAATTGTTCCGCCAAGATAGAAAAAGAGGTCGGAGCATTGCCGGGAGTGGAATCCTCGGTCGTGAATTTAATGCAGCAGACACTGACCGTTCAGTCAGAAAAGTCTGCGGATGCAACATTGGCGGAACAGGTCGAAATGATCGTTCACAGCCACGAGCCGGATGTTGAAGTTTCAGAAAAGACTGAACCTGCTGTGACGAAGGTCTATCTCCTGAAAGGTCTGGACTGCCCGAACTGCTCTGCAAAAATCGAGAAGGAAGTCGGTGAACTGGACGGCGTGACTTCTTCGACCGTGAATCTGATGAACCAGACGCTGACCGTTCAGGCAGGAACCTCGGTGGCTGCTTCCCTGCTGGATACCGTTACCACGATTGTTCACAGCCACGAGCCGGACGTTGAGGTGTCGGAAAAGCAGCCGGAAGCCACTGCACCTGTCAAAAAAGAAGAAAAAGCGGCGGTCTATAACGATGAGGACAAGAAGCGCACGATACGTCTTGCCGTGGGTGCTGCGGTCTATGCAATCGGTATGGCATTGACCGTGTTCGCAAAGCTGCCGACTCCAGCAGAACTGGCATTTCTGATCGTGGCGTATGTGATCCTTGGTTGGGATGTCGTGTGGCAAGCAGTGAAAAACATCACCAGAGGACAGGTATTTGACGAGCATTTCCTGATGAGTGTTTCCACAATCGGCGCATTTGCCATCGGGGAATACCCGGAAGCCGTTGCAGTCATGCTGTTCTATCAGGTCGGAGAGTTTTTCCAGTCGCTGGCGGTAAAGCGTTCCAGAAAGTCCATCTCTGACCTTATGGACATCCGTCCGGATTCGGCGACCGTCAAGCGGAATGGCGTATTGCAGGTCGTTTCTCCGGAAAGCGTTGCGGTGGGCGAGATCATCGTGGTAAAACCCGGTGAAAAAATCCCGCTGGATGGCATCGTTGTGGATGGCGAATCCATGCTGGACACCAAGGCACTGACCGGCGAATCTGTGCCGAGAAGCATCCGCAAAGGCGATGAAGCCCTGTCCGGCTGCATCAACCAGAGCGGTTTGCTGACGCTGAAAGTCACAAAGAGCTTCGGGGAATCCACAGTGTCGAAGATCATTGACCTTGTGGAGAATGCCTCCGCAAGAAAAGCTCCTACCGAGAACTTCATCACGACCTTTGCACGATACTATACGCCGGTCGTTGTTGGAATGGCGGCTGTGTTGGCGATCATTCCGCCGCTCGTCCTTGGTGGCGGCTGGTCTGAGTGGCTGCGCAGAGGTTTTGTGTTCCTGATCGTTTCCTGCCCGTGTGCATTGGTCATTTCCATTCCCCTGACCTTCTTCGGTGGTATCGGTGCTGCATCCAAGCGCGGTGTGCTGGTAAAGGGCAGCAACTATCTGGAGGCACTGAACAAAGTGAGCGTGGTGGTCTTTGATAAGACCGGCACCTTGACAAAAGGTGTTTTTGAGGTCGCAAATATCATTCCGGCAGCCGGATACCAGAAAGAGCAGGTATTGGAGTATGCTGCACAGGCAGAGAGTTATTCCAACCACCCGATTGCAAAGTCGATTCTTGCAGCTTATGGAAAGTCGATCGACCAGAAGCAGTTCTCTGGCTTTGAGGAAATCTCTGGACATGGCATCAGTGTTATGGTGCAGGGAAAGAAGGTGCTGGCTGGCAATAGTAAGCTGATGGAATCTGAAAAGATTGCCTATTCTGCTTGCGATGCAGCCGGAACAAAGGTCTATGTAGCAGCGGATGGCAGCTATGTAGGCTGTATCCTGATTGCAGATGAGGTGAAACCGGACAGCAACCGCGCAATCGCAGAGCTGAAAAAAATCGGCGTGGAAAAAACTGTTATGCTCACCGGCGATGATGAGCGAATCGGCAAGTCGGTGGCAGACGAACTTGGTCTGGATGCGTATTATGCACAGCTCTTGCCCGACCAGAAGGTCGAAAAGCTGGAAATGCTGGATAAGCAGAAACGGCAGGGCAGCAAGCTCGCCTTTGTGGGCGATGGCATCAACGATGCCCCCGTCCTTGCCCGTGCAGATGTCGGCATAGCCATGGGCGGACTGGGTTCGGATGCCGCGATCGAAGCTGCGGATGTTGTCCTGATGACAGATGAACCGTCGAAACTTGTGGAAGCCATTGATGTTGCAAAGGCCACGAAGCGAATCGTGATGCAGAACATCGTGATTGCTCTTGGCATCAAGAGCGTGTTCCTTGTTCTGGGCGCACTCGGCATGGCCGGTATGTGGGAAGCCGTGTTCGGTGATGTGGGTGTCACGATCATCGCTGTTCTGAACGCAATGCGGATTCTGAAGAAATAAGCACAAACAAAAACAGGGTGCGCCCACCCGGACGCACCCTGCAAAAATCCACACACGATAAGTAAGGCAGGGAGTTCCCCAACGGGAACTTCCTGTTTTTCTCTTCCTGCAAGATGAGCCTGTTCTGCCTGCCATGCAGCAAATTCTCTTTGGCCTTCCTCACTGTTCCAGCAGGCAAGGATGGCCGGGTAGAATGCCCGTGCCAGACGTTCGATGGCTTCATCGGGATAAGGGGAAGTGTTTGTGGACTTTTTCTTTTTGTTCAAACGCACGCTCCTTTGATCGTCCCACCGTGGCAAAGCCGGGCGAGAAAATCAAAGTTCCAATTTTTATCAGGCGCAAGGGCGCGGATGCTTTCCGCCCTGCACTTGCGGCTGGTGGCTCGTTGATGGCTTACAAGTGCCTGTCGTTATGCGATTTTTTCATCGTTCAGCAGTTCTTCAAACTGTGCCATATATGCCTTATGCTGTTTGAGAATCTTCGTGGTCTCCACTTTCACATAGGCATCATCAGGCACCTTAGGGAGATACTTCATCAGGAAATCAACATCCTGCTGGATTCGCCGGACGGCAGCTTCCAGTGCAGAATAGTTGATTCCGTAGATTCGTTTCTGCGGAGCAGGGCGGTCCTCCGGGTGCAGAATCTCGTGCACGATCTGCTTGCGGTTCGAAAAATCGGCTCTGGCAAGGAGGTGCATTGATATTTACGACATGACGCAGGCGGTGGAGGATGGCGCAACGCGCCCTGTCTACTACGAAAGCCGCGTCATCAAGCTGCATCTGGATAAGGACACGCTGGCTCTGATTGATGCGACTTATGACGCATTGGAGCAGCAATCGGACACAGCGACCATTGAAAAAAGCAAGAAAATGTTGGGACAGATGGAAAGCGTGTTGGGCGCAGATTCTACGGTGCAATCGCTGTGCGAGGATATTGTCACCCACTACGAAAAATACCGTGCCAACCTGCTGACCGGTAAGGCGATGATTGTTGCCTATTCGCGCCCGATTGCCATGAAAATCTACCGGAAGCTGCTGGAACTGCGTCCGGCATGGAAAGAGAAAATCGGTGTGGTCATGACCAGCGGTAACAACGACCCGGAGGACTGGAAAGCGATTATTGGGACAAAATCGCACAAGGAGGAACTGGCGCGAAAGTTCAAAGATAACGATGATCCAATGAAGATCGCTATCGTGGTGGATATGTGGCTGACCGGTTTTGATGTTCCCTCGCTGGCGACAATGTACATCTACAAGCCGATGCACGGTTATAATCTGATGCAGGCGATTGCTCGTGTGAACCGTGTGTTCAAGGACAAAGAGGGCGGCTTGATCGTGGACTATGTGGGCATTGCATCTGCCCTCAAAGCTGCCATGAAGGAATATACCAAGCGCGACCAGTCCCGGTATGGCGATATGGATATTTCCAAAGTTGCATATCCGAAGTTTCAGGAAAAGCTTCAGGTGTGCAAGGATTTGTTGCACGGGTTTGATTTCAGCAGTTTTATTGACGGTTCGCCGCTGGTTATGGCAAAGCTGGTAACGGGTGGTGTGAACTTTGTGCTGGATGCCAAAGCACCCAAGCGCAAGGACTTGTTCCTGCGAGAAGCAATGCTGCTGAAACAGTCGCACTCCCTGTGCTCCAGCATGACCACAGAACAGGAGCGTCATGAAGCCGCCTACATGGAAGCTGTGCGTTCTACCGTGGTGAAAATTACTTACGGCGGCAGCGGCGGAAAGACGCTCTCGCTGAAAGAAATCAACACTCAAATCAATGAACTTCTGAAAGCGAGTATCCAGAGCCAAGGTGTAATCAGTCTGTTTGACAGCAAGCAGGCAGATGAAAATATCAGCTTGTTTGACCCGGCGGTATTGGACGAAATATCAAAAATGAAAGAAAAGAACATCGCTGTGGAAATTTTGAAAAAGTTGATGGCAGAACAGGTATCACTTTACAAGCGGACAAATGTTGTGCAGTCGCAGAAGTTCTCGGAGAAAATTGCGCAGCTGATGAACTCCTATTACAATGGGCTGATTACAAACGAGGAAGTTATCAAGGAACTTCTGAAAACGGCACAGGAAATCACAGAGTTGTACAATAATGGTGAGAAACTGGGGCTGACGCAGGAAGAGCTGGCGTTTTACGATGCTCTGACCAAGCCGGAGAACATCAAAGATTTTTACCAGAACAACGAACTGATCGACCTTACCAGAGAACTAACCGAGATGCTGCGTAAAAATCGGACGATAGACTGGCAGAAAAAAGAAACTGCTCGTGCCAGTATGCGGAAGATGGTTAAACATCTTCTGAAAAAGTATAAATATCCCCCGGAGGATTACGACACAGCAATCAGCACGGTTATCAGCCAGTGTGAGATGTGGACTGACAACATGGTAGTATGAATTGTATGAAATGTCGTTGATTTGTGCTTGACAATCGGATTCCTTTTCTGTAAAATAATTTTAGAAAATACTATTATTAAAAATACGAAAGGCTGTTTTATGGGAAAGATGATCTTAGATGACCTCCGCAAGCGTTTGGAACGTCTGGACGAAGATGCCGACCTGATGATAGACAACGATGACCGCTACCAGATGGTGATCGTGGGTGGCAGTGCGTTCATTCTGTTGGGCAAGCTGACCCGTGCCACCCATGATATTGATGCGCTGAGCGTTCCGAAAGAGCTGTACGGACTACTTGGCAAGTACGACATCAACACGGATGTGGAAGCCTATATTGATAATTTTCCGTACAACTTCCAAGATCGGCTTCAGCCGCTGCCTTTCGGTGGTACAAAGGTACAGTTCTACACACCCAGTCTGGAGGATTTGGTGATTGCAAAGCTCTGCTCTTTCCGCGACACCGACAAGGCGGACGTGGAGAGCGAGGCTGTGCGGAACTCTTTGGACTGGAATTTGCTGGAACACCTTGCAACCGATGAGGATGAGCTGAAAGCCAGCATTTTGAACGACTGGCGGTATCGAGATTTTTATATCCGTTATCAGGAGTATGTGGAGAGGTGGAGACCGTGAGAAAGCTGACATTTGAAGGCTTTTTGAAGCAGTATGTGGTAGAACTTTCCGGGGTTCAGACGGCAAGTGTCCATAAGCTGGCAGATTGCATGACAGAAAATCCCCGCCTGAAAGAGCCGCTGTATCTCTATGCGCTGGCCTTTGATAAAGTGGATTTGTTGCTCCGCTATACCGTAAACAGGGCTGTTGCTGCGGAGTATGAGCAGCTTTCCAATCGCTATTCGCTGGCGCAAATGCTGCTGCTTCTGGAAAACCAGTCACCGGAACTGACAGAGGGCTATTTGAAAGTCTGGCGCAGCTATTGCTCGGTGCGGGATACCTCTCTTGCTGACAATGATACGAAAGCGTTGATCCATCGCCGGGTATTGGAACTTCAGCGGAAAAAGAAACTGACGAATTATCGTCTCTACACAGACTTGAAGCTGAATCCGGGCAATGTGAATGCATGGCTCAAACACAACGATTCCAGCAAAATGAGCCTTGACTGTGCACGGCAGATCTACAAGTATGCAAAAAGCTACCCGTCTGTTCGATAAGAAAAAGGAAGTGAGCCTATGACCGCCGTAATTTACGCCCGCTATTCATCGGATAACCAGCGTGAAGAATCCATCGAAGGGCAGATTCGGGAATGCACGGACTATGCGGAAAAGAACGGCGTTCATCTGATTTCCGTCATGGAACCCATTGCCGAGGGCTCACAGGGCATTCTGGTGGAAACCCTTCTGGAAGGTATGGCAAAATACTATTCCGCAGAACTGTCCGAAAAGGTGATCCGTGGTCAGACAGAGAACGCCCTGAAAGGGAAGTGTACTGGCGGTACGGGAACCATCGGCTATAAAATCGACGAGGACAAGTTCTATCATCTTGACCCGCTGACCGCTCCGCTGGTGCTGGAAGCCTTTCAGCGGTATGACAACGGCGATAAAATGGTGGAAATCGTAAACTTCCTCAACGACAAGGGTGTCCGCAATATGCAGGGCGGCAAAATGACCCACAGCAGCGTGAATACCATGCTGAAGAACCGTCGGTACATTGGCGAACTGTCTTTTCGAGACGTCGTTGTACCAGATGCAATTCCGGCTATCGTTCCGAAAGACCTGTTTGACCGGGTGCAGAAGCGTATGGACAAGAATAAGCGCGCCCCTGCCTGTGGCAAAGCAGACGAGGAATATCTGCTGACCACCAAGCTGTTCTGCGGCAAGTGCGGTGCTCTGATGTTCGGCGAAAGCGGAACCAGTGCCACTGGGCGCACCTACTATTATTACAAGTGCGCCAACGTCAAGCGGCGCAAGGGCTGTAATAAAAAGACCGTGCAGAAGGACTGGCTGGAAGAACTGGTCGTCCGGGAAACCATGAAGCTGATTCAGGACGATGCGGTGATCGACAAGATCGTTCAACTGGTCATGGATGTACAGAATCAGGAGAATACCACGATCCCGCTGCTGGAAAAGCAGCTCCGGGAAGTAGACAAGAAGCCGGACAACCTGATGAAAGCCATTGAGGATGGCTTGTACACCCGGACAACGAAAGAACGTCTGGAAGCGCTGGAAATTCAGAAGGATGAGCTGGCTGCAAAAATTGCAGATGAAAAATTGAAGAAGCCCAGCTTCAACGAAGAGTTCATTCGGTTCTGGC
>OGFF01001974.1_pt1 | contig 19313 bp, 13 predicted proteins | sample 1570751 | NCBI WGS metagenome assembly OGFF01 (sample SAMEA2581951, study PRJEB24529) | metagenome | biome: Human gut stool | place: China | collected 2011 | reverse complement strand
AGTCCCAGCGTATCTACGGCAAGGGCGAAGAGTTCCACGAGGGCGGCGTTCCCGCAGAGGAGTACGAATGGGCGCCCGGCGCGGTCAACAAGGTCCGCGACGGCAAGGATCTCACCATCCTCACCATCGGTGCAACGCTCTACCGCGCGGTCGATGCGGCCAAGACCCTCTCCGAGAAGTACGGCGTCGAGGCGGACGTGATCAACATGCCGTCTCTGGTACCGCTGGACTACACCGATATCATTGCCTCCGTCAAGAAGACCGGACGTGTTGTGCTGGCTTCCGACGCCTGCGCAAGAGGCACCTTCCTCAATGAGGTCGCGGAGAACATCTCCACGCTGTGCTTCGACTATCTGGATGCGCCTCCCGTCGTCATCGGCGCGCGCAACTGGATCACCCCGCCTCATGAGTTCGACAAGTACTTCTTCCCGTATGCCGAGTGGATCGTGGACGCGGTCAACGCCCGCCTGATCCCGCTGGACGGCTACACCTCCACCACGACGCCGGACGACGCGGAGATCATTCGCCGCAGCAAGATGGGCGTCTGATGAAGGACTGCCGGAAGATCCGAGCCGTCGTTTTCGATCTGGACGGAACGCTTCTGAATACTCTGCCGGACATCGGCGCAAGCGCCAACAGGGCGCTGCGCCGGGCCGGTCTGCCGGAGCTGCCGGTGGAGAATTATCGCGGCCTCATCGGCCACGGCATCCGCGCGCTGTTCAGACTGGCCGTCCCGGAGGGAACGCCGGACGATGTTTACGAAAAAGCGCTGGCAGATTATCTGGCGGACTACCCGGAGCACTGCACAGAGCTGACGCATGTGTTCCCCGGAATTTACGAGATGCTCGGCCGCCTGAAAAGGGCTGGCTACCGTCTGGCGGTCCTCTCCAACAAGACGGAGCGCACGACGCTGCGCATCATCGGGAAATTCTTCCCGGAGACGGGCTTCGAGCTGGTCTGGGGCAACAACGGCGTGCGGCCGCTGAAGCCCGCGCCGGATGCCGGTGAGGCGCTTTGTAAGGAACTGGGCCTGACGCCGGAGGAGATCATGTACGTCGGCGACGGCGACTCCGATATGGAGTTTGCCTCGAAGGTCGGATTCTTCGGCACCGGCGTCACATGGGGTTACCGCAGCAGAAAGCAGCTGGCCGAAAACGGCGCAGATGCGCTCGTGGACTCCGCAGAGGAGATCACAAGGCTTTTGAACGCATAATGGATACAAAAAAGCGGCATGGCTTCGGCCATGCCGCTTTTGCTATGTTGAGGGCGAGATGTTTTGCCGCATTCGCTTCGCAGGACTTTTATCAGCAGCCGAAAAGCGCGGCGGCCTTCCGCATCCGCTCCGCGATCGGCACACCGAACGGGCAGCGGCTCTCGCAGGCCTGACAGCCGATGCACTCCGAGGCTTTATGCGCCAGCAGCTCGTAATGTGACTGCACCGACGCGGGAACCTCCGGCTGCATGGTGGCCAAATCGTAGAACTTGTTGATCGCCGCAATATCCAGCTCGACTGCGCAGGGCTTGCAGTGGCCGCAGTAGGTACATTCTCCGCGATAGGAGTGCAGCGGCGCGTTGGCAAGAACGGAGGCATAGTCCTTTTCCGCTTCGGAAGCCGTCTCATAGCCGACGGCCTCATCGAGCTGCTCCTTAGTGTCATAGCCGCAGAGGATGGAGCCGACCGCCGGACGGGTCAGTGCATAGTGGATGCACTGCACGGGCGTCAGACGGACGCCGAACGGCGAGCGCTTTTCATCGAACAGCCGTCCTCCGGCGAAGCCCTTCATGACGGTGATGCCGACGTCGTTCTGTTCGCAGGTGCGGTAGAGCAGCGCGCGGTCGGCGTCAATGCCGCGCAGCGAGGCGTCATAGCTGTCTGCAAACAGGGTGTCGATGTTCTCGCTGGCAGGAAGCATGTCGAAGGCCGGATTGATGCTGAACAGGATCATTTCCACATAGCCGGATAGCGCTGCCTTCCGCGCGACTCTCGGATTGTGGGAGCTCAGGCCGATGTGGCGGATGGTGCCGCTTCTTTTCAGCTCCATCACATAATCCAGATAGTCCGAATGCTGGATCTTCTCCCATTCCTCCTCGGAGTCCACATAGTGGATCATGCCGAGGTCGATATAATCCGTCTGCATCCGCCGGAGAAGATCCTCAAAGGCGGGCTTTACATACCGCATATCGCGTGTGCGGAAATACTGTCCGTCCTTCCATGTGGAGCCGACGTGGCCCTGAATGATCCAATGGGCGCGGTTTTCGTGAATGCCCTTGCCGACGATATCGCGCGATTTGGGGTCCGGCATCCAGCAGTCCAGAAGGTTGACGCCCTTGGATGCGGCGTACCGGATCAGCTCAATGCTCTCGTCCTCCGGATGGCGCTCCAGCCATTCGCCGCCAAAGCCGATCTCGCTCACAAAAAGTCCAGTTTTGCCAAGCCTGCGTGTGTTCATCGCCGTTTCCTCCGTAAAGTTTTATGTATATAACAAATATACCACACCCGCGGACAGGTTTCAATGCGGGAACCGAGGGAAAAGCAGTTGCATTTTTGTTGGGCGGTGTATATAATGACCCTGGTTAAATAAGCTGAACTGGAAAGGAGAAGTGAAAAAGCATGGAAGCATTTTACGGTATTTTGATCCCGTTTCTGGGCACGTCCCTTGGGGCGGCGTGCGTGTTCTTTATGAGAAAGACGCTCAGCGAGCGCGTGCAGCGTGCGCTGACCGGCTTCGCGGCAGGCGTGATGGTCGCGGCTTCGGTCTGGAGTCTGCTGATCCCGGCCATCGAGGAATCGAGCGCGATGGGGAAGTGGTCGTTCGTTCCGGCAGCGGCGGGCTTCTGGATCGGAATTCTGTTCCTGCTGGCGCTCGACCACATCATTCCGCATCTGCACGCCAAAAGCGGCCAGACGGAAGGCCCGAGAAGCCGTCTCCAACGGACGACCATGATGGTGCTGGCCGTGACGCTGCACAACATCCCCGAGGGCATGGCGGTCGGCGTCGTCTACGCGGGCTATCTCTCCGGCAGCGCGCAGATCACGGCGGCGGGCGCGCTGGCGCTTTCGCTCGGGATCGCCATTCAGAACTTCCCAGAGGGCGCGATCATTTCCATGCCGCTCCGTGCGGAGGGCATGAAGAAGGGGAGCGCGTTTGCGGGCGGCGTGCTGTCCGGTATTGTGGAGCCGATCGGCGCGTTGCTGACGATCATGGCTGCACGGCTGATCGTTCCGGCTCTGCCGTATCTGCTGAGCTTTGCGGCGGGCGCGATGCTCTATGTCGTGGTCGAGGAGCTGATCCCGGAGATGTCACAGGGTGAGCACTCCAACCTCGGCACGGTATTCTTCGCCGTCGGCTTCAGCGTCATGATGGTGCTGGATGTGGCGCTGGGGTAAATCGAATCGAAAATGCACGGCTGCCGCAGGCGGCCGCGCACATTATATAATATAGGAAGGAGCACGCGTTCCTTTGCCGCGCGATCAGCCGGGAGCGTCGGAGTACAAAAGAGAGCGCACAGGGATCTTCCGGCTACGTCGAAACGTAAAAAATCTTGCATAAAGGCGCGGAATTGCTTGCAAACTACGGATATATCGTGTATAGTAGCCGTGGAAACCGCAGGATGTACTTTTTGCGGTGAAAATTTCAGAATATGCCATCCGATGAACAGTAGCCGGAGCATGCTTTTGCAGGCATCGGCGCAAGAGAAAGGGAAAACCACTCGACCGGAGCTGTGCGCATGAGACCGTTCCGAAGCAGCGAAAGCTGTCTGGGCGAAAGCCAGCCATTGCAGAGCAATCTGTGAGAAGGCAGGAAACGGGCGTGGAGACCCATGGGGCCTCCGGAATGCAAGTCAGAAGAACTGCTGTCAGCACCGCGGAAACGCGGCGAAAGGATGAATGCGTGGGACGAGCTCTGCCTGTAGCATTCGGGATCAGTGCGCCGTCTTCCGTCAGGAAGCGGCATTTTTTATCCCATTGGGATCGGTTCGCTGCCTGGCGGGCCTTTATCCAGAGTGCGTCTTGAACCCTGTTTCCGCTCCCGTTGGAGCTGGCAATAAATATTTCTTATTGGAGGAGAAGCAAGTGAAGAAACGAATTTTGAGTTTGTTCCTGGCCATCGTCATGGTGCTCGGCGTTCTGCCGTTCAGTGCATGGGCGGCAGAGCCGGAGACCGCAGAGCCTGCGGAGCCGGAAGTTGTCGAGACGGTGGAAACGCCTGCGGACGAAGCGGCCGAAGAGCCGGACGGCGAAACGCCGGACGCGGAGGAGCCGTCTGGTGAGCAGGCGGAGCCGCAGGAGGACGGCGAGGGTGTCAGCGTTACGCTGAGCGGCCTGCACGACGCGCAGGTCAAGGGCCTGAAGCTGTACACCTATGAAGGCGGCGTCAAGGGCGCCGAGGATCTGCTGGGCAGCATGCAGGCGGAAAGCGGCCAGTATGCGCTCACGCTCACGCCCGGTACATACTGGGTCGATGGATACGACGCGAACGATGAATGCAACGGCGGCGTGGCGATCAACGTCAGCGCGGAAGCGAGCAGCTTCACGTTCCAGCGCATCTATCAGATCTCCGTCAACCCGTCCGCATGGGTACAGGGCGAGGATTACACGCTGAGCGTCGTAGTCACCGACGCCTCCGGCGCAGAGCGCAGCTCCGCGGCAGGCACGGCGACCAACTGGGGCAAGACCTCCGCGAGCTGTCTGTTTGTCGTTGGCGATACGGTCACCGTGACGGCTACGCCGAACGCGGAGACACACCCGAACTTCAACGCAGCTACCGCATCCAAGACCCCGACAATGAATGACAGCGTCAGCCTGACCTGCAAGGAATTTGTCACGGTCACGGTCGCTGCGCCGGAGGGCTCGACCATCGATGCCGGTACGCTCACAAAGTACTTTGTGTTCAGCTTCCTTGAGCCGATTGAGCGTTCCGTAGAGAACGGCACGGCCACGTTCCATTTGGACAAGAACACGGATTATTTCTACCGTGTCCGTCATCCGCAGGGTGCAACCTACTGGAACTACGTCAGACTGAGCGCCGATGCGTCGTATACGGTCACGGAAGAGGATCTCGGCCTGACCGGCGATTTCAGCAAGAGCACCATTTACCATTTTGAGAACAATGTCTACGACCGCGCGGGCATTTATCTGAACATCAACACCAAGGGCTATAAAAACATGGCCGTTGGCGAGACGTTTGAACTCAACTCCTTCCGCAACTGGTTCGCGATCGAAAGCTTTATGAACGCCAAGGTCGCGCTGCCGGAGATGCACTATCAGGTGATCGACGAACAGGGCAATCCCAGCGACGTCGTCAGCATCACGCCGAATGCGCTGAACAGCAATGTTGCGGTCATGAAGGCGGAGCATGCGGGCACAGCGATCGTGCTCGTGACCTATGATGCTATGACGCATATGAACGGTCAGACCAGCACGGACTCGCATCGCTTCTCTGCCATCTGGCCGGAACTGACGGGCGTGTTCATCGTGACGGTCGGCTCCGACGGCAGCGCCATTCAGACGAACATGGTGCTGGATCGCATGGATGCGGATATTACCAGCAGTGAGCAGCTTCAGCTCGATGCGGAGCATGACATTCTCTTCTACACCGGCACCGAGGGCGCAAGCTACAGCTTCAAGCCAGAGGAAGGCTGTGAGGTGACGGTGCTGCGTTCCAGCGTTTCTGCGACGGCAATGACGTTTACGGGCGGCTTCACGGCCTCCGGCGTTACGACCGCTGAGGACGGCACGGTAACGGTCAGCGGCCTGACCACCGGACGGCATATCATCAAAGTCACGAAGGACGGCCTCTCCACCTATCAGGTCGTGACCGCGCGCGGCATCAGCTACAAGCTCGTCAACGCGGAGGGCACGGAGCTGACAGCAGAGGAGAAGTCTGCGATCAAGCCGGGCGATACGGTCACGATCCAATTTACCAACCTTATCAGCCCGAAGGAGAAGCTCTCTGGCGTATACAACTTCAACTTTGCGGCATACCTTGAGGGTGCGGATGGCACCTGCTTTAAGGGAGATCCCGGCGGCAACTTCGGCGTTTATGATTTCAGCGGCAATCCGGAGCGCCAGAAGGTCCATGTTACGATCCCGAAGTATTGGGCGGAAGCAGATTATACGCTGACCGGCGCGATCAAGCAGGGTGGCTTTGCGGGCCTGCCGACACATCGCGGCGTAACGTATGCCAAGGGCACAAACCCCAGCTTCAACGCGCCCAAGACGGCGGGCATTCTCAGCCGTCTGCCGGAGATTACGATTCCGGTCGAACCGGCCACGTTCCTCAGCGGCAAGCTGATGTTCCAAGATCAGGACGGCACGGCCATCGACCGCAAGAACCTGACCGTCACGCTGGCGGACAGCGCGGGCAATACCATTATGGTCGCGGAGGACGGCACGTTCCAGTCCTATGCCGAGGAATACTTCTATACCGTTTCCGGCGCTGGCGTGGAATATGCCTCCGGCAGCGTCACCATGACGGAGGCAGGCCCCAACGAATTCACCATCACGCTGCAAGCGGTTTCTGCGGATGCATGGGACGGCACTACGCAGACCGAGCCGCAGACGAACGACGAGGGCGTTTATCAGATCGGCACCGGCGCGGAGCTGGCGTGGTTCGTTGCAAAGAGCAAGGACGCGGACGTTTCCGGCGTTCTGACGGCCGATATCAACCTCAGCAAATATGCGTGGCTGAACATCACCTCCAGCAAAAAGGTCACGCTGGACGGCGCAGGCTTCGAGATCACCGGCCTGAACGCCACGGCCGGCTTGTTTACGCAGATCGGCTCGAATTCCTACATCCATGATCTGACCATCCGCGGTACCGTTTCCGGCAAGGGCAGCGCAGGCGCGATCACCGGCTATGCCAGCGGCACCGCCCCGAAGATCGCAAACTGCTTCAGCTATGCGGTCATTACCTCGACCGGCAACAACGTCGGCGGTCTTGTGGGTTACACCTATCAGAACGCTGTGATCGAGAACTGCGCGAACTTCGGCGCGGTCACCGGCGGCAGCAGTGTCGGCGGCATTATCGGAAGCACGGTCGGAAACGGCTCGACCATTACCGGCTGCTATAACACCGCAGCGGTCACTGCGACCGGCAGCAAGGCCGGCGGCATCATCGGCGGCACCAGCAGCGAAATGACTCTTACAAGCTGCTACAACACCGGCAAGATCACCGGCGCGAATGGCGGCGGCATTGCGGGTGAGGTCAAGGGCAATGTGAACTGGAGCGGCACTGTGCAGGGGAAAATCACCATCTCCAGCTGCTACTCCACCGGCGAAGCGGGCAGCGCCGTATTCGGCACGGTTGACACTGCTTCCTCCGAGATTTCCAAGTGCTATTATCTGAACACGCTGAACGCGGACGCGAACGCCGAAGCGCTGAACGAAGCTGACCTCAAGGACGCCGACCTGTCCGACGCGTTCGGCCCGGTCTGCGGCGGCTATCCCGCGCTCAGATGGCAGACCGACGCGACCTTCCACAAGGCGAACGGCGAGGGCACGGTCGTTAACCCACTTTGCACCGTGAAGGGCTATACCCGCTTCACCTGCAGCGAGTGCGGCAAAAGCTACCGCACGGCTTATACTGCACCGCTCGGCCACGACTTCTGCGAGGATCTGGACGGCAGCGACAACAGCTGTGTCCTGACGGCTCCCACCTGCACGCAGCCGGGCAAGATCGTCCGTACCTGCCGCAGAGACGGCTGCTCAGAAACGAAGGAAGACATCGTTCCCGCCAAGGGCCATACGCCCAAGGACGGCACCGAGCAGGTCTTCACCGGCTATAAGACCTACGTCTGCGCCGTCTGCGGCGAAACCTACACGGTCTGGGACGACGACCGCCTCGGCCATGTTTCCTACCCCGAGCAGACTGTCACCTCTATCAGCGTTTCCGACAACGGCAATTACCCCTGGGTCTACAATGCCGATCTGGACCGCTTTGAAAGCAGCAACCAGAATCAGGACAAGACCAGCTCCACGACCTCGTTTGCCTTTACGCTGAGCGCCCCCACTGTTCTGCGCTTCGGCTACGGCGTTTCCTCGGAAAACGGCTATGACAAGCTGACCATCACGCTCGCAGAAGACGGCGGCAGCCCGGAAACGCTGGCCGACGCTGTCAGCGGTGAGAAGAGCGGCAGCATCAAAAAGCAGCTTGCAGCAGGCAGCTACACGCTGACGCTCTCCTATGTGAAGGACGACGCCTCCAAGGGCGGCTCGGATATGGCGTATGTCAGCGTTCTGACGCTGGCCGGCATGGCCCGCGTGATCGTGGAGAACACCACGTTCCCGAAGGCGGAGGGCGCTGTCTGGGAAGGCACGCTGGCCGACACCTGGATCGAGCTGACTGGCGAATCGACCATGATGGGCTGCGTTGTGGAAGCACTGGATGGCCACACCGTCGTCGGCGCGGAAAGCAACTACATCTCCTCCATTGACAACTTGAAGGCGTTTGACGGCGGTACCATGTCCGGCTGGATGGGCACGCTCAACGACTGGTTCACAAACTTTGGCTTTGGTGAATTTACCGTTGCAAAGGGCACGCTCTGCGCGGGCGACGAGATCCGCATCATGTACACCCGTACCGTTGAGGATCTTGGCGGCAGCTGGAACAATTCCGACACCCGCCTCAAAGCGCTCACGTTCAGCGCAGGTAAGCTGGCGCCCAAGTTCAGCGGCGACACCTTCACCTACACCCTGACTGTGCCGGAAGGCACGACCTCGCTGCTCGTCACACCGACGGCGGCAAACAAGAACTATCAGGTCCGCGCCTATCTCGGCACGCAGGCTACGGGCCGCGAATATTCCCGCACGTCCCTGATCCCCATCGCAAATGGCAGCGTCATCACCGTCGTCTGTGCAGACGACAGCTGGCCCACCATGAATAAAACGAGCGACGGCAAGCGCACCTACACCATCAACGTGGTGTTCGGCACAGCTCAGTCCTCTGACGCAGGCGTTGCGTCCGTCAAGGTCGCAGGCGTTGAGGCAGCAGCCGGTACGGCTGAAAACAGCTTCTCCGTAACGCTTCCGGCAGGCACGGAGGTCACGGCAGCCAGCTTTGTTATTGCGCTCTCCGACGACAAGGCCAGCGTCACCGCAGGCCCGACCGAGGGCGAAAGCGGCGTCTGGAGCTTCACCGTGACCGCTGAGGACGGCACCGCTGTGACCTACACCGTCACGGTCACGGTGAAAGAGGCCAAGACGATCCACGCGACCATTTCCATGCAGGCAGAAAATATGTTTATCATGGTTCCGACCCGCGTGGAAGTCTCCAGCGATCTCGCCGAATGCTATGGCTACGCCGATGATGTCACAGACGGCGTTTCCGCGCTGGACGTGCTCGTGAAGTACCACGAGCTCACCTTCGGTGAGGACTTCACGAAGGACAGCAAGAGCGATTATCTCGTCGTCAGCAACGGCACGATCACCACGGTCAACGGAGAAAAAACCTCCGCGTTCAGTTTCGCGGTCAACGGCGAGTTCCCCTGCGACAAGAACGGCGAATACAACACGCAGTACGGCTACACCGGCTATACCATCAGCCAGACCCCCGTTGCGGAGGACGGCACCGTTGAGTTCTTCTTCTATCAGGACACCAGTATGTACATGGACTACTATACGTGGTTCACGGATACGGACGGAAACCGTCTGGATACCTTTACGGTTCAGGCCGGAACCGACTTCACGCTCGGTATGGACGGCTATATGTACGCCTACGGCGGCGGTCTGAAGCCCGAGGACCGTGTAACGCACGGAGCGGCGCTCGATCCTGAGGACATCCAGATCTGCACAGTCGGCGAAGACGGCACGCTCACGCCGGTCGAGGGCAAGGTCATCGGCGAAAATGGGCAGGTCACGCTCTCGTTTGCCGCCGCAGGCAGCTATGTTCTGTCCGCAATGGGCGACGAGCTCACCAACATTTTCTCCCCGTGGCTCCCCGTCACGGTCACAGCGGCCCCGAAGTCCAGCAATGCGAATGTCAGCAGCGTCACCGTTGCGGGCGTTGAGGCCACTGCTGGCGAGAACAACACCTACACCGTTACCCTCCCCTACGGCACGGACGTTACAGCGGGCAGCTTCGTGATCGTCACAAGTGACGCAGGCGCGACTGTCGGCGCTCTGACGCACGACGGAAACGTCTGGACATTCACCGTCACCGCTGAGGACGGCGTGACCTCCAAGACCTACACCGTCACCGTTTCGTTCACCGAAGCCCCGAAGTCCAATGACGCGGGTGTCAGCAGCATCACCGTTGCGGGTTTCAAGGCTGTGGCCGGTGCGAACAACAGCTACACCGTCACGGTTCCCTATGGCACGGTCGTCAAGACCGGCAGCTTCGTGATCGTCACGAGGCATCCGCGCGCGACTGTCAGCGCTCTGACAAACACCAGAAATATCTGGAGCTTCACCGTCACCGCTGAGGACGGCGTGACCACTGCAGTCTACACCGTCACGGTCAATACCGCCGCGCTTCCGGAGCCGATCACTCCGGGTGCCGACAATAAGAAGCCCGCTTCGAAGCCCGAGGTCAAGCTTCCGTTCACCGACGTTTCCACGTCCGACTGGTTCTATGACGACGTTGCGTTCGTATACGAAAACGGCCTGTTCTCCGGCACGGACAGCAGAAGCTTCAGCCCGAACGCGTCCATGACGCGCGCCATGCTCGTCACGGTTCTCTACCGGCTCGAGGGCGAACCCACCGTCACAGGCAGAAGCAGCTTTATCGATGTGCGTTCCGGCGCGTATTACGAAAAGTCTGTCATCTGGGCAGCCGCCAACGGCATCGTCACCGGCACGGACAGCACCTCCTTCTCCCCTGACGCCAAGGTCACGCGCGAGCAGCTTGCCGCGATCCTGTACCGCTATGCGCAGTACAGGAAGCTGGACACCGATGCGAGCGCAAAGCTGAACAGCTTCACCGACGCGGACAGCGTTTCCGCCTATGCCAGCGAGGCGCTCGGCTGGGCTGTCTCGGAGAGCCTGATCAACGGTGCTTCCGGCAAGCTCATGCCGAAGGGTGACGCGACCAGAGCACAGGTCGCCGCGATCCTCCACCGGTTCGTGAAAAATGTACTGAACTGACCTCATAATCCCAATTTGCAGCACAGGACTGCCCCCCTTTTTGGGGGGCAGCCCTGCGTGCTGTATTTCAGAGCATATCTGAAAGCCGGTAAACCAGACCGGCAGCAGCTATTGCGCCACTGGACAGATTACCGGTTTTCAGATATACTTGAAATGATACAACACATATGGAGTTGAACTGCGTGAACGTCTGGAAAACAAATAAAAAGGCCGCCGTCGGGTAGCTGTTCATAAAACAGGTTTCACGAAACAAATAATGTGACAGTTGCCAGACAAGGGTTGCTGACAAAGGGGTATGTGCCGTAATGGTACATACCCCTTTAGCTTGGAAGCATTTTTTCATTTACAGACCTGAAAAACAGGGCGCTTGGATAAAGGCAAATGAAATCCGCAAAATATTTTTCGGTCCGGAAAACCAATTACACGAAATCGTGTGCCGCGAAACCGTAAACACAGAACACGGTTTCGGAAAGGGTCTTACGGATTAGAACATAATCCCATGGTTTCACAAAACGGCAAGTGTGTCGATTCGAATAGCGCATCATGCTCGGCTCTCAGAATCGCCCAGAACGGGAATCTTGCTTTTCGCATCTGTCTACACGGACGGTAGACAGAACACAGAAAAATATGCCGTGATAAAGGTTAAAAATCAAGGAATTTCTTCGCTGTAAGCAACGCAGGCGGACTGCCGCTTACGATGATACTCCTTGCAAAGATTCGGCTTCAGAGTGCAGATAAGTGCCGATTTTGACGCTTATTTTGAAGTCGCCGGAGCAGCGAAAAGGGCCTCTGCTGATACCAGATTGAGTATCAACAGAGGCTCTTTTCACCTGTGCACTGGGGTTATTCCAGCTCAAACGCACCGGTATACAAACGATAATACACACCCTTTTGCGCAATCAGCTGATCGTGTGTGCCGCGTTCAATAATGCGGCCCTGGTCAAGCACCATGATCGCATCAGAGTTGCGGACAGTGGACAGCCGGTGTGCTATTACAAATACAGTGCGCCCCTGCATGAGGTTATCCATACCCTGCTGGACAAGCGCCTCTGTGCGGGTATCGATAGAGGATGTAGCCTCGTCCAAAACCATAACGGGAGGGTCTGCAACGGCGGCGCGGGCAATGGAAATCAACTGCCGCTGCCCCTGACTGAGTGAGGCGCCATTCTGTGTCAGGACCGTCTGGTATCCATCCGGAAAATTCCGGATAAAGGCATCTGCGTTGCTCAGCTTTGCAGCAGCGATACACTCCTCATCTGTTGCATCCAGCCTTCCGTAACGGATGTTGTCCATGATCGTTCCGGTGAACAGGTTCACATCTTGCAGCACGACTCCCAGACTCCGGCGAAGATCCGGTTTTCTGATCTTACTGATGTTGATGCCGTCATAACGGATCTTTCCGTCGGCTATATCATAAAAGCGGTTGATGAGATTGGTAATGGTTGTCTTGCCGGCACCGGTTGCGCCAACAAAGGCAATCTTCTGCCCCGGTTTTGCGTATAGCTCAATATTGTGCAGCACCAGCTTCTTCTCCGTGTAGCCAAAGTCAACGTCATGAAATTCAATATTACCCCGGAGCTGTGTATAGGTCAGCGTGCCGTCATGGTGCAGATACTTCCACGCAGGGATTCCGGTATGACCGTCCGTTTCTATGTATGCGCCATTCTGCTCAACGACGTGCGTAAGCGTTACATATCCATCGTCCTGCTCAACCGGCTCATCGATCAGCTGGAAAATACGCTCTGCACCGGCAAGGGCCATCGAGATCAGACTGATTTGCTGAGACACCTGAGAAACCGGCATGCAGAAGGTCTTGGAAAGATTCAGAAAGGCAATAATCAGTCCTACCGTGATCGTTTTGGAGCCGTTCAGCGCCAGCAGACCGCCAATCAGCGCGATCAGAACATATTGCAGATTTCCCAGCTGCATGATAAGGGGCATCAGCACATTGCCATATTTGTTTGCATTGGCCGAATCGCTGCAAAGAGCCTCGTTGCGCTGCCGGAATCCCTCTTTGGCATGCTCTTCATGGCAGAAAACCTTAATGACCTTTTGCCCGTTGATCATCTCTTCAATATATCCGGTGATATTTCCGAGGCTTGTCTGCTGATGGACAAAGTAACGGGCACTGCTGCCGCCGACCACCTTGGTGCTATAAACCATCAGAGCCGTAAAAGCCAGCACTACCAGAGTAAGAGGAACGCTGCTTGCCAGCATGGACGCTAGAATGACAACAATCGAAATCACTGCCAGAATCAGCTGCGGCAGTGCCTGACTGATAAACTGCCGGAGCGTGTCCGTATCGTTTGTATAGTAGCTCATGATGTCGCCGTGCGTATGGGTATCAAAATAACGGATCGGCAGCTTCTGCATATGTGCAAACATTTCATCCCGGATGCTTTTCAAGGTTCCCTGAGACACCTTGACCATCAGCTGGTTATACAGCAGCGTGCCGAGTACGCCGCACAGATAAATCACCCCGACTGTCAGGATCGAACGCAGCAGCCCCGAAAAGTCCGTGCTGCCCGTAGTAAGCAGGGGTGTGATATAGCCGTCCACCAGTGTCTTCAAGAACAAAGAGCTTGCCACAGTTGCACCCGCACTGACGAAAATGCAGAACAACACGGCGGCGAAGGTGGCCTTGTACCGGCTGATGATATAGGAAAGCAACCGCTTTGCCATTTTTGCAGTATTCGCAGTATTCGCCTTAGGCTTCATCATGGCCGTTATCTCCTTTCGTCTGTGAAATATAGATATCATGATAAATCTCGTTGGACGCTAAAAGCTGTTCATGCGTCCCGTAACCGGAAATACGTCCGTCATCCAATACCAGAATCGCATCTGCATCCTGAACCGACGAAATGCGCTGTGCGATAATGATTTTTGTCGTATCCGGAATTTCTTCCCGGAACGCTTTGCGAATCAGGGCATCGGTTTTTGTATCGACGGCGCTCGTTGAATCGTCCAACACCAGAATAGCGGGCTTTTTCAGCAGGGCGCGGGCGATGCACAGCCGCTGCTTCTGTCCGCCTGAAACATTGGTGCCGCCCTGTTCAATATAAGTATCATACCTGTCAGGAAAGGCTTCAATGAAGGAATCCGCCTGTGCCAGCTGGCAGGCATGGACGATCTCTGCATCAGAAGCATTTTCGTTTCCCCAACGCAGATTTTCCTTGATTGTTCCGCTGAACAGCTCGTTCTTTTGCAGAACCATTGCGACCTGATCTCTCAGCGCATGGATATCATAGGCCCGGACATCGGTTCCGCCTACGCTGACGGAACCCTCCGTTGCATCGTATAGCCGCGGGATCAGCGACACCAGCGTAGATTTGCAGCAGCCGGTGGAACCGATGATGCCAAGGGTAGACCCTGCGGGGATGCACAGAGAAATATCATGCAGACATTCCTTCGTGCGATCTCCCTGATAGCTGAATCCCACATGATCAAAGATGACCTCCCCGCTTTTAACCGTCATAACAGGGGCATCCGGATTTTTCAGCGTTGGTTCTTCGTCCAGCAGTTCCATAATACGTTCGGAGGAGGCCCGGGCCATATTGATCATAACCAGCACCATGGAAAGCATCATTAAGCTGTTCAGTGCGCTCATGGCATAGGCGATCATGCTGGACAACTCGCCTGTGGTCAGCTCCGTCGCTCCGCTCAGCACGATCATACGTGCGCCGAACCAGCTGATCAAAAGCATGCAGGCGTAAATTGCAAACTGCATCAACGGCATATTCCATGCAACAATACTTTCTGCTTTTCGGAAGACCTTATAGATTTTTTCGGATATCTTTCCGAATTTTTTGCCTTCATAATCCTCCCGCACGAAGCTTTTGACCACACGGATTCCGGAAAGGTTTTCCTGTACGTCGCCGTTCAGTTCATCATAAATCCGGAACACACGCTCAAAGCAGGGGTGCGAAAAATGAACGATCAGGTAAAGCCCCACGCCCAGAATCGGGATAGCAACCAGATAGTACAGCGACAGCTTTGCGCTGACCAGAAACGCAGCCACCAGCGAAAACAGCAGCGTAAACGGCGCACGGACCGCAATGCGAATGATCATCATAAAGGCGTTCTGAACATTGGTCACATCAGTGGTCAGCCTTGTGACGATGCCGGACGTGGAAAACTTATCAATATTGGCGAATGAATAGGTCTGAATCTTATCAAAGAGGTCCTGCCGGAGATTTTTGGCAAAGCCTGCGGATGCCGTGGCGCAGAAGGCACCTGCCAGCACGCCGCTCAGCAATCCGATGAGAACACATACGATCAACGCTGTGCCGGTGCTGCGCATCACGGCCATATCACCGCTGGAAATACCCTCGTCGATCAGCTTTGCCATGAGGAACGGAATCAGAACCTCCATGATTACCTCTACCACGACAAAGACCGGCGTCAGGATGCAGTCTCTTTTATATTCCCGAATTGATCGGGCCAACTTTTTTATCATCGTCTCTCCTCCTTGTTTTCTTCTTCACTCTGAGCTGGTGTAAAATGGGAGCACAGGCCCTGAAGCGCGTGGTTGATGCGGTGCAGCTCGTCTTTCGAAAACCTCTTCTCAAAGTCCTGCTTCAGGAGCGCATTCATGCGTTCCAGCTCTGCTCTTCCGCGCTGCGTCACGGCTACCATTTTGCAGCGTTGATTGCCCGGTATATGATATTGCAGGGCGTAACCGCTTTCGCACAAAGCTTTCAGATGCTGACTTACGGTTGGCTTTTGCAGATTGCAAAGCTCGGCGATCCGGCGCTGCGGCATTTGTCCGTTTTTTGAGAGCAGATACAAAATCATGTACTGCCCGCGTGAAACTCCGATGCCATGATGACTGACGTTTGCATCAAAGCTGCGCCCCAGCAGGATATACAGTGTATGCACGGAAGCATAAAATCTGTAGCTGTCATCATCCAATCCCGTGTCCTCCTTCTGCAAGAATCATTCGCTTGCGAACGGTTCATAGTATAACACTTTGTTTTGCATAAGTGAATTTGAAAAAGGTCAATATCATTAGATGATATCTAATATTCTATTGAAAAGTTCGCAGCAAAGCAGTATACTGTTAACGGAAAGCGATCCATGTGAGGAGGTTCTGCCATGAATACACAACAGCTTCGCTGCTTTGTCTGCGTCGCCGAATATCTGAATTTTACAAAGGCGGCAAACGAGCTGTATCTTACCGTACCGACCGTCACACACCACGTCCAGAGTCTGGAAGAAGAACTCGGCACAAAGCTGTTTGAGCGAACGTCCCGCATGGTCCGGCTGACCGAATCAGGGAAAGCCTTTTATGTCGATGCAGCCGAGATCCTGACGCGTATGGAACTCTCCTTCAAGCACGTCCAGAAGGCAGAGGAGAGCCGTGTCACGTTCTTTCGGATTGGCTGCGTCAGTCGTGCTGAATTGCCGCGCCTCGCTGCACCGCTTGCCGCTCTGCGCATGAAGTATCCGACGATTTGTCCGCGCATTGTCATAGATGGCTACTTTGGCCTGAAAAAGCTGTTTGAGGACGGTCAGCTTGATTTGCTGCTGGTGTCCCGTGAAATTGCAGATCAAATTCGTGGAGGCACCTTCCACAAAGTACGCTGCCACACAAGCTATGCCCTGATGTCTCCGGAGCATCCGCTGGCAGGCGGCAATTCTTTTTCCATTGATCAAAGCCGTACAGATTGTCTGATTACCCTTCATCCCAAATTCATACCATTTCAGGTGAGCAATGCGCTGCAAAAGGAAATACTCGTATATCTCCAGTCAAATCCCGGCATCCGCTGCGAGGACGATCAGGAGGCGATTACGTTGGCGCAGGCCGGGTATGGTATTGCAATTTTGCCGGGATTCTGTTTGCCGCCTGACGGCCTGCCCGGACTGACCGTTATGCCGGTACAAGCGGGGAAGGAAATAGACTATGGCTTTGTCTATGCAAAGCGAACCCCGCATATAAAGCTTTTCGAGGCAGAATATACCGCACATCAAGCGCCCTAACTCGCAAGCCTGCTTGCCCTGAGTGATAGACGCTGCGTTGCTGCGCAATTCTCCAGATTTTTAAGGGCTTGGGACTATCCCAAAATGAAAAAACGCGCGTCTCAGATGACAGGTCGGGATACGCTGCTGATCTCGCTCGACCTGAAGGATAAGGTGAATTGGGACTACTTTATCCTATTGGTAGCAAAGACGGGGATGCGCTTTTCTGAAGCACTGGCTCTTACCCCGAAAGACTTCGACTTTGCCCATCAAACACTGTCCATAAGTAAGACTTGGGAGTACAAGGGAAAGGGCGGCTTCCAGCCTACGAAAAATAAGTCGTCTGTGCGGAAAATTCAAATTGACTGGCAAACTGTCATTCAATTTTCTGAATTGGTAAAGCACCTTCCCGAAGATAAGCCCATCTTTGTCAACTCCACTGTCTACAATTCGACGGTGAACGACATTCTCGGCAGGCATTGCAAAGCCTGTAACATCCCTATCATCTCTGTCCACGGATTACGGCATACACACGCCTCTTTGCTGTTATTTACGGGCGTTTCCATTGCGAGCGTTGCCCGCCGTCTTGGACATTCGAGTATGACCACTACGCAAAAAACCTATCTGCACATCATTCAGGAACTTGAAAACAAAGACATCGACTTGGTGATGCGCTCTCTTTCGGGTTTGAGCTAAAAAACTAAACCGGCTTGCGCTGATTAAAGGTGATAAAAAAGATGCCATCCGAAAGGGTGGCATCTTAGTTATTTGTCGTATCTTAGAAAATCGTTACAGTGTTCCTGTTGGCGCAAACGGTAGCCTTGAGAGATCAGCGTATCGGCTTTTAAAGCGACAAGGTTAATATCTGAGTTCAATGTCCGTGCGATCTGCTGCGTGTCGTATCCTCTTTCCGCAAGTTCAAGGAAGTCCTCATCTGATAGGGAAATTTGTGCGGCAAAGAGATTGGCTTCGTACTCCATACGGTTGTCCCGCATATTGAAGATCTCAAACTCTTTGAAGCCACCGACTTTCGTGGCTTCCTCCCGGGGTAAAGCATCGTGCCCTAATTCGTGAAGTAGCACGATGTTCTCCATAACCGGATGCAGATCATTTTTGACAAAGATGAAGCGATTACGCATCAAGACCTTATATGCTCCACGCTGTTCATTGAACGGATAATACATTACCTCGATTCCTAAGTCCCTTGCTATTCTGAGAGGATCACGGGTTCCGCATTGAGCAACGATGGAGTTTGCTTTTTGTACGATTTCCGAAGTGCTTACATACATCGGCTTCACCCCTTTTCAGTTTGTTCCTGTTTCCATTCTAACACACAATGTGTCCCATAAACGGGACTCAGTCCTGCTTGCCCTTAGAACGGTACTTCTTTGGGGTGTACTTTTTGTTTTTCTCTTTCGCAAGCCAATAGGCATCCATAATGGCTTGCATCATAACATCCATATCATCCTGTGCCAACTCACCGCCGGTAAACAAACCGGTTACTTCATCTGTGAGCTGTTGCGCTTGTTTGGCACCTCGTGCGCCGTACTGCTCCGCAGCCTGAGCAACGAGCATACCATCCGTACCGAGAAGCTGATCCACGGAAATATTAAGTGCCTTTGCCAGTTTCTCCGCTGCATCCAAGCGAGGACGAGAGGTTCCGCATTCGTATCTCTGTATGGTACGGGGGGAAACACCGGAAACCTTTGCAAGCTGCTCCTGCGTCATATCATTTTTTTCTCTCAGCCCTTTTAATCTGTCGCTGAACTTCATTATCAATTCCCTCCATAAGATTTCTATTTTTAGCAACACGACACTTTTTTCGTCACTTCTTATTGACACGACATTGGTGTCGTGCTATAATCTGAATCACAACAACGACATTTCTGTCGTGTTCATATGATACAACACGACACTTTGGTTTGTCAAGAGGTTTCGCAGAATTTCCAAGAAATAAGGTGATTTAGTTGAGCAGATCAATACTGCATTGTGATATGAACAACTTCTATGCCAGCGTCGAATGTATGCTCGACCCAGCTTTGAGAAAGTATCCGGTCGCAGTCTGCGGCTCGGTGGAAGAAAGGCACGGTATAGTCCTCGCCAAAAACTATGCCGCCAAAGCATTTGATGTAAAAACAGGCGATGCAGTGTGGCAAGCGAAGCAGAAGTGCAGAAACCTTGTTGTTGTGCCTCCGCACTTTGAGGAGTACATCAAATATTCCAAGCTGGCAAGAAGCGTTTACAGCCGCTATACCGATCAGGTCGAGCCTTA
>OGFF01001963.1_pt1 | contig 19400 bp, 27 predicted proteins | sample 1570751 | NCBI WGS metagenome assembly OGFF01 (sample SAMEA2581951, study PRJEB24529) | metagenome | biome: Human gut stool | place: China | collected 2011 | reverse complement strand
TTGCGTATGTCTATGAAAACAGCCTGATGAACGGTGTGTCAAAGACAACGTTTGCGCCGGGACAGAAAACCACCAGAGCCATGATCGTAACCATTCTCTGGCGGCTCGAGGGAAGCCCGGCAGCAAAAAAAGCATCCGGATTCCATGATGTCCCAGCAAGCATATACTATGCAGATGCTGTGGCATGGGCAGCGGAAAACGACATCGTCAATGGCTGCGGCGGCGGACGGTTTGCACCGGATGACGCGATTACAAGAGAGCAGCTCGCAGCAATTCTGTACCGCTACAGCCGCTATTGCGGCCAAAGCACCGCTGTGACCGCATCGCTTGAAGGCTTCTCTGACGCAGACAGCGTAAGCGGCTAATGTCGCAATGATGTGGACCGACCAGCTTATCCTTGAACAGAACAATCGTGTTTTTGCCGTTGTTGCCAATGCTGGTGGTGCCAGCAAATACAAGATATTCTTTTCCTTCAAATTCCCCACGAATAACCTTGAGCCACGCTTGTTTAGCAAACTGTTCGAGCAACCCAACACCAACGCCAATCAGGATACCCATTATAACGATAGCAACGCCTCTCGCTACAACATCATTAGGAATCACCTTGCAGACATAATTGAATAGGAGGCCGCCAACAAAGGCTCCGACCAAACCACCGAGGGAACAGAACAAGATTCTCTTCTTTTCGGGTTTGATCAAACCAACGGCTACACCGATAGTCTCAAGGGCTGAGTAGAACCAAAATAGATGCTTGCCCTCTGTTATCTTTATTATAGCTCTTATTGCACTGTTTTGTAATGAAAACTACACACATGGTCGCATTTAATATATCACTTCATTTTGCAGCCATTCTTATCTCTCAGTGTGTCCGCCATAACACACATGCGGTTCACTCCGGTTTTGGGGAGCGAAAGCATTACTTGCCCAACAAATGGAATGCCTGCGGTGTCCGTTCCTCCCAGAAGGCAGGCAAAAGACGCGGCTGCGCACAGATCCGGTTTGAGCAGTTCCAGTGAAAAGTCTGCCGTATACTGGCCGCTTGTATGTTTTCTGAGCGTTCCCTGCTGACAACAAGCAAAGTTGGCACTGGTGCTTCGGCCGCTCAGTCCAAAAATCAGACTCTCCTCTACGGGTTCAAAGGGACAAGAGAAGGTAACTGTTATGCTTTTTTTCTGATTGGATTCCAGATATACCGGCGCAGCATCTATCCGCCGAGTCTTTTGTGAAGCAAACATTTCAAGCGCATCCAAATCTTTGCATATTCTCAAATTATCTGTTTCACGAAGCAGCGTCAATGCATTCTCAACCTTACCACAGCGGATGAGGCTTCGTGCTTCGTTCTCCGCCCTTGCTATAGCCTCGCAGTCGGCGTTCCAAAGATCAGACAGAAGCTTACGGCCGTCGTCTGCGGTGTCACAATACAGCAGATCCATTGCATTTTGGTAATCACGGAATCTCTGCCAGACACTTCTTGAATATCCCATCTCTTCGGGTGCTGATAAATAGTGTTTTGCGGCTCGCTCAACAGGCTTTTCCATGGAGTTCAGGGCTTTCGGAAGTCCTGCGGCCGGGTGTGTCGGCATATAGGGAAGCTGGCAGGGCCGCCCAAGACAAGTCCATATTTTTGTAAACAATGCCTCATTGGAAAACTCACATACGATGCTGTCTACAGTGGAGCCGGTGCAAATGCGGCGGATACTGGAATAATGCGGAGAGCGCCCAGGGCCAACCCGTTCCGCGTCATCCGGCGTGCCCTCATAGTGTTCAGACATGATATTGCCTAATTCACGGGGTGAAACCTTATGGTTCGGGCGGCAAACAAAGGGCAGATCATTTGTTGTGTTCCCGCATTTCTGATGCATCAGCTTCTGAAGAGCGTGCTTTGCGCGCAATACATTATAAGGTTGGTGTTGTTTTTCCTCTATCGCATACGCCTTTGCAAAGTCAAAATCCTCAAAACTGCCATCCTGCCGGGGTTTATACCACCCTTTTTCTATGGCGTATTCAACCAGATCCGGCGAATAGTAGGCTTCCGGGAAGTCGTTGAGCCCGTGCAGTGTATAGTGATTAGGCATTACTGCCACCATATCGTCCGGAATGCGAACTGCCATATAATGTCGACCGCTGACGATCTGAATCATAAACGCTTCGTTCTTGTCTGCAAACGTGTAGCTTCGTCCGTCTGGCGCATATCCATATGTATCGACCATTTCGATAGCGATCTGCAGCGCTTCCCGCGCCGTCGATGCCCGTTCAGCTACTATGCGGCGAAGATTTCCCTCTATGCCGCCATTGCTCAGGCGAGACGGATCCCGTGTGTTCTCCTTTGAGACTTTACAGCTGTTACTTACAATAAGAATGCCCGCATCGTTGAAATAGGTATCTGCATTGGACAAGCCGTACATTCCTGCTTTCACTTCGACCCATAGATACCCATGTGTATGTTCAATCTGAGGGATCGACGCCCGCCCATTTTCAGCAGGGATCACAGAGCCTGCCTGCCAATTCATTTGCGGGACATCGCCGCGATAGACTTTGCAATATACATCGTCATCCTCGTTATGTGCGACAAGGACCTGGCCGGTCGTTGTCGCATTCTTTCCGGCAATCAATGTCATGCAGTTCCACGCAGAACGATCTGAATGATCACATACATGCTCAATAAACTCTCCGTCCAGCATTCTGATTCCTCCCACTGTATTTTGTAAAACCAATTTGCAAGTGCGCAGAGCACACACTATTCAGTCTCTTCTCTTATGGGGATACGCAGGATCGCGCAGGTGCCTTCACCAACTTTGCTGCGATAGCGTGCCATGCATGTTCATACTGTATACGGTGTCCACTATACGCTATATCGCCCGATATAATTAAGAGAATCTGTTCAAATGCACCAAGTTGATTAATAGAATCCGCGATTTTTTTAATTTGAAAACCATTAATACCATCTTTGTTTTTAATATGCATATCGCTAATATGAAGAAAAAGGATTTTCATAACACACCGCCTATTAAAACCATTTCATTCTTAGAATGCTCTGACTACATTCTACCAAATTCAACACGTATGCGCAACTCTAACAGTTAAAATCCCCGTTTTTAAACATTTTTATTTATAATGGTCACAGGCACAGTTTGGGCCACATATTCCACTCAATTGGCTCCCCACAAAAATTCCTTTGCAAAAAGCTCACGGTCAAGATTCTTAATTGATTGTCGTTCAAATTCAATTTGCCGTGGTTTGTCCTAAAATGTAAGCGCAACCGCATAGTCGCTGTAGGCAGCTAAAGAGGTCGTCCCTAAACGTTAGGACGACCTCCAAGCCGTTTTCTGCATATTGCAAGACAATTTTGCAGTAATACACGGTTTTACGTTGTACTCATAACTTTTTCTCAACTTTACACCCCTTCGCCAAAGATAATTGGCAATTGGTCATCACTATATAGTCAAATAAGCGGCGATAGAAATTCCCTTTTGCTGGAGCATTTCGGCAGCTGCGGATCCTACGGCTAGTCTCTAGCTTGATCCAGCTCTGACTGCGGCTGTTTTTAGGATACTTGATGTACTTTCCTGTGTGCAGCAGCGTCCGACCGTCAAAGCCCCAATCGATGTATCTGCGATGCGTGGCATGGTTGCCATAATTTATAATGTGCAGCAGTCCGTCACTCTTTTGAATGTCGCGAACGCGGCGCAGCCTACGCCGGTTTTTGCTTCTCAAATGCGATTCAGATGATTCATTCTCCACGAGCCCAGCGATCTTCTCTCTTAATTCGCTTTCGGTCATAAAGCCTTCTACTAGGCACGGTGCGCGTCACGGGCGATATACCGTACCAACTTCCGCGCTGTTTGCTGTGATATTCCTTCTGCGCTCGCTTGCTCTGCTTCTTCAGCGGTACCGTATTGATCACACTTCATCCCCCTCTAGTTTTACATTTGAATTACAAAGTGCGTTGTCATCTTGCATCCGGCTGCCATCTCTGATATTTTGTAATATCACGACCTTAAAGGAGGCAAGCAAAATGGGAATGAAAGCATACCCCGTGATCGATCTCATCGCGACGGGAAACAACATCCGCCGTCTGCGCATGGAGCGCGGCCTGACCGTCCGGGATCTGCAAAGCTACTTCGGCTTTGAAGAACCGCGGGCGATCTACAAGTGGCAGAAGGGCGAGAGCCTGCCCACAGTAGACAATCTCTATGCGCTCGGAACACTCTTTGAGGTTCCGATGGATCAGATTTTAGTTCCTGTTATAAAACTGCATATCGTCAGTGAGCAGCAGGCCGAGACCTGCTGCTCACATCATTTTCTCCACGGCTATTTTGGATACGGCAAGCGTCCGATGCAGCTTCCACCATTTGCTCCGTCTGCATTGCCTGCTGCGTGACAGGTCACACGTTCAGCTGCGCACACGGAAAAGATCAGCATTTGATCGTAATTGATTTCGTAATCAGCGAGTCAGGCTTGTACGCCTTACATATGGAGATGTCAGTTTGGATGCAGGAAAACGTGTGATATGGAAAAAGCGGTTTTCGCGGAAGAACGTCTGGCGAGGATGGAAAAGCGGAACGCTTCTTTTTTCTTCCATAAAAGCTCGTAGGGTGAGCCAAGCCAGAATATCTTTCTAAAAGTGTGCAGCGTTATCGTTCATCTGCACCTGAACCGGTATCCGCATTCTCTTGGCTTGCCGCATCCAAAATAGCCGGGCTGTGCCGGGGTATTATGCCCCGGCGTTTTCTGTATATATCTCGAATGCTTCAGCGAAGCTGGCATTCACATCAAAAGGCGGCGCATAGTCCACCTTCGACGTAACAAGGCACAGGTCAATTTTAGCGGAAGTCTCGTCAGCCCGCTGATTCAGTTTGCCGAGCGCAGCGCGGATGACCTTGCGGTCATAATTGATCGTCGTCACTCGCCGTACATCGCAGCGATAGGAGATCTGATTGCCCTCGGCGTTGAACCGGTAACCGGTGCCACCGTTTGGAATCGTCTGCTCGGAGCTGCGCAGATCATTCATCCGTTTGAACGTGCGGGCAATGCTCTGACGCGTCGCATTGAGGCTGACCGCGCTGTCCATGTCGATGTCCAGCTCCGTTTTTGCCTTGCGGATGGCGGCGAACAGCTTGCCTTTCTCGTCCAGCAGATACAGGAGGAAACGGGCAATGTCTGTAATTCCCTCATAATACTCCGTTTCCGGCATCGCAAGGACGGTTTCGTCCTCCGCTTCCGCCATGACCTTATGGCGCAGATAGGTGTTCTCCACCCGCGTGACGTTGGAATCACGGTCAAGGGTGCTCTGCGCTTCGTCCAGAAACGACTGGAGCTTGTTCTGGTAGCGGAACGCTTCTTTCAGATTCATGTTTTTTCACCTCTGGCTTGAAAATTTGTTTCTGTCCGTATTTTAGCTGCTGAAAGCCAGGAAGTCATGGAACTTGTGGTTCACCCTGCTGATCCAACGCGTAACTGCGCCGAAACGGGAATCGAGCATTTCACAGGCAAGTACATCATGTTTCTTCGCGCTGAGCAAGAGCCGCAGGCCTTTCCTCATACCATGTACAAAACGGCAGAAACTTTTCTCGATCCTCACTGGGCAAATTCATGTAGTCGATGATGTGTTCATTTGGAAACCAGCTTCCACAGTAGGCGGGCAGAACGCCCTCCGGCACGATCCCAATCTTTTCTTCTTCCGCCAGCCGGTCAGCCAGCATCTTTGCTTCGGCCAGATAAACGGGGATATTTGCTCTCGTCAGGGCGAGGTAGAATTTAACGGTTTCCATCGTTCGGTTCCACGCTGCTCCTGCCAGATACAGAAAATAACCGCGCATATCTTCCATTACCCGCAGATCGACATGCGTGGAGTTTCCGCCGCGGCAAACCTCCCACGGATGTCCGCCGCACCGGTCTCTATCGTGGAGCCATGCATGAAACGCCTCAGGGCTGTCCGCATCGATATCCTGCAATCCCTCGTCCCGGCCGTCGGCATGGAGCACATACTGCTCCTTCGGCGTTTTTCCGCAGCCATCATACTTGTTCTCCGCGTAACCCATGGCACAAAAGCGGAAAAAATCATTGGCTGTCATAGCTTGTAAGCGGTCTTTCATTGCAGCATAATTTTCTTCCTGTGCGGAGGCCCTTTCAATGAACTCCGCAACATCCGCAGGCGAGATATCCTTGAAGAAGTCGACTCTTGCATCCGGCCAGACATTCCAAAAATCCCTGCGTCGGATTGTTCCGGTTCGATGCTGGGGCGGCAGATTTTCACGGACAACATCGTTATACGTCCCGGCTTTCAGCATTTCAATGCAGCTCCTGACACCGTCGACAAGCCACTGGACAAACTCAGAAATTTCGCAGGGCCATCCTGCTGGTTCTCTGCGCTTGTCCTGAACGATCACATAACTGTGACGAACCGCGACAGCGCGGTATCCTTCCGCTTTGTCCTCGACGGCTTGGAAATGATACCATTTGACGTCCTCTGGGAACCAGCTTTTCCATGCATTCACGAATTCTTCTTCCGAGTCGTAATTACCCTCTGCGATTTCCTCCGCTGCATTGCCGAAATCCTCGATTGGTCCTCTTTCCGCACGAAGCCAGAGCGTTCTGACACCGTTCGGGGATTCCGGTGCGATCTGCTCCAACAGGGCAAACAGTTCATCAAGCAGTTTCTGACTTTTGTCGTCGTAGATACAGCTTGTCATACCAAAGTGGTCATTTCGCCGGAGCCAGCTGATATACCCATCTATTTTTGGCTGCGTCAATTTACCATGCACGTTTCTTCACCTCCAGTATCCTGTACGTCATCGTTTACGATTCTCTCCCATCTTCGCGCTTCCTCAAGGTCTGCCTCCGTATAATCAAAGGGAATCCTCCCAAGCCTGACCGTTTCCTTCAAAAAGAGAATCAACGCATCTTCCATGGTTAAGCCCTGCTTTGCCAGAATTTCCGAAGCGCTGTCATAAACTTCTTTTGGGAGCTTGACCTCAATCGTCACCAATTCCATCTTCGTCCTCCTTTTCCTCAAACAGCGCTCTGAACATATGAACGAAACTTCCAACAAGCTGCGGATATTCATAATAAATATGGCGGCACAGTCTCTTGGAGAGCTCCAAGAATCGGAGATCATCTCCAAAGTCAATGATGCCGTCGAGAATATGCTCGATCTGTTTTTCGCCGGTAAGGCGGCCTGAGATCACCTCGTCGACGGCATGGGAGTACTGCGTGTAGGCAAGGTCATATAACCCTTTGATCCGTTTTACAATCTCGTCAATCTCTGCTATGAGCTTCTCATAATTCTCCATTGCTGTTTTCTCCTGCGTTGGTTCCATCCTTCCGCGTTCTTTCGATCATGGGCGGCGGGTTCGCCTCCAACAGCTCATCCAGCGTCCGCGGCGTGTAGTTCATGTAAGCCATCATGCAGCCGACATTGACCAGTCTGCTTGGAATGCCCATCGTCCATTGTTCGTTCTTCCACTTCTCTACAAGCGACCATTCACGCGTATTATGTACATGCCCGTACAGCATGACTGCGCCATAATGCTGGTTCTTATAAAACAGAATCGGGTAATGGCTCAGAATCACCAACCGATTTTCATCGTTGATCTCTGCGTGCTGCTCGATGCTTTCCCAGTAAGGACGGAGATTTCCTTTCACACGGTCATGGTTGCCTTGAATCAGGTGCTTATGTCCGTTGAGCTGCTGCATGATCCAGATGCTGTTTTCTTCGTTTTTCCAGAACGCATCGCCCAGCACATAGACGGTGTCGTCCGCTGTGACCCGCTCGTTCCAGTTTTGGATCAGCACCTCGTCCATCTGCTCTGTGTCCGCAAAAGGACGGTCGTCGAAGTGAATGACATTTTCATGACCGAAGTGCATATCTGCAATATAGTAAATCATCGTGTTTCCGTATGTTCCTCCTTGTTTTCCTTCGTCAGGGCGTCTTCCAATGCCTGCTTCATCTCGCACCACGCGCCGCCGCAGCCATCGGAGATCTTGCCCATGATGATTTTGAGAAGCGTGGTAATGCACGCCGGAGATAAGATCGGCGCAAGCTCCTTCACGGTCTGAGCTGTTTCTGCCAAGTCGGAATCGTCGACCTCGGAAACATACCGCACAGCGTTTTTGACCATGACCTCCAGTTGCGTCAGCTCTGGCACTTCAAATCATCTGGCAGGGCACAGGACGTAGGACTTGCCCGCATGGTCGATGATCAGGGCAACATTCTCTTTTGCCACTCGTTCCAGAATGGCGTCCATGTTCTCTCCAAACTCTTTGGACGTGATATGCTCCATTTCAGAAACTGCCGGTAGTTTTTTCATGCTATGATCCTCCGTTATCTTTTGAACTGTTCATCTGACTCAAAGCTACGGAACAGGAAATGCATTTTATCGATTCGCTTGTCCGTATGCCAGTGTCCGCAGAACCACGCTTTGTATTGAATGGATTCCTCGATTGTGTCAAGCCATCTCTCGGTGCTGTCGTCCACTGTACGCTGATCAATGCCGCCAAGAAACATCTCCGTTGGTTCATATTTGAATGGACAGGTATGGGACAGAACAATGTCGAAGTGTTTCTCGCGAATCCGCTGCTCAACATAAGCTTTAATCTCCGGAGATGGCTGCTCGTCCGGCCACCAGCTCCAGCCTCGACTTAAACGGTAATACTTATCTACGCTGTATGCACCGCCAATTACGAGATACCGCAAACCGTTCATCGTATAGATCTCACCGTCCTTGGCAAAGACCAGGTTCGGATATTCTGGCTGCAGCCATCCCTTGCCTCCGCACCATTCGGTTTCAATATATCCAGAAATATTGACTGGCCGCATTTCGTGGTTCCCGTGAATACAGAGAAATCTGGTGCCGGAATCGTTAAGCCATTGCTTCATCAGATAATCTTTTCGCCCGTTATAATAGTTTGCGCCCACATCTCCCAGCAGGACGATTACGTCCTCCATTGTGGGATGTACTTTGTTTATAAAATCTGCAACGCCATTGACATTCCCATGAATATCGCCTGTGAAAAAGATCATAAAGCATCACCTCTCTGTACATGTCATACAGGTAAGTCAAGCTCTCCTTGCTTACTGCTATCCATCGTGCTGCATTTCTGCTTCTTCAGAATTGCCGTATTGTGGTTCCTCAGAATAGAATACCTGCATATCATCCAAGCGGAGACAAGACAGCCTGCCGAGAACGCCTGACCACGGATCGCCTGTTTCGGGGAGCATACAACCGCAGTCGATACCGATCCAGCTCTTTGCATCCCATATTGCCATAGGGTTATCATACTGGAAATGGTAGGTTGGCGTATGCCCAAAGATGACTGTCCAGCCTTCTAAAACAGGGAATCTTTCAAATCGCATCCAAACTGCAAAATCACGCGCACTTTTGTATTTGTAGCTGTAGATTTCGTATAAGTTCATAGGTGCCGCGTGCGTCAGGATGTATTGCCTGCCGTTCACCGTCAGCTCCGCATTGACTGGCAGCTTGTCCAGATATTCGAAAATCTCTTGGCGAATGGCTTTCTTTACGCGCTTCATGTAGTTGTGCGTGACCTGACCTCCATTCCGATACCACAGAGCTTGTTTGCGCTCATAGTAGTATTCTGGCCATTCCTCATCTTCTGGGGGCGGGTAGTAAAGTGCGTTCATCATCATAAGTTCGTGGTTGCCCAGAAGCATTTTGACATTTGGCATCGCCATGATCTGGCGTAAGAGCTTGATGCCGTCGGGGTTGCGGTCTATCACATCTCCAAGGACATAGAGCGTGTCCTCAGGCTGCAGGTTGATTTGCTTCATGACGGAATCAAAGCGCCGCTTCTGCCCATGGATATCTGACATGACATAAATCATGGTGTTCCACCTCCTCCTTCGCAGTACAAACATTTACCACACTTTTGGGGAAATAGCTACCTATAAAATCACAATTCACAGATAATAATTCTGACTGACGTTTCCGGTGACCAGTTGTTTATCCAATGCGGGATAGTCTGCTGAAAAAAGCTGATCTGGTCTTGAATTTTGAAGACTAGCTCTTTCAATAAGGTCTTTGAAATACATTTATCGTCTTCATTTTTAACCGGCTTTTGAAGCAACGCCTCTAAATCAGCAAGACTTCCCCAAATGAAGAAATCCCACGCGCCAAACGAGCTGCGCTTGAATGCCGGATTTTCCGCACAAATGATGTCCTGCGTCGAAGCCGCCAAATCCGAAAAGCGGATCCGCTTTTTAAGAAGCGCTAATTCATCATATGGGCTGGAAAGAATATCCCGCTCAGGTGCGGTATGTAGATAGCGGTGTTTGAGTTTTCCACTTGCAGATCGGTGCCACTGGTCGATATTGAACCATTGACCATCGGAACAGAATTCTACCGTATAGCCGAGCCATTTGCCCATGTGATACGCCTCCGCAGGGACTTTATACCTCTCCCGGTGTGATATTGTAAATGTCTTTTTGCATGTGTTCTTTATAATCTCGTCCTTTGTAGCTGGGCGAAACGAAGTACCAAAGTGGAACGTGCATCTGCAGACAAGCGCATCCTTGTTCCGCGATTCTTGTATCGCCAGATGTTTTGCAATATCGCTTATTTTCGATTTCGTCCAGCGTTCTTCTATCATGGTGCCCTCCTAAATATCAGCCATCTCCAAAGATGTCATTGCAAAACTCCGAATAGTCGGGGTCCGGATTCTCTGGGAACAGCTCCCAATCTCGCTTAGCGTCCTCTTTGGTCTTGAACTGCTTTTCCGGTTCAGCTAATCGATTCCAGAAGCTGAATGGGTTTCCGGTGAGAATGCACGGGAATCCCCAAAGCATTGTTCCGACATGATTCCACCTGCCGATCGTTCCGGTATACTGTAGTCTTGAAAACATAGCTTTGGTTGCACGGCAGTATTCCCCGTCGCAGGCAAGCCAGAGATGTTCGGATTTGACTTTGTCACAGCGCATATAATAAGGTTTGTCCCATGTGTTGGTATGCGTCCATTTGTAGTTTTCCAAAGTGACGGGTTCCCTGTGGAGTAACTGCGCAGGGACTAGGAATGGTACCTTCCTGTATGCGATAGAATGGCTGAGATCCTGATGTCCTTCTTCGAAGGCTTGGAATGTAAATAGCAACTCCTTGAATTGCTTCTTTAATTTCTCATCATGTGCGAGTTCTCCGAAAAAGCAGCGAAGATCCTCCAACGTACCGTAATAGTATTTTCCAAAGCTGGTAAAGGCAGCGGCAAAATAATCGTCCAGCTCCAGTCGGTAATATGTGGGTTCTACTTTTACGCACATGCGCAACACCTCTCGTTTTCTCCATCTCTGATTGACATTCTTCGAGGACGCGTGAATTGACGATGCTTTGCCATCCATTCGGACTAAATTGGATTATACCATCATAGAATAAAGAAATCTCGCAAAAGCCAAAAACGTAGTTGTTTTTGGCGAAAATATAATCGTTTTTGTACGCAACAGACCACAGGTCAATCTCTTAACCTGTGGTCTGTTGCTATTTGATATTCAGTTGGTAAAATGATTACCATTCACCCTTGGAGAGAAGATGTTGATGCGAGCGAAGAGCTTCTTTGGCTGCTTTCAGCACATCCAGCAGAACATAGGTTTCATACGGAGAGCAGTTTGCGAAGATCCTTTGTGCTTCGATGTTGGGCATCTCCGTCACACTGGTGAGTTGCCTGCTCAGGAGCGTATCAGTCGACACCTCCAGTGCATTTGCGATGCTGACAAAGGTTTCGAGACTCATGACTTTTGTTCCGCATTCAAGGTAGCTGATGTAACCGGCGGACTTGTCGATCATAGCAGACAGCACTGCCTGAGAGATGTGCTTGCTCTTTCTGATTTTTTGGATTCTTTGGCCAAGGACAATGTAATTGAGTTGCATAAGGATACCTCCTAAAAATTTTGGCAACCCAATTATATTGAAATCGCTATTTTATAGCGGAACGATTATATAAAACCAATCTTCGCATGATATATACTAACTTAAATTATAGTTAGCAGATTATATCCGGCAAGGAGGAGGTGAGCTGATCATGTATGAACAATCGGATTTGGCGCTGATCGGCTCACGCATCAAGGCGGTTCGAACCGGTAAAGGAATGAGTCAGGCAGATTTGGCGGTCAAGGAATCTGTGTCACTGCCGTTGATCAGCAACATCGAACGCGGAAAAACGAGAATGCAGCTCGAGACTTTCGTTAAAGTAGCAGAAGCACTTCAGGTATCTGCGGATCATTTGCTCCGCGCAGATGTACCGGAGGTGAAGACGATTTATCAAGGAGAATTTGCCGAACTTCTCGAAGACTGCTCAGCCAGTGAGATGGAAGCTATTTTGAACATCGTCCGTGAGGTAAAGGCCTCCATGCACAAGAAACAGAACATGGATTGATTATCGGGTTGGTTGACCAATCCGATAATTTTTTTCCCATTTACATACCATAGGTCAGGATGTTGACCTATGGTATCTTCTTATTTTTAAGCGTTTTCCCTATAATTCATCCAAAAGGGCTGACCCCAATACCGGAGGAAAACATGGAAAACACGGAGCTGCTGCCATTAGGCACCGAACAAGGACGCGAAGAGACTGAATATTCCTCTTTTGACCTGTGTCTGGGAGAAAGCTTTGTTTCTCCACTTGTAGAGCAACACAGGCAGTGGTTGAAAAGCATCCGCCATGAGACACCTAGCCCTAAGATTCCGTTCAAGGTTGCAGTGTATATTCGCTTTTTTAATCAGACGAAATATGGGGACGAGGAATATCTCGAGCGTAACAAAGAGGTCTTTCGTGCTACGTTGGCGCAGTACACGCGCTCCAACGCGCGGTTTTTATGCCTTTGGGGGGCAGCGTCCCTACTGGGACGCAGAAAAGCCGACACGCGGGCGCGTGTCGGCTGACAGCTTGCAACAAAGGTTTACCCCCGCAGGTTTGACCTGCGGGGGCTTGGGATATGCTCCTGCGGGAAGCCCATTGCGCAATCGAGGAAGTGTCCAAACTCGTGCAGGACCGCGCTGGCTTCGGAAACATAAATTCGCTTTTCTGTGTACACCGCCGCGCCGATGCAGTTTACGCCAAGCTTGCGGCTGAGATTCGTGAGGTACTCTGTGCCGATCACGAACGTCCAGCCGTTTTCGTTGAAAGCGTCGAGGATTGGCTGTGGAACCTTGCAGAGTTCCAGCAGGAATGCGTTCACATTCCACTGCGTCAAATTCTCCACTACAATCGGCGTATCGGGCGGCGTAACGGTCAGCGTCTGCGTCAGGACGGCATGAAGAAGCTGCGCGGCTTCAGCTCGTGTGACGAGTTCCGCTGCGGTCTTGTTTTCAGCACAAAGGCCAAGCTCTTTGCCGACGCGCAGGGTGTTTTCACTGGGAGAAAGCCAGTCAAGGCCGTAAAGCGTCGCATCGTAGAGCGGGATTCCGGCTGCCGCGAATGCAGTCCGATAGAGTTCGCCGCGGCAGATAAAGCCGTTTTTATCCCAAACCGCAGTCGGGTCTAACCAGCTGCTGTAGACGGCAATCTGGACAGCATTCGCCCCCACTTCCTGCCATGAAACGCCTTCCGGCTCGGTGTCAAACGCGCGGCAGAGCATCGTCGCCCACTGGCTGACCGTGATCTTCTCGTTCGGTGCGAATCTGCCGGATGCCGTCCCTCTCAGAATGCCAGCGTCGGCAAGATATGAAACGGCTTCCGCGTAAGTTGCTTTCTCCGACACGTCCGTAAAGCCTGTGGAAAAAGCAAAAACCGGTACCGTCAGCAGCATCGACAGCACCAGCAGAATGGATATGAACTTGATTTTTCGCATAGAAACATCCTTTCTTAGATTCAGATTTTTCTTTCTGTATTGGTTCTCAGCTAGAGTTGACCCTTCAAGCTGCGCCGTGGTGTCGCGGCGCTGGTGACAGCAAACACGCGGACGTTCCCCTTGGCGGGGAGCGTCCGCGTTTGCTATTTGACCTCATTTATAATGTATAAATTTGACGTGCAGCTTCCGTTTTCGCGGTGCCGGCGCTGGCGCTGGATGTATCCGGCACGTTCCAGATCGTTCAACGCCCTTTGCACTGTGCGCGGCGAGAGATGCAGGTCGCGGGCAATGGTTTTCACACCCGGCCAGCAGCTTCCGCCGCCTGCACGGTCACGCAGGTACATATAGACTGTCCGCGCCCGGTGCGGCAAATCAGGATCGGCGTAAATTTCACCGAAGAAGCTCATTTGTCGCCATAGCTGCTCATATAGCCATCCGCTTTCGGCGTTGAAACCGACTTCGGCTGGGAATACAGATTTTTCTTGATATTCATCAGCAATTCCTCCTTTCCCGCGTAGTAAACCTCGCGCTGGGCGCGTTCCGGTGTCTGATATGGTTCTTCAAACTTGATTCCCCATTTGAAATATAATTGCAGCTTGGTACGCATCGGGTGTGTGCCGGTTTTCATGACAACGAAATCACCCTTCGGGAGACTTTTCAGTTCATCTGGCGATAAAAGCGCACGCTCTGCCATCTGCAGGCTCTGGCTGTTGCTGTCCTTTCCCTTACTGATGGAGCCGGTAAGGACTGTCCGGCTGCCGAGGGCTTTGGACAGCGTCTCCGCTGTCTGACTGTTCGGCGCAAAGCCGCCGAAGATCGTATCCTGACAGTTATCGGCTATGATCTCCGCGCCCTCTTTTCCGTAATTCTTTTCGAGCTGCGCGAGACTCTGGATGATCGGCACGAGCGTCAGCTTGCGGCTTCGGCCTGCGGAAAAGAGCGGCAGAACGTCAAAGGGCGGCATCGTACCGAATTCGTCGCAGTAAAATACCACGCGCTTTTTTAGCTTGCCGTCGTTATCGTTTGCAATAGAAAACAACTCACGCGACAAGTTTTGGATCATAAGTCCTGCCATGAAGTGTTTCGTCGGGTCTTCCTCCGGGATGATCAGGAAGATCGCACACTTCTCTGATGCAAAGTGCTCCGCGTCGATTGGACTGTCATAGCAGAGCACCTGTTCCTGCTCGGAATCGATGAATGAATTCAGGCGGGAAAGCACCGTGGACATGACGGAAGCCATGCCTTGTTCGGAGGAACTGGTTGCTGCGGTCGCCATCCAGCCTGCCTTATGCGTATCCGGCAGGCTGTCTATCAGAACCTGAAATCCATTCTTCTTGCCCATGGGAGCCATCAACTCCTTCATCAGTTTGAACACGGACATGATGTGCCGCTTGTCATGCCCCGCACTGTCCGGTGGAATGAACTCCGACAGCGTCATGATCACGGTTGCCAGCACGCCCTCTGCTGCGTCATAGAAGTACGAATTCTGTCCACGATCCTGCTCGTCGCCGCCCGGATTGACGATGGTTTTGGCGAGGATCTTCGCATATTTTTCTGCATTCGCCCGTGCTGCAAGGTTGTCCGGATGCTCACGCGCCACGTCCATATAGCGGTTGACCAGCGTCATCAGATTGTTTCCATCCGAGCGGATCGGGTTGCGCAGGTCGACCACTGATACGCGATAGCCATAGTACTTCTGCGCGATCCTTCCGCAGTTGCGCGCGAGGTCGCCCTTCGTATCCAAAATCAGGAAGCTCATACCACAAGCGCAGGCAAATTCAATATTGGGATATAGGAAGAATGCAGTCTTGCCGACACCGGATGCGCCGATCATGAGGCAATGCACATCGTCGCAGTCGACCAGCGCATCGAGCTGCTTGCCGCGCTGCGTACTGCCGAGAATCATTCCCTGTACCTCCGGCAAGTTCTTTCCCGCGCGCCAGCTTGCAACATCAAACGGCACGCTGGCATACGATTTTTTGATCTCCTGCGTGGGCGCCCAGCGCGCGGTTCCGTGCTGTCCGTCGCCCACAGTTTTGGATTTGATGCCGTTCAGCGAGTAGTTGTTCGTGAGAACGGACAGCAGAACGATAAACAGCACGATCACCACGCCGACCGCGATCAGCGGTACTACAGACTCAGGCATGGGACAAGTTCCTCCTTCTGCGTATCCGGTTTCAGCATCTGCATCACCGGAATTGGTGACGTGCCGCAGCAGGCTACATAGCTGTGTTCCTGCCACTGCCGTGGGTTCATGGAGATATACGAAAGCATATCAATGGGCGCTTCAAAAACATAAAGACTCCCGTCCGTGCCGTTGTAATGAAAACTGTAACGCGGATCGCTGGACTCGACGTTCAGGCGAAAGGCTTTTCCGAAGCTGTTCGTGCTGCGCAGATGGGCGTGTCGCGGGCAGCCGCCCTCGTCTGTCCCGATGAAGACCGCGTTGTGATGCGCTGCGTCCTCGTAGAGCAGTTTTCTGCGTGCGAAGTAAGAAACCACGTCGGCATCCAGCCCGTGTGTTTTAAGAAGGTATGCAAACACGCGGTGCATATTCGCGTTTGGAACGGGCGGTGCGAAAGGCTTTAGTTCGACCGACTCCTGCTTTTTCGCCTGCGGATAAACCGGCTCCATGCTCTCACCGAGCAGCATGGACATGGCCTCGACGTAACTCTTGCCGTAATATTTCTGAACAAAGCTGACCGCGCGGCCGCCTTCGTTTGACGCATGGTCGAACCACTCACAGCCGTGCACCGTAACGCTGTGGTCGCTGGCAAGCCGCTTTTCCTGTCCGGATTTGATGAGTTTTTCGCCTTGGCGGAGAAGAAATTCTTCAAGGTCAACGGTCGCTGCGCGTTCCTTTTGTTCTGGGGTAAATGCAATATATTGTGCCAAAAATGCACCTCCTAGGATTGCAGCTAAATTCAGTTTTCTGGTTTATTTCAAAATATAGGTTGTATTTATCCTACTTTTGGCGTATACTATGGATGAAGGGAGTGATTATTATGATGGTCAACACAAATAATCTCGTTTCGCTCACGGAGGCAAACCGCAACTTCTCCAAGGTCGCACGGCTGGTCGACGAGCGAGGCTCCGCTGTGATTCTGAAGAACAACGCACCGCGCTATCTGGTTATCGATTTCGCGCAGGCTGAGCGCGTACAGGAGGCAGCCGACGACGATATCATGCGCATATCCAGCCGTTTGATCGCACAAAACCGTGAGGCGTATGAGGAGCTTGCAAAGTGATCATTCTTTCTGAACGTCAGATCGTTCTGCTTCATGACCACCTGATCCATGAGACCGGCGGCACACCGGGTCTTCGGGATGAAGCGCTGCTGCAATCTGCGCTGGCCGCTCCGTTTCAGAGCTTCTCTGGAACAGATGTCTTCCCATCGCTTCAGCAAAAAGCTGCAAGACTGGCATACGGTCTTGTCAGCAACCATCCGTTTATCGATGGGAACAAGCGGATCGGCGCACACGCCATGCTGGTCTTTCTTGAATTGAATGGGATCGTTCTTGAATATTCACAAAACGAACTGTCAGACCTGTTTCTGTCTGTTGCTGCAAGCAAGCAGAACTATGAAGATATCCTGCGTTGGCTGCTGCTTCATGAACAGAATGATTGACACGATCATCGAACGGGTGCCGCGAACAGCTTACACCGTAAGGTCATGGGTGTAAGCTGTTTTTTACTGCATATTTTGACTGTAGCCCTGTACCTGCTCATGATCGTCTTGCTTATGCCCCAGTGCCAGCCGCTTCTGCATGAGCTTTTTGCGGCGTTTGGAGTCAATACGGATGCCCATTGGATTGCTGGGCGGTGCGGCGTTGTCGCGGAAAACTTGCCCCATCTGGTGGAGCAATCTGATGGTTGAATCCAGAAGATATTTGGCTGGAAGTGAACTGCGTCGGTCCTGTTCCGCAGATGTTTTCTCATCTGCAAGCGCTGGATTTGCAGAAGTATCCGATGAAGATTCAGTCTCCGAAGCTACTTGTGCCTGCTCCATTTGCTGCCGCAGCTGCTCCGCTGTTTGGATGATGGCGTTCTTGATCGCACGAAATTCTTTCTGCTGCGAGAGCGGATGATGCTGCCGGGGCGTGCTTTTATAATAACCCTCCAGCGTGTCGCGCAGGCCGTTCCACGCGGCATAGTACGCTGCCACCTCCGGTATCGTTTCAAGCTCGTCCACGATGGAATCCACCAACTCCTTCAGCGGCTTTTTGAGGTAGCCGTACTGCTTTTTGCCGCTGACGGAAGCCAATTCGTTTGCCAAGTCCAGCAGTTTTTGCTGAATGGACAAGGGTGATTCTGTGATATGCTCTATCTGGTCAACGATGCGCTGCATGGTCGCTCGCGCCGCTTCGGTGACATCTTTGTAAGCGGCATCCTTTCGGATATACAGATTTTCAAGTTCAGCCTGAAAGATTTGATTGGTCATGACAGACCGCAGTTTTACAACGTCTGTCCGTTTCAGAATCGCTTTTTGATCTGTCCACAGCATCATGTGAATGTGTGGGTGCGTGTCTGCGTCATGGTATGCCGCGTACCAATGCAGGCCGGACGCCGGCACATGAAACGCTTCCGCGAACTTTTGCTGCTGGGAGATCAGTAGTTTCTGCCACGCGGCAGCGCTGTTGTACCCAAGGCGCTCCGCGTCCTCTCGATGGAGGGAATAGATGATCGTCCAGACGTTGCCCTCATGGGCAGTCAGATCGCGCATGGCTTCGTCCAAATCGGCAGATTCTTCTCGTCCAAAGAGGCCATGTGCGCCATGCTTTTCCGCGCCGGGGCGCGTTGCAATGTAGCGCAAGTACCCGTTTTCAGATTGGATATTTTGTATATGCGCGTCCAACGCAGCAACAATAAGCGCCGACGCATTGTGCAGCGTCGGCGCTTGCTTGTAGTCCTCGTATTCAAACGAATCCAGCATATCTGGGAAGTCTTTGAGCAATTTGGAGACCATCTCTTTTTGTTTTTCGGATGCCGGCCCTTTGCCGGTCAGCACTTCCACACCTTCGCGCGTAGCGATGTATTTCATATAGCCGCCTGCGCTTTTTCTCCCAAGAAAGCCGGTTTTCTGGATCAGCCGCGCCATGCGTTACAACCGTTTCTGCTGCCGCAACACCTCTGGAAACGAGATCTGTCCATTCGTCCGCAGTACCTCCTGATAGCTTTTTCCGCGCATCTGCTGGTACGTCTGCGCGTCAATATCCGTGTCCGAAGCAAGAATGTGATTGCAGACGTTCTGCTCGACCGCCTGCTTGAGAAGCAGTTTACCGATACGATCCCCGAACATACTGAGGATGGCCTCCAGCGTTTCTCCGAGGATCTTCGGCAGGAAGTCGCCTGCATATTCACTTTGCAGATAGCCGCAATAGAACTGAATTGCTTTGTCAATGAAGTCATTTTGCGTCGTGCAGCCGTCCAGCTTGTAGTGGTACTGCACCTTGCCCCACGTCGCGTCATCCAGCCAAACGGAATGGCGGCGTTTTTCCTCTGCTTTTATGGCGTTCACCCCCTTCAAAAACAAAAAGCGCCAAAATAGTGCCTGCAACAGCGGCACAATTCCGGCTTTCCCGGAAAATCAGCGCCAATCCACTTTTCA
>OGFF01001950.1_pt1 | contig 19522 bp, 9 predicted proteins | sample 1570751 | NCBI WGS metagenome assembly OGFF01 (sample SAMEA2581951, study PRJEB24529) | metagenome | biome: Human gut stool | place: China | collected 2011 | reverse complement strand
CCGCAGCCGCCGAAGCGGTGCTTAAGCCGTAAGGCGGGAATTGTGCGGTGTTGCCATAAGGCTGCGGAACGGTCAATCCCGTTCCCTACAGCATTTTTTCAGCATGTGGCTAATGATACAGTGCCCTATCGTGCTTTTCATCCGCTCCCCCCCACCCCAAAACAAAAGGCATGTGCCCCCTTATCTCTATCATAAGGTGGGCACATGCCGTTACATTATCATGATTTTATCACGCCAAAGTCATCAGGCAATGCAGCCATCGGCAAAGCTGTTGCGCTTGGCTTTCTCTTTCTGCTGGTTGCGCTTGGCGATGATTTCTTTGCTCAGGCCAATACGGTTGGTCTTGAAGTGGAAGAACGGGCGTTCCGGTACGGTGAAAATCTCCACCGGACGCATGTAACGTTCCGGCAGGCAGGCATTGATCTTATCGCGCACATCGTCCAAGGTGTAGCCATCTTTGAGCTGGACGTACAGGTACGGCAGGAAGCAGCCCTCGTGCTCATCATCCGGCACGATAACAAAGAACTCGTCCTTGATACCCTTGATGTCGGCATCGGCCACGATGTTCTCCAGCGGCTGCACCATCAGGTCGCCGCCGCCAAAGCGCGGGGATGCGCCGCGGGTCATCGTGTAGAGCACACCGTCCTCGGACATATAGCCGATATCGCCGGTGTGCAGCCAGGTCTTGCCGTCTGCGTGGACCTGCAGTGCCTTGGCGGTTGCTTCGGGGCGGTCATAGCCCAGCATCACGCCGGGGCCCGTCATGCAGATCTCACCGGGGGTATTGTAGGTCAGCTCTTCCTGGGTGCCGGGCTTGAAGATGCTGATGACGCTGTGGATCATCGGCACACCAACGTTGCCGTCACGCACCGGGAACGGAGCCATGGGCAGAGTGGCGTTGGAGCCGGCCTCGCTGCTGCCGTAGCCGGCAGTAAAGCGCAGGTTGCAGTTATGCTGCTTGAGGAACTCCTCAACATTGCGCAGCTGCTTGTTGTTGAATGCCTCGCAGCCGGCGCCGATGGCCAGCATGTGGGACATATCATAGTCAGCCGGAAGACGCTTGCTGCGGCGGATAACCTCCACAAACATGGGGATCAGGGGCCAGTTGTTGGGGCGGTAGCGCATCATTTCCAGGTCAACATCGTACACATCCACAAACGGATCCAGAATGAGCAGCATACCGCCGGCCAGGGGCAGCAGCATCATGGAAACCACAACAGCGATCAGAGCCGGGGGCAGGATGGTCAGCAGCCAAGTGGGGCGGAATTTATCCGAAGAGCCATAAAAGTTCATCTGGGTCAGCACGCCGATGATGCTGTGTGCAGAATGGATGACCTGCTTGGAAGGGCCGGTGGAACCGCTGGTGTAGGCGCGCAGCAGCGGGCGGTCAATGTTGACAGGAGCGGGCACAAAGCCGCGAAAACGCTGGCCCATGTTACAGAAATCAGCCCACATCATGGTATCAGAGCCACGGGCGGGAACATCCGGATACAGGGCATCCAGGGAATGCTGCAGGTAAACCGGCATAGCGGAGCGGTCGCCGCTTTCCAGAGCGGGAACGATAACATAGGTATTCACGTTGGTCTGCTCACGGTAGGCTTCGATTTCGGCCTTGGAGAAGAAGTCGTGAACAAAAATCACCTTGGCATTGGCTTTCTGAACAGCTTCAATGTTTTCTTCCAGGGTGTTGTCACGGCACAGCAGCGAAGCGCCGATGCGCTCGGCTGCCAGCAGCAGATAAATGAATTCCGGCACAGAACGCAGGAACACGGGGATCTGGTCCCCCTGCTTGATGCCAAGCACCTGCAGAGCGCGGGCGGTGGCGTCCACTTTACGGAACACGGTACCCCAGGTGATATCCACGCCATAGTAGTGCATGGCAATCACGTTAGGATCTGCAGCGCGCACGGAGAGGTACTGCTCCACGGTGCAGGCCGGAACCTGGATGCCGCGCAGAACATCCGGATAGAACTTCATCCAGGGGCGGTCAATGCTGGGCTTGCCAGTCAACATCGCGTTTTCATTCATTGCAATTTCCTCCAAATGTCTTTCCCTTATAGTTGCAAGGGACTAAATTATCCAAATCAAATCACGCCAAACCTTTATGGCGCTTTCCCCTGCTGTGCACATCGTTGCACAGCGTCGCCGAACCATAATGCTATAATTATCTTCGGTGCTGAACATAGTATACCATTCCTGTTTACGGAAAGCACGAGAATCCCATGGCACAAATTTCCAGAAATTGATTCCGCATGATTCACTTTTTTCACATGGATTTTCACGCTTTGGCATGGAGTTTTCTTGCAATTTCATTTTCCTCGGTGCAACAAAAGCCCCAGCTACCGCAGCAGCCAGGGCTTTATGTTTATGCGTATGTATGTTGTATTTTTAGATTTTGTTCATCCAGTTCTCTTGCAGTTCTTCCATTTCATCACTTTTGGCGCGAGTAATCAGATGGATTCCCTGCAGGACATGATGGATGTGCTCCGCAATGGCGTTGCGCTCTTTTGTCACGTTCTGGTCATCCAAATTCCAGACCTGATCAAAATATTCACTCAGGCGGTCTTCCATCACACTGTTGTTGACCATTGCAATCCGGTTGATGGGGCAGTTGTTATCCAGCCGAAGATACGATGCAGCGCCAGAAAGGAACATATTGGGGTCCGCCACATACTGGAAATCGTTCACAATGCGGCCGCTGATCAAGCGGAATTCAAGTTTTTCACGCTGCTTGCAAAGCTGCAGCACATAGCTGATGCACCGGCTGCGCTGATCCGGGGTAAGGTTGACCTTGTAACTGAAAAAGTCCAGCTCGCCGGAAACCGCCATGGAGGAAAATGCAGCTTCATAAATCAGGATGCGGATGTTTGTTTCCTCCACCACACCTTTGGCAAGGTTGTGTACGCTACGCAGCTCCGCAGGGGTAGCACCCAAAAAATCTTTCAGCTCGGCCTCGTGGGCGGTCAGGATCTCTTCAAACAAGTCATCCGGCAGCAGAAGCTCATTCAGGTGGCCGAACATCCACCGCAGATTGGAGGCCAGCAGCGTGTGCATATAGTCGTACTGGCTGATCAGCTGGCGCATGCTGGTATCGCGGAAAAGCTGGTCATCCCGCACGCAGAGCTTGGAGAAGTTATCATACAGGCTTTCGCAGTTCTGCGGATCCTCGGTGGCGGTAACGGCAGCGCAGCGGCTGTGGCTGACCAGCAGGCCGGTAATGGCAAAATCGCCCTTGACCACAAACACCGCGCGCCCGGCAGCCGCGGTGCTGCCAAACAGCTTGAAATGAATATGGCTGAAGTTGGTCAGCACGTTAATAATGAGCGCGGCATCATAGATGGGGTCCCATTTTTCGCGGCTGATATCGATCATCAGCTTGAAATAGACGTTATCATAGCAGCGCTGGTCCACCAGCTGGCCGTTTTGCAGGTTGGCAACTTTCAGGCGGTATTCGCGCGCCATTTCCATCAGGTCCATCACAGCCACAATGTCCAGCTGGCTGACGCGGCGCAGCACGGGGTGCGCCATTTTGGTCAGGTATTGCAGCATGTTCAGCTCGGCCCAAAAGTCCGTATAGGGGCCAATGCGCGCCTCGCCGCTGTCCAGCTCCTCTTGCAAATAATCATATTCAGCAATCAGGTTATCATAAATGGCGGCTTTCAGGTCACTGGGGATGCTAACGCTGTATTCCCGCAGCAGCAGGTTACGGCCATCATCGGTGGCTTCATCCACCACGCAGGCACTGATGCCCTCCATCACGCGCTTTTCAGTCTTTTTGGCAGGCAGCATGCGGCCGCTGACCCATTTGCTGATATAGGAAACATCGTATTGCAGGCGCTTGGCCAGGGTATAGTTCTTGACCTCCGCAACTTCTAGCAAATGCTCCAGCAGAATACTGAATCTATTTTTATCATCCATTGCACCAAATCCTCTTCACCCATTTAGTTTGCACTTTTCTTTCATTCTATTATACAAGTTCCATATTTCGATTGCAAATTCAAATGATAACAGGTAAGGAGAAAACGAAAAAAATATATTAAAATCTTTCACAATTCGCAGCCGCATTCTTTGGCATCCATGCCAGTTTGTTGCTTTTTTGTTGTTTGAACTGACAAAGTTTGTTTGTTCCGCTTGTGATATCCTCCAAAAATTATACTTCGCGCGCCATATTTACCAAATTTGGCCGCAGCTTTTTAGTAGGTTTTGCCCTTGCACCGGCCTGATGTGTTCGCCATGTTTTTGTGTGTTGCCTTTATTATGCGGGTAAGGTAAATTGCGATTTTTTAATCGTGTACTATTTCTAGCTTTCGGCGGGGTGGGGTCCCCCGCCCTACTGGCCTGGCAAATATTTCATCGAACCTATGCCCAAAAATACAAAAATGCCGCAGCAGACTGTTACATCTGCTGCGGCATTTTTATTTAGAGGTTAATGGGCTGGTTACAGCTCATTGTTCGGCTGTGGGATTACTGCAGAACGCCGGTGTTCTTATCGAAATGATAAGTGCGGCCATCGATGACTGCATCGCCCTTAGCCATGGTGCCATAGATCGGGTCGAAGTAGTAACGCTTGTCCGCGCTCCAGCCCTTGATCATGTGGCCCTGTGCATCGTAACGGACCCACTTGCCGGTACCATCGGCGCGGTCAGCCCACTGGCCAGCTTTGGATTCCTGATAGACATCCTTGCTGGTGGCTTTCTTGCCCTGGTCAACGGCGTCCAGCCAGTACCAAGCGTCGGAAGCCGGGTCATAGATTTCCTTGCCGCGGCCATCCAGGCCCTGGCGAACGCCCTTTTCGTACCAGAAGTCAGCGCCTTTGATGGTCAGCCACTGGCCGTCCAGAGCAATACCGGTGTACTCGTCAAATGCGCAAGGTACACCGTCAATGTCGCCTGTACCCTTAGCCATAGCGCCGGTGATCAGGTCAAAGTAGTAGGTGCCCTTATCGGTCGTCTGCCAGCCCTTGACCATGTGGCCGTTCTCATCGTAACGGACCCACTTGCCGGTGCCATCGGGCTTATCAGCCCACTGGCCGGCGGCGGATTCCTGATAAACATCCTTGCTGACGGTCATTGCGCCGCCCTGGACAGCATCCAGCCAGTACCAAGCGTCGGAATCGGGATCATAGATCTCTTTGCCGCGGCCGGTGGTACCCTGCTTCACGCCCTTTTCGTACCAGTACTTCTTGCCGTTTTCTTCAACCCAGCCGTTCTTCTCGCCGAACTTGGCGGTGTAGTCCTTGCCGTTGAAGGTGACAGCAGCGGTGGTAACGCCGCTGGTCTGCTTTACAGTTGCATCCACGAACTGTGCGCTTGCGCAGTTCTTATCGGTGCAGGTAAAGACAGCCATTGCGGTAACGGTGGTCTTTTCAGCAGCGCCGTGAGCGGTGCGCTCCTCGGCCTCAATAGCCTGGGTTTCTTCGCCGCCGTTGTTGGTATTATCACTAGTGTTGTCCCCCTCACTGGGAGTGGTGGGTTCCACAAACTCTGCCGTGATAATGACATCATTCTTGTCCATATTGAATGTTCCAACGCCATCGCTTACATTCAAAGTGGTGTGTAGGTTGCCAGAATCCAGCTTCGGATTCTCTTTCAGCACATAATTTGCCTTGTCCTCATCCGGCTTAAAAGTAACAGTAACATTCGTACCTTCTTTAATTTCACCGGTCGGGTCAACAGTAGCAGTACCATTGGTTACATTGCAAGTTACGGTATGAGTAGTCTTTGCAAATACGGCCTTAACAACAACATCATAGTCCGGCATGGTGAAGCTATACTTATCATCGGTCAGTGTCAGTGCCTTTGCGGTAGAAGTATCATCCTTCTTTTCGTAACGCACAGAGCTTTCTTCCAGCTTATAGTTTTCGCCATTTGCCGTAAAGGTAACCTCAACCGTATCACCCACAGCTGCAGTTTCTACGCTGAGCTTTGCGGTACCGTTGGTCACGTCAGAAGTAATGCCATAAGTCTTAGCCGGAATAGCTTCAAACTTAGCATCCACGGTAACATCAGCGGCAGGCATCTTGAAGGTTGCTTTGCCATCGGTCAGGGTCAGCTTTTCGGTCTTTTTATCTTCGCCGATCTGATAGCTGTAGGTCAGGCTGTCAGCCTTGAGCTGGTAGTTATCAGCTGCCTTAACGGTAACGGTAACTTCGGTGCCTTCAACAGCTGCGGCCGGGTCTACGGTAACAGTGCCGTTATCAGCAGGAGCTGCGGTAACCTTGTATTCCTTAACAAACTCTGCGCTGACGTTGACGGGGTAAGCAGGCATTGCAAAGGTGTAGGTGTTGGCTTTTTCGGTATCAGCCTTCACTTCAACGGGCTTCTCGGTGTTGTCAGCGTCTTTGTAGGTAACCTTCACGCTGCCAGCCTTCAGGGCATAGCCGGTTGCGGGCTTAGCAGTCAGGGTTACGGTTTCCTTCTCAGCTGCTTCTTTAGCGGAAGCAGTGATCTCACCATTGGTCAGGGGAGCAACATTGACCGCATAGGTCTTAGCGTTCTTTTCAACGCTGATGGCCACATCGCCGTCCGGCATGGTGAAGGTGTAAACCGTCTTAGCCTTTTCGGTGGTAGCCTGGGCTGCGGCTTCGTCCTGCGCTGCTTCCTGAACTTCAGTCAGAGCAACATCGGTATCGCCGTTCTTTGCGGTAACGGTAACGATATCGGTGCCTTCCTTTTCTACGGTCAGGGTAACGGTATCGTCCTTGATGTATTTGTTGTTGGTGGTGCCCAGGGTCAGGGTAACGCCTGCAACTGCATCGGGCAGGGTAACGGTGTGGGGAGTGCTTTCGGTTGCAGTATGGCAATCAGAGCACAGGTACACATTGTTGCCAACGGACTTGGTTTCCAGCTCGTCCAGCTTCCAGTCATGGCCCTTGGGCAGTGCGCCGTCAGCGTACACCTTTTTGTCCTTGGTCAGGCCGTACTTGGTGGTGCGGGCCTGGGTGTAAGCGGGGGTATCGCACCATGCTTCAACGGAAACATCGGTGGTTGCGCCGCTGCTCAGGTCGCTGACCATGTCGGACATCGGCATGGTTTCAACCAGGTTAGCGCACCACATGAACTCTTCGTTCTTGTTCTTCTCGTCAGAGCTGCTCATGTTCTGGTTGTAACTCGGGTTGTAGTTCCAGGACTCGGTCTTGTAGCTCTTACGGTTTGCATAAGAAGTGCCGGAGGCATCGGTCTTGACTTCTGCCTTGCCGTCCACCAGTTCCTTATAGGTGTTGGACAGGTTGGTGCCGACAGAAACGACCAGCTGATCCTTGGTGGTGTTGATGCCGGTGATCACAGTCTGGCCCTGCTGGGTGGTGGTAGCAAAGCTGTAGCTGTCACGCAGGGTCAGGCCAGCCAGAGGATGGTTCTTGAAGGTGCCCAGATACTTCACACTGCTGGTATCCTGGGCGCTATCCATGATAACCATGCTCATGCCGGGAAAGTGGGTATCGGGAACCATGTTGCCGTCCTTATCCTTGGTCAGCTTAATGCCGCCATAGACGGTGTTGTATTCCTTCACTTCTTCCACTGCGCCGGTGGTCGGGTCCATACGGTAGATGGCGTTGTTGACGTTGAAGTACAGCTTGCCATCATACAGTGCGGTAGAGTGTACCAGTGCGGGGTAGATCCGCTTTGCAGCAGCGTCTGCCAGGCACTCGGTGTTCAGGTTGTTTTCAACCTTGGTATGCTTATCTTTTGCACTGGTATCGATCTTATAGATGGTGCCAGCTTCGGCCAGAACCTTGGCATTGCTGTCGTCATCATTGAAGTTGCTGCTGGTTTCCTTCAGATCGTTGTAGTACATCAGGATGATATCAAACGGGTCATCCGTCTTGGTAAAGCTGCTCATGCTGAAGCCGCCGGGTTTGCTGCTGGTATCCTCTTTGCGGATATAGTAGTTCGCATTACGCGGACGTGCTTCCAGAGTATCGGGGCCCTGGTTCTGCATCTTCTTCATGAACTGCTGCATCATCTGGGCGTTGTTACCAGAGCTGCCGGAACCAGAGCTGCCGGAACCAGAGCTGCCGTTGTTGCCGTTCTCGGCCTGCTGGCGGCGCATGTTGTTATACAGGTTCTGGTTGGTCGTGGTATCAACGTAATAGAAGTAATTATCGTCGAAGTAGATGGGGCTGCAGATAGAGGTGAACCAGGTATCCTCGTAGCAGGTATCGGTGTAACGTTTCTCGTTCTTGTTTTCCGTCGGGGTGTAAGAGTAATGCGGCTTGCCGTTGTTCAGAATGACATTGCCTTTATCGTCCTTATCAGGTTCCTTGTTCTTGGTGTAGGTCTTGCCATCGTACAGCGAGTCAATGTAATCATAGTACTTGCTGTAACGGCCTTCCAGACCGGAGGGAGAAACCAGGAAGTTGACATGGCGCATGTCGCCTGCGTTCTCAACGCGGGTCTGGGCCATGCACTCGGTGTTCACGTCGTCATAGCAGACGTCAACATAGTACCAGTTCTTGTTGGGTTCGCCGGTGGTCATCGTAGCAGACTTGCTGTCGCCCTGCAGCTTGTTGACCTTGACTGCGTTGAAGTAGTGGACGTTGTTGAACATGCCGCCGCCGAACGCATTACCGGCAACACTGGTATCAGAAGTATTGCAGTAATACAGGATCTGGGCAAAGTCAACAACAGCGTTATCGCCTACTTCATCGGGGGTCTTCCAAACTTCTTTGCCGTCAACGGTCTTTTTATAGATTTCCTTGTTGTCAGGCAAATTCTGGACCATGTAGTTAAATGCAGATGCATAGCCCAGGCAGATGCAGCCATACTCAACGCCCTTAGCGCCGATCTCGCCGCCCAGCAGGGCACCGAAAGCAGTCGTCTGGATGGGGTCGTTGTTGCCGCCGCCGGTGATATCGCCCATGGAGCCCATATCGAATTCTGCAACCTGGGAGATCCAGTCGTGCAGGATCAGCAGCTTGGTGACATAGTCAGCGCTGTCACCCAGCTTGGCAACCTGTGCCAAGCCTGCATCACGGATGGCTTTCAGAGCTTCGCCATAGTTCATGACGTAAGACATGAACGCCTGCGGCAGCATGTTCAGCATGAATGCCATGGTGGTCGGCGGGACATCATCGTTCGGATCAATGCTGCACAATATCTTGATTGCGCCCATGGTGCCGGTGATGCTGCCATCCTCGCCCTGCTTCTGAACGCCCTTGGAGGTCCAGAACGGGGCAACCACGCCGAAGTACTCTGCTTCGTCCTGGTTGAACTGCGACAGCTGGAAGTAGTAGTAGTTCATCTGCGCAGTGGAGACATCGTAAGTATTGGTGACCTGGTTGCCCTGGTCGTCCACATACACGGCAGTCTTCTGGCTGTCGTACAGCAGCAGGCTGTTCTTGCCCTTGTTGTCGCCGCTCTGATAGGTGAAGTTCACCTTGCTTGCGTCAACCGGGTTGTTCTGCATATCGTACCAGTTGCCGTCCTTCATTGCGGACACCAGGGTAACGCCGGTGCCGCCGGAGGTGGTATCCAGGGTCGGGGTGCCGCCCACGTTGATGTAGACGGAATTGTCATTCTGGTCTACCACAACGCTGACCGGCATGGTCATTGCCGGCTGGGTTTTGATTTCTTCGCCGCAGACAGCGCACTTGAAAGTGACGCTGGTGCATTCCCAGTCAATGGTAACGGGAGCGCCGGCAGAAATTTTGCCGGTTTCGCTGTCATAGAACAGCTGGGCGTTGCTGTAGTCAGCGGCCAGCTCGCCCTCGATCTTCTTCATTTCCCAGTTGAAGGTAGCAACAAAGTTGCCATCTGCATCCTTGGACACGACATGGCTCTGGCAGGGCAGGGCGGCAATGTCGTCGGTGCGGGTGGTGGGTTCCTTGTATTCCTTCTTAACCGGGCTCTTGTCAGCGGGCACGCTGGCAGAGTAAACGGTCTTGCCGGCAACGCCGGGCTTTGCCTCGGTGGTATCCTTGGTTACGGTGCCTTCTACCTTCTGGTAGGCATCGCCCTTTTCACAGGTATACACAGCGGTGTAAGCCCAGCCGTCATCGGTCTTGGTCCAGTAACCATCGGGGGTTTCCTTCCAGGTATGGGTGTGGCCATCCTCCGGGTTGGTGTCATTCCAGTACCATTTCGGCTCGCCATAGGTATGGCTGTCTGCAGCGGCGCTGGCCGCAAAGGTATCGGAGTTTTCAGCAACGTAAGCCTGTGCGTAGCTGTCAGCCTGCTGCGCAATCACTTCATCATCGCTGTTGGTCATGGACTCCATCGCAGAGGTCATGCCGGAGCTGCCGGTAAAGGTAACGGCGGTCACAACGCCTGCGGCGTTCGTCTCATAGCCCAGGTCGGTAACGGCGCTGGACAGATGATACGTTTTGATGGTGGCAGCCATCACCGATGCCATCTCGTCCTTGTTCAGGCCATAGGCTTCGGTGTTGATCTTGCCGGCTGCGGCGTTGGCGTACATGGCATCGGCCAGTGCATTTTCCAACGCTGCAAGGCTCATGCCCGCCTTGCTCTGTGCAGTCGCTTCCAGCTTGGCATCGTCCTGCTCCAGTTCATGCACTTCGCCCTGGGCAGCCAGCGTTTGGGCTGTCTGCTTGATCAGGTCTGCGGTGCTGGTGAACTTGGGCAGGGACTGCACAGCGCTGGCCGCGCTTGCTGCGCTAGCTGCAACAGACTGCGCTACCGAAGAATCAATCTTGGTAGTTTCGGCAGCTGCGGGAAGCGCCACGCTTTGGGCAACCATGGCTGCTGCCAGCACGGATGCACCAAAACGCTGAAGGTTTTTCTTCATAGTTTTATCCTCCCTTAAGTGTTACTACTTTCCCCTTTTGTGTGAAAAGTGGTACGGCAGATGTGCGGCACTTTGCAGGTGTTGATTGCAAAACGCCTGGTTGTGCTCCCTCGGTCTGGCGATCCCCTGCCGGGCTGCGGCCTGCTTTTGGGGCTTTTGGCCCCGGCACAGCGGCTGACAAAACGTTGTACCGGCTGCATGTCTTGATCCTGCAAATGATAACCTTTCCGACACATCTAGGTATATACATTATATCACAGTTGCCAGAATTTGCATAGTTAATTAGCGCGATTTCTATGTGAATTTTTGTCCTTGAATCAACTGAAACCTGTTTTTCGCATATTATTTGCGCTGCGGTGCGGTGACCCCTTGGCGGTATTTATTAACATTTTTGAATGGTTTATTCCTGTTTTTATCAAATAATTGAACATTTACCCCGATAATGTTCTTTGCAATCTCTTAATCCAATCACCCGGTATTGCGATCGCGCATTTTTTGTCATTTCGGTTTGGCTTGTTGTTGAGAGATTTGGCAGAGATTGGAGGAAACTTGAAGGGAAAATTGGTGGTTGAGAATTGCCCATTATAAATTGTACTGTAGAGAGCGTTCCTGACCGTTCCGAAAACTTAGGGCAACGCCGCATAATTCCCGCCTTGCGGCTTAAGCACCGCTCCGGCAGCTACCGCACCTCGCTTGCCGTATCGGCACTTAGAATTATGCGGTGTTGCCTTAGGGATAGATCAATCCTTGCCCCTTAACCACGACCTGAAATACACCTTTCCAAGGTAGGGCGGTGTGAGTGCCCCCTCCTGCTCCACTTTTTCAACGTTCCGAATGGTGTCCTCTCCCCTATCTACAATTCCTGATGTTTTCATGATGCCTTCCTTGGGCTTCCACACCCGGCCTTTGCCCCCTCCCCGTCCCATAAGTCGTACACAACAAAAAGGCCCCTGCCTTAACAGCAGGAGCCTTGAAAGCTATATCACAAGCCGAAAATTACTTCTCGATCTTGGAAACAACGCCGGAACCAACAGTGTGGCCGCCTTCGCGGATAGCGAAACGCATGCCTTCTTCCATGGCAACCGGGGTGATCAGCTCAACGTGCATATCAACGTTGTCGCCGGGCATGCACATCTCAGTGCCTTCGGGCAGGGTGATGATGCCGGTAACGTCGGTGGTACGGAAGTAGAACTGAGGACGATAGTTGTTGAAGAACGGGGTATGACGGCCGCCTTCTTCCTTCTTCAGGACGTAAACATGGCCATCGAAAGTGGTGTGGGGATGAACAGAGCCGGGAACAGCCAGAACCTGGCCACGCTCGATCTGGTCACGGTCAATACCACGCAGCAGAGCGCCGATGTTGTCGCCAGCCTGAGCGAACTCGAGGCTCTTGCGGAACATTTCCAGACCAGTGATGGTGGTGGTCAGCTTCTCTTCCTTCAGACCAACGATTTCCATCTGATCGCCGACATGAGCAGTACCACGCTCAACACGACCGGTAGCAACGGTGCCACGGCCGGAGATGGTCATAACGTCCTCAACGGGCATCAGGAACGGCTTATCAGCAGCACGGTCCGGGGTCGGGATGTAGCTGTCAACAGCGTCCATCAGCTCCCAAATGCACTTGTATTCCGGAGCATCGGGATCCTTGGAAGTGCTCTCCAGAGCCTTCAGAGCGGAACCACGGATGATCGGGGTGTTGTCGCCGTCGAAATCCTGGCTGTCCAGCAGTTCGCGAACTTCCATTTCGACCAGGTCGAGCAGCTCTTCGTCGTCAACCATATCGCACTTGTTCAGGAACACAACGATCTTGGGCACGCCAACCTGACGAGCCAGCAGGATGTGCTCACGGGTCTGCGGCATCGGGCCATCGGTTGCAGCAACAACCAGGATAGCGCCGTCCATCTGAGCAGCACCGGTGATCATGTTCTTGATGTAGTCAGCATGGCCCGGGCAGTCAACGTGGGCATAGTGACGCTTCGCGGTGTGGTACTCAACGTGAGCGGTATTGATCGTGATACCACGAGCCTTCTCTTCAGGAGCCTTATCGATGCTGGAGTAATCCATGAAATCGGCGTCGCCCTTCAGAGCCAGAACCTTGGTGATAGCGGCAGTCAGAGTGGTCTTGCCGTGGTCAACGTGACCGATGGTACCGATGTTGACATGCTCCAAAGAGCGGTCAAATTTTTCCTTTTCAGCCATTGGAAGTATCCTCCTTTAATTCAAACAGATAAAATAGCCTGTTGTAAGGCTATCATACTAGATTTTTCAAGAAAAATCAAGTATTTTGCGCGAATTTGTGCAGAATCAGCCCTTATTGCGCTCGGTCATGATCTTATCTGCAACACTCTTGGGAACCTGCTGGTAATCAGCCGGCTCCATGGAGTACTGGCCACGGCCCTGGGTCTTGGAACGCAGGTCAGTAGCGTAACCGAACATCTCGGACAGAGGAACCATAGCGGTGACACGGGCAGTGCCATCGGTGGATTCCTGGTTCTGGATCGCGCCGCGGCGGCTGTTCAAGTCGCCAATGACGTTGCCCATATACTCGTCAGGAACAACAACGTCAACCTTCATGATGGGCTCCATAATGACGGGATCAGCCTTCTTCATAGCATCCTTGAATGCCATGGAGCCGGCGATGGAGAACGCCATTTCAGAGGAGTCAACTTCATGATAGGAGCCGTCCCACAGAGTGACCTTGACATCCACAACGGGATAGCCAGCCAGAATGCCGGACTTCATCGCGCCCTGGATACCGTTGTCAACAGCGGGGATGTATTCCTTCGGGATAGCGCCGCCAACAATACCGTTGACGAACTCATAACCCTTACCCGGGTTGGGCTCAATCTTGATCTTAACGTGACCATACTGGCCCTTACCACCGGACTGACGTGCGTACTTGGTTTCCTGGTTAGCATCCTTGCGGATGGTTTCACGGTAGGCAACCTGAGGTGCGCCAACGTTAGCTTCGACCTTAAACTCGCGGAGCAGACGGTCCACGATGATTTCCAGGTGGAGCTCGCCCATGCCGGCGATGATGGTCTGACCGGTTTCTTCATCGGTCCAGGTACGGAAAGTCGGGTCCTCTTCAGCCAGCTTAGACAGGGCAATACCCATCTTCTCGCTGCCAGCCTTGGTCTTGGGCTCGATGGCAACGCGGATAACCGGCTCGGGGAAGTTCATGGACTCGAGGATGATGGGATGCTTCTCATCGCACAGGGTATCACCAGTGGTGGTGTTCTTCAGACCAACAGCAGCGGCGATATCGCCAGCGTAGCAGATGTCGATATCCTTACGGTTGTTTGCATGCATCTGCAGGATACGGCCGATACGCTCGTCCTGATCCTTAACAGAGTTGTAAACAGTGGTGCCAGCCTCAACGGTACCAGAGTACACGCGGAAGAAGCACAGCTTACCGACATACGGGTCAGTCATAATCTTGAATGCCAGTGCAGAGAACGGCTGATCATCGGAAGAAGTGCGATCTTCTTCCTCGCCAGTCTCCGGGTTGGTGCCCTTGATGGCCTCAACATCGGTCGGAGCGGGCATATAATCAACGATTGCATCCAACAGTTTCTGAACGCCACGGTTCTTGTAAGAAGAGCCGCAGACAACAGGAACGATCTCGTTGGAAATAGTAGCCTTACGCAGAGCAGCCTTGATTTCTCCCTTGGTCAGCTCTTCGCCTTCCAGGTACTTCATCATCAGCTCTTCGTCGGTCTCAGCAACAGCTTCGATCAGCTTGTCATGATATTCCTGAGCCTGTTCTTTCAGGTCTTCAGGAATTTCCTCAACGCGCACATCATTGCCCATATCATCATAGTAGATATCGGCTTTCATGTCGATCAGATCGATGATGCCGCGGAAAGTGTCTTCCTGGCCGACAGGCAGCTGGATAGGCACACCGTTGGCATGCAGACGATCATGCATCATCTGTACGCAGCGGAAGAAGTCAGCACCCATGGTATCCATCTTGTTGACGTAAACCATGCGGGGAACCTTGTACTCGTCAGCCTGGCGCCAAACGGTTTCAGACTGAGGCTCAACGCCACCCTTTGCGGCCAGAACGGTAACAGAGCCGTCCAGAACACGCAGAGAACGCTGAACTTCAACAGTAAAGTCAACGTGGCCCGGGGTGTCGATGATGTTGATACGATGACGGTTCTTTTTGAACAGAGCCGGATCGTGCTGGGTCTCGGTGTGGCTCCAGTAGCAGGTGGTTGCAGCGGAAGTGATGGTAATACCACGTTCCTGTTCCTGCTCCATCCAGTCCATCGTAGCAGCGCCGTCATGAACTTCGCCGATCTTATGGTTAATACCGGTGTAGTACAGAATGCGCTCGGTGGTGGTGGTCTTGCCTGCGTCGATGTGGGCCATGATACCGATATTTCGGGTCATTTGCAGGGATACGTCTCTCGGCGTTGCCATGGCTTAAACCTCCTCAGTAAGCAGATCAATAACGGTAATGCGCGAAAGCCTTGTTGGCTTCTGCCATCTTGTGGGTATCTTCGCGCTTCTTGACAGCGCCGCCAACGTTGTTGGTAGCGTCGATGATCTCGGCGGCCAGGCGAGCGGACATGGTCTTTTCACCACGGCTGCGGCTGTACAGAGTCAGCCAGCGCAGGCCGAGGGTCTCGCGGCGGGCGGGGCTGACCTCCAGGGGAACCTGGTAGGTGGAGCCGCCGACACGGCGGGCCTTAACTTCGAGGCTGGGCATGATGTTTTCCATGGCCTTCTCGAACATTTCGAGAGGATCGTTGCCGGTCTTCTCTTTGACAGTCTCAAAAGCTTCGTAAACGATCTTCTGAGCGACGCCCTTCTTGCCATCCAGCATGATGCTGTTGACCAGACGGGTGACGAGCTTGGAATTGTAAATAGGATCAGCCAGAACTTCGCGCTTTGCGATTTTACCTCTTCTGGGCATCTTTCTTCCCTCCTTCACATTAATGATATCATCGGTACTCGAAAGTTAAAGAAAACTCCCGTTATGCCACAAAAGGGTCAGCTGACCATTTTATGGCGAAAAGATGTTTCCTTACTTCTTGGCACCGGCCTTGGGACGCTTTGCGCCGTATTTGCTGCGAGCCTGGTTACGGTTTGCAACACCCTGAGTATCCAGAGTACCACGGATGATGTGGTAACGGACACCGGGCAGGTCCTTAACACGACCGCCACGGATCAGGACAACGCTGTGCTCCTGCAGGTTATGGCCGATACCAGGAATGTAGGAGGTGACCTCGATACCATTCGTCAGGCGGACACGGGCAACTTTACGCAGAGCAGAGTTGGGCTTTTTGGGGGTCATGGTACGAACAGCGGTGCAAACACCACGCTTCTGGGGGCTGTTCATGGTGGTGTACTGCTTCTTCTGGGAGTTGTAGCTCTTCTGAAGGGCAGGAGCAGTGCTCTTGGTTACCAGGACCTCACGGCCTTTGCGTACGAGCTGGTTAAAAGTAGGCATTTCTTTTCTCCTTTCTTGATTATTCCGCGCAGTTTTTGCGGGGGTTGTGCTTCCATTTTGGCCGCACTTGACCCCTTAACTCACGCATTTATAATAATAGCGGATAAACCACGCTCTGTCAAGAGTATTCACAAAAAATATTTCAAATAATCGTGCAAGATGCTGATTTTCTGCACTGGGGGTTCTAATTTTGCACTTAAGGTGTATCTGAAAACAAGGAATCAGATACACCCTCGGACTTTCCCCCTGCTTATTTTGCAGCTTCCAGCTGTGCCACGCAGGCTTCGGCTTCGTCCAGAATGCGGCCGAACTTATCCAGGGCAGCATCCACCGGGGCGGGGGTGGTCAGGTCCACACCGGCATGGCGCAGCTCATCCAGCGGGTAAGCGCTGCCGCCCATGTGCAGGAACTCCAGGTACTTCTTAACAGCCGGTTCGCCGTTCTTCAGGATGCCCTCGGACAATGCCACGGCAGTGGAATAGCCGGTTGCATACTTATAAACATAGAACGGGCGGTAGAAGTGCGGGATGCGTGCCCACTCGTACTGTACTTCGTCATCCACAACCAGCTCCGGTCCAAAGTAGTCCACAATGAGCTTCTTGTACAGATTGTTCAGGGCGGCGGGGTTCAGAGCTTCGCCGCGCTCGGCCATGGCGTGGGCATCGCGCTCAAACTCGGCAAACATCGTCTGGCGGTAGACGGTTCCCTTGAAATTTTCGAGGTACTGATTCAGCAGGGCCAGGCGGGTTGCGGGATCCTGGTTCTTTTCTGCCAGCAGGTGCTCAATGAGCAGGTTCTCGTTGACGGTGGAAGCGACCTCTGCGACAAACAGGGTATAGTCGGCATACTGGGCAGGCTGGGTATGGCGGCTGAACCAGCTGTGCATGCTGTGGCCCATCTCATGCGCAATGGTGGAAACGCTGTCCAGCGTACCGGTAAAGTTGCACATGATATAGGGGTTGGAATCATAGCTGCCGCCGGAGTAAGCGCCGCCGCTCTTGCCCTTGTTGGGGAACACATCGATCCAGCGCTCGGCAAAGCCCTTGCGAACGATGGTGCCGTACTCTTCGCCCAGCGGTGCAACGGCATCCAGAACCATCTGCTTGGCCTGGTCATAGGTGTAATGGGCGCTGACGCCCTTGGTCAGCGGGGCGTACACATCATAGTAGTGCAGCTCGTCCACACCCAGGATGCGCTTGCGCAGAGCAACATAGCGGTACATATCCGGCAGGTGCTTGCGCACAGTAGCCACCAGGTTATCATAGACCTGGCCGGGCACGTTCTCCCCTGCCATGGACATGGCGCGGGAAGATTCATAATGACGGACGGAGGCTTCGGCGGCAGCGGTCTTGACAGCGCCGGAATAAGAGGCAGCCAGCGTGTTGATGTGCTGGCGGAAGCTCTTGTAGTAGCTTTCAAAGGCATTCTTGCGCAGCACGCGGTCATTGGAGGTTTGCAGCAGGATGTAGTTGGAAGCGGTCAGCTCCACATCGTTGCCCTCGCCATCCTTGACGGAATCGAACACCATGTCGGCGTCTGCCAGGTTATCGGCAACATTTTTCGGGGTGCCGAATGCCTCACCGAAAGCAGCCAGCAGCTTTTCTTCCGGGGCGGTCAGGGTGTGAGGCTTTGCACGCAGCAGGTCTTCCAGAGCAAAACGATAGGGGGCAACCTGCTCGTCAGCCATGATGGCATCCAGGGTTTCCTGCGGCAGTGCCAGGATTTCCGGCTGAGCATAGGCGATGGTACCGACAGCCTTTACATATTTGGCGGTAGCGCGGGCATCCATGCTCTGGGCGTCATCAGCACGGGTATCCTCGCTCAGACGCAGGCTGGTGTAGACAGCCAGGTTTTCCAGTTCACGGAACACGCCGATTTCTGCATCATAAAATTCACGAATGCTGGCAGCGTTGTTCAGCTTGCCCTCCCAGGCAGCCAAAGCTTCAATTTTGGGGTCAATGGCGGCAAAAGCCTTTTCCCATTCCGCATCGCTGGCGTACATTTTGGTCAGGTCCCACTGGTACTGCGGGTCCATCTCTTTGCGTTCTTTCAATGCTTCCGACATGGCGGATTCTCCTTTTCTATATGGTGTCTTTCTGAGCCAGTCAGGGAAGCGTTCTCCCCTGCCCTCCATGCAGGCACCATTCATCCTGCACAGACAAACCCAGTATAAAAGTATTATACACCAAATGTTAGAAAAAACAAATCCGTTTTTATTTAAGGCAACACCGCACAATTCCCGCCTGACGGCTTAAGCACCGCTCCGGCGGCTGCGGCACGGCATCTGCGTTGCCAAAATGCTCGATAAGACATCCAGTATTATCTGCGCTTTTGGCGCGGTGTTGCCTTAACAAAAAGCCTGCGCAGAAACAGTGTTTATGCACGGTTCCTGCACAGGCTCATTTCTCTAACTTTCTTTATTTGTCATTTGCCCGGCTTTCCAGCAGGCTTCTTACTTCTCCTGCCAACGCTTCACTTTCATTTGTCGTAAAGATACAATCAGACTGGTCTTTCCCGATTCTGAAAAACACCTGATCGTCCTTATTTCCGCAGAACGTCAGCACATCCAGCATGGGCTCGCTCTCCCCTGCCTGATAAGTAACCCAGAAGCGCAGCCGCAGTGGATTGGGGGTGATTTTTCCCGCCTGTTCATTGGTCACGCCATTGCGGCAGACAAGATATACCGTTGCGGCCCCCTGACTTGCTGGTAAATCCACCTGCTGCATATAGACACCGCTGCCCATTGTTTCACAATGCTGCATCCATGCGGCAACTGTGGGGTATTGCTGCCATACATCTTGTGGTACGTTCCACATCGCTGTACTTTGGTAGTTTGCAGATGCCACAAAAGCAATGCACCATAAAAGTACCGCCAGCAGTGTTGCTGCCGCTAAATACAGTACCCGCCTTGCTGCTGCTTTTGCAGCCGTTGCAGCGCCGCTTTTTCCCGCCGCTATAAAAAAGAGTCCGCTTATTGAAATGAACAGAAGTATCAACAATCCAATCGCCGCGCCAAGCCCAACAAATTGCAGAGCAAGCCATAGCAAAATTGCCATTACCGCAATCAGTACCCACGTTTGTTTTGCTGTCAGGCTTCCGGCCGTTTCTGCCTTTTCCTGTACATCTGGTTCTCTTGTTTCTGTCTTTTCTTCCAAAGCAGCCTCTTCCGGCGGGATACCCAACAGTTCTCGGAGCATAAACAGGTTGGCTGTGCCGGGCAGAGCTTTCCCCGTTTCCCTTAATTAAAGATATTGTTGGGTAAAAAAGAAAGGTCAGTCGATTTTGCCGATGAAGCGGTAGTAGATTTCTACTTCC